>Ga0315308_1001522_pt1 | contig 13235 bp, 12 predicted proteins | sample TDP3_MG_FD_203078 | JGI IMG/M metagenome (GOLD analysis project Ga0315308, IMG submission 203078) | Freshwater sediment microbial communities from Lake Towuti, South Sulawesi, Indonesia - TDP3 | ecosystem: Environmental > Aquatic > Freshwater > Lake > Sediment | place: Indonesia: South Sulawesi... | reverse complement strand
TTCATAGCCCTTCTCGGTTTTGATAAGGTTTCGAAGCCGCCCAAAAACTCCAGGGATGACACCCAGTTCTCCCATCTCTTCGATGCCTCTTAGAGCCATTTCTTCGCTAGCAACTGTTTCTGCCAGTTCACGTTGGGTGGCGAACTCCACTACGGCTTCTCTGGCGGAGTCGGCGATTTTCCCAGCTTCGGCGATTTCACGTTCTATGGCTTCTTTTTGTGCTATCCTTCGGTCGAGAGTTTGCTGAAGGCTCTTCAGTCTCGCTTTCTGTTCTCTTTGCACTTCACCCAAGTCTGAGAGAGACTTGTTGAGTTCGCCAAGCGTTGCTGTGAACCTTTCCTTTCGAGCGTTTAAGTCCTCTAATCGATGGGACAATATCCTCACGGTTGTTTGACTCTGGGCGTGCTCACTTCTCAAGGCAACAAGGTTTTGATACAATTTGTCAAGTCGCTGTTCTATTTCGCGAATCCGTTTGCTGTTTTCGTCCAGGTTTGCCCAGAGCTGAGAAGTTTCTGAAATCAAGGTGCCATGCTGGGATTGCTTGACGCTGATTTCTTTGGCTATACGATTGCGTTCACGCTTAGACTGCTCCAAAATCTTGCGGTTAGCAGCAAAGTCGTTTTTGATGGCTTCCAGTTGTTGTAAACTGTTTTCTCGAACTTTCTTAAGTCCCTCGAGACTTGTTGTTCCAGCACCTATTTTTGTGGCAAGCTCGGTCAGTCGGGACTTTATGTCCCCAATTTTGATTTGGACCTCAAGGACCCGAGTTCCGCCCTCTTCCACCTTTTCTGAGCTGAATTTTCTCCATTCGGTTTCGATTCCGTGGCGTTGTCCGCGCAGCTTTTCTCGTATCTGTTTCAAGCTTTCAACTTTGCGGTTGGCTTCTTCAACTTTGGTCGATATGTCTTTGATTTTTGTTTGAATCTCGCCTGTTTCATGGCTGATTTTTATTGCTTCAAATCGTTTTATCTCGTTTTGAATGAAATTATAGCGTAGAAGCTGGTTGCGTTCTCTTTCAAGGTCGTCTACTCGTTTCTGGACCTCATCGATTCTGCCCATGGCTGTCTTGATGGAGATTTCAGCGGCTCGCAGCTTCTCTTCCGCTTCGGCTTTTTCGGCGTCATATTGGGCGATGCCCACCATGTCCTCTATGATTTTTCTGCGCTCTAAAGATGCTATTTCAGCCATGCGGGTTATTGTTCCCTGCAAAACGAAGTTGTGTCCAGTGGCGCTGATGCCAGCCATAGCCAGCGTGTCCACAATGTTGGCTCTTGACATGCGTCTCCCGTTCAGTCGGTAGACGCTCTGCCCGTTTCTGTAAACCTCTCGTGAGACAGTTACGGTGTTGGTGTCCACTGGTATACGATTGTCCGAGTTGTCAAACTGCATCATAACTTTGGCGGCTTTCGCCTTCTCTAATTTTGCTTCTGGAGAACCGTGAAAAATAAGTTTAGCGAAGTTTTCTGCGCGCAGTCGCCTAGCGCTGAGTTCGCCTAAGCCAAACAGAATGGCGTCCATGATGTTAGTTTTGCCGCTTCCGTTTGGTCCCGTTATGACTGTGAAGCCTTTCTCTAACAAAATTGAGGTGGTTTGTCCGAAAGTTTTGAAGCCTCTCAGTTCGATTTTTTTGATGTGTGGCATCTTCGGTTAAGCCATCCTTCACCTCACTTGTGCAAGCCTCTGCCAATTTTTAGACTAACAATTCTTCTATAGAAACTTTCTAGAGAATTTATACATATAGTACAAGTTTTAACTGTTTTGCACAAAAGCGAGGTTACTGACCCTTTACGCGGCTCAATTTTTCTGCAGCCTTCTTGACAAAGAGTTTCAGTTTTTCATCTTTGCCATAAACCAGCATGTATCCGTCACTCTGCACCCTAAAAGAAAGCCCTGCCTCCTCAGCTAACTTTCTGATTTCTCTTTCAGGCGTCTCTTTTGAAACCTGAACGCGCACCCACTTTTGTCCTCGTGGAAGACCTGGCACAAACTTTGAAGAGGGCTCGGGTTTTTCTCCCGCAGCCTTTGTCTCTCTCGCTTCCCTAACCTTCTGCATCCATTTTTCTGCAAACTCTGAACCAAACTTTTTCTGCGCCTCGAATATGAGGTAGGACTCAACGTTTCCGAGATAAAGTTCTATTGAGGGAACATTTTCAACGCGAGACGGGTCAGCCCTCAAAACCTGTATCATGGTTTTGGCAGCACGCAGGTCCTCCATCACGTCTGACGGGATGGATTCACCTCTCCTTCGAAACTCGGTAATTAAATCGGCAAGTGCTTTCCAGAGCGCATCATGCCTCATTGGTTAGCCTCACTTGTGTATCTTTGACTCAGCAGTAATTTAGGTTTCGGCATCACTTTCAGAGTGGAGAAAAAAAGAAGTTGTGAGGATATTGATTCTGAATGAAATGGAGTCTGATTAACTTTTAACAAAAAGAGGGAAGGTTGAGTTTGAGTTTCAGGCTCAACGGTTTTTATTAGCAGTCTTCTGCTGGAAGCACTGTTACGTAGATTGGGGCTGTTACAGCGCTGAGTTGCATGTCTTGTTCTGGGTCAATGAATTTCAATGTTGCTCCTGAGTTCATTTCGTAGACGCCTGGTGTTGTGTATTCTTGGTGTCCTGCTGGGTTGATGTCGGTTGAAACTAAGAGTATTAGTTGTGCTGTCTTGCCTGGAGCTAGGTTTCCGATATACCATTTTAGGTGCACCTTCTGTGATTTCCCTGTTTCGTCCAAGATGAGTTCCCAAGACGCATATGATCCGTATTGTTGTGCAAGAATGGTTAGGTCCCAAAGGTTGACCTTGCCGTCTTTGTTGAAGTCGGTGTGCAAGTCCCAAGAATCCTTCGTTCCATAATCTTTAGAGACTAGACTCAGGTCTAAAGCGTCAATCATAGCGTCTCCATTTGGATCAGCCATTAAGACTATCTCGTCGATTTCTATTTCAGCCCCAAAGTTGTCTGAGACTACAACGTTTGTCATGGTGTAGCTGAACGGGTTCGTCACCTTTATTTCGAAAGTCCACTGGACATCTGTCTTTTCTTTGATGGTTAGGGAAGAGTCAGTAGAAGAGCCCCATGCATATACCTTTCCGTTTTCGTTGCCAACGAACACTTTTCCGCAGGCAACTGCAGGTGAACCCTCCATTCTGCTCGCTGATGTGTCGTATTTCCAGATGAGGTTGCCCGTAGTTTCGTCTAGTGCGTAGAATATGTGGTCAAGGGAAGCAACAAACACTTTCCCGTCTGCGACGGCGGGTGCTGACCACACAGCATCGCCTGTTTGGAATTCCCAGACCCATGCACCTGTCCCGGCATCTAGGGCATAGACATATGCATCATCGGAACCTATGAAGACCTTGCCCGCGTGCACTGCCGGCGTTGAGGTTGACCACCCGGGTCCGCCGCCTGAAGGTGCCGTGATCGGTCTGAAAGTGTACATCCACACGGGGACACCTGTTGCCTCATCAAGCGCAATAGCCTTCCCTGTTGGATAGGGTGAAGGCGCTGGCGGGTTGTTCCAAGTGACTATGCCAAAGTAGACTTCTAGGTCTCCATCGCCGTCGCCGTCAGCCACGGATACTCCATTGCTGTTGATCATTCCCACTTCAGTCGCGTTCCACGCAGTATGGTTGTAGTTCCAGATTATGGCGCCAGTGAGTTCATCTAAGGCAACGAGAGTGGGATTTGTAGCGTCAAAATTGTGGGTACCACTGTATACTTTGCCATTTACAACAGCTATTGGTCCATTGGGATTCCCGCCAATGAATGTGGGCCATGGAGGAATGACAGCACCAGTACCTGCGTCTAGACTATGTACCCATCCGTTACCTGTAGCGACGAACACTCTTCCATTATGAACCGCTGGAGATGACCATGGCCAACCTCCTCCCATTCCTCCTTTGCTCCAGACTAAAGCGCCAGTTACTGCATTCAAAGCATAGAAGTTTCCGTCCGTTGATAGAAAGTAGACTTTGCCATACGCTACAGCTGGCGATGAGTATATGCTTCCTCCTGTAGTATAGGTCCAAAGTAGTGCTCCAGTGTTTGCATCAAGAGCGTAGAGGGTGCCATTATAATGCGTGCCATTCCAGACGCCAAGGTCGCCAATGTAAAGCCTTCCGTCCACTATTGCTGGGGATGAAGTTACACTGGTGCCAGTATCATATGTCCATAATGTTGCATTCGTGTTCGGGGCTTTGGAGCCTGAGACTCCGCTGAGAGCTAAGTCATGGTGGAACATTGGCCAGTCTTCATGAACAATCTTTTTGCGCAATTCCTCAAATGGGTGGATGGTGAAGCATTCAATGTCTTCCTTTGTTTCAATCATGTTGCCTGCTGCGTCGTACCATGTTGCAACAGCCTTGTTGCACACTTTGCGGTCTTCCCAGTAAGCGCTAGTCACTTTGGCTTTGAACTTTATCACATGTGTTCCGGGAGTTGTAAGTGTATAGGATATCACCTCGCTTCTCGGTGGCGGTGGAGGAGTAGTCGTAACTGTGGGAGTTGCTGAAACACCGTCTACACTGAAGGTTCCGCTTATGTATTTCAGTTCTGGCGGAAGCGTGTCCACAACTGTCGCGGTCTCGCCGGAAGGAACAGTCACTGTTATCTTTGTGTGGATGGGTTCTCCTAGTTCGGCGCTTGGCCGTTGAGTCCAATAGGCTTTTACTCCTGTTGCTTTCACATCTGGTATCAGATGCACTCCAAAGTGGACCCACTGGCTGTATGGAACTGGCGGACCTATCCATATGATTTCTGTGCCTCCCGGTATTGGATCTATCTGAGGGGGTGTGCCCCAGCCTGGGAACACGTCAACGATGTCTGATGGTTTTATCCCATATAGTTCCAATTCGAAATTGTCAACAGGTTCGGGGTAATCTTGGTGTACGTCGAAGTTGCTTAGTTGACCAACGATTGCTTGAGGACTGTGGTCTTCAATTATAGCCTCATTGACAAAGTGAACTTCGATGATGCCCCGGGTAGACTCCCATGCTACCGTGTACCGTACAAGAACGGCTCCAGTGCCTTCGGGAGTAGTGATATCAAATTCGGCAGTTCCGCCAGGCTTTATTATGCAGGGCTCGCTTGGATGGTCTATTGGTTTCCAAGGTAGGTGTTGTGTTCCTTCCCATGTTAGCAATTCCAACGGGATCATTTCAGTAAGAACCGCATAGTCTCGAACTATGGCTACACCCTCAGTAATCTCTGGTGGATCAAAGAGAATCACATCCTTAACATAGCCTAGAAACTGGACCCAGAACTGCATCGGTGCTGGAATCATTTTCACTTTTTTGTACACCATCTTGTCCAGCGTGCGTAGGCGCATTGCAGCAACTGCATCGATTTCTGGTTCAGTGTATGAACCACCGCCCCAAGCGACCAATTTTATATATCTGTACGCTGCATCGAGTTGAAACACTCCACTTATGTCATCACTGCACCAACCATTACCGTTGAAATCTTCAGCTGGATTGTGAAGGTGCCAGCCGTCGAGGTATACATCAGTTAAGCTAGCTTGAGGACTAAGACTTGTGTCATCCCAAAGAGTGTTGGTACCATAAACTCGGTATTCAATGCCTTCCCCTAAGTAAGGTCCATGGTCTTGACTAGTGAATACTACCACTTGGGTTGTTGCAAATCCTAGATTCCACCATCCTCCATCCGAGTATATCTGGGACCATAGACCGTCAAGGTTATCCCCATTTGTGTTTCCATCTCCGACACCACTGACCCAGGTGTCATCCCAGCCTACCGACACACCGCTGTCTCCCCAACTCCACGCGGAAGGTTGAACAGCTGATACTCCGAGGAAGTCTCCCATCACCAAGCTGCTTGTATCTATTGTTCCAGTATGGATGACGGCTGAAGGATTGTAGTTAGGAACGCTTGGATCCCACGAATAAGAAGTACCCGACAGATATCCATATGTTGTCAATACATTAGCCAGCAAAGATGTGACAACTAATAGACTCACAACGAACACACTAACAGCTATTTTGCTTCTCATTTCACTCTTTTCTCCATCAAATTTGGGGTATTTATAACGCATCAGCGCCCCCTCACTCGGCGCTGCAGAAAGGCATCCTCTCAACTAGCCCTTCTAGCCTTCCCTTATAGAGGTTAATTATTTTTAACACTTCTGGAAACATCTTCTAGAAGATAATTCTCATAAGAAAAAAAATAATCTCTTACGTTTACATTTGGAAAGCCTTCATAAAGAGAAATTCAATCATAACCAAAATACTAAACAAAGGGTTAAGCCTATACGAAAAGGTTTATAGAACAACCAATGGCGATATCCTCCGCAAATCCCCCTCTTTTTTCTGTTTTAATCTGTGTTTGGGCTTTTTTTATATCCTATTACACTTTGCTTGAGGCATCATAAACGGGAGTTCGAACCTCTCCCGGGCTACCAAAACCGCTAAATTCTGCCTGCAGGCGTTTTTGTATGGCGCATAGCTGGTAATCCGAATTTGCTCTTACATTCCTCGCATTCACAGTCAACGGCACGGTGGCTTGCGACATTTCTTCTTACAACCCAGTTTAGAAGAGGTATAACTGAGTCTCTAAGTTCTACACCCTCTTTTGTGAGCGAGTATTCAACACGTGGAGGTATTTCAGCAAAAAATTCTCTTTCGATCAAGTCTTCTCCATGCAACTCTTTAAGTCTGTCTGAAAGGGTTCTTGGGCTGATGCCATGCAACTCTTCCATAATTCTGTTGAACCTTAACCTTCCGTAAATACCAAGTGCGTTGATAATAAGAAGCGACCATTTTTTGCTGATAACGCTCATGAAACCTTCAAGAGGACAGAAACAAGGGCCGTCACTTTTATTGTTCATAGTTACTTACCTTCTCAACACCAAGTATGTGACTGTAAGCTTTGTAATTTAAATACTATACGTTTCATAGTGCACTTTATCGAAGAAAAAGAATGGTTAGATATGGAGGAAAAATGTTGGAAGATAGGTCCAGAGAAATTGATAGTATAAGAAGGAGATGGGACGAGCATGCTGAAAGATATGATAAATGGTATGAAAGATTTCACGGCGCCGTTGAACACTATGTGGATTGGGAGCTACTAAAAGGATATTTGCCCCAAAACAGAAATGCAAAAATCTTGGATGCAGCTGGCGGTACTGGAAGGATAACACTACCTTTGGTGAGGATGGGTTACTCAGTTACTCTATGTGACATCTCTCCCGGAATGCTAAATGTGGCAAGACGAAAATTGCTTAGAGAAGGGGTCTTAGACAAAGTAGAGATCTTGGAGTGCGATGTTTGCAAACTTCGTTTTGCTGACGAGAGTTTCGATTTTGTCTTGTGCTGGGGTGGGGAAATTGAGTCCGTGAAAGAGCTTATACGGGTGACAAAAAAAGGAGGAAAAATTTCGATTTTTCTAGTGAACAAATATGGCTCCGCAATCCGCAAATTCTGTGAAGACCCTGATTCCGCTCTTGCTTTAGTTAGATCAAAAACGAGTTACGTCGACGATGAAGAAGAGAAATACGTGGCTGTTAGTGTGGAAGAAGCCAGAGAACTATTCAGGAAGGAAGGAGTCAAGGTCATCGAGATCTACGCTGTCTGCAGCATGTGGGATTTACTCTCTATTCCAGAAAAAATTCAAAAATCTCGCAGTTGGGATGAGAAGTTATTCAACCAAGTGACTGAGATACTGTTGAGATTGAGTAAAGAACCTTCGGTTAAAGGGTTGTCAAAGCATCTAGCGGTATATAGGGAGAAGATGTAGGTGAACAGGTAGAAAGGGAAGATGATGAATGTGGGATTGAGCGAGGAAGAAGGGGCCAAGTATTGGGACAGAGAAGCGAGAAGCCACGACAAGAAAGTTGAGAAACACAAAGAGAGATACCATAAACTGGTCGAGCACATAATCAATCTGACAAATCCTAAGAAGACCGATGCCGTTATGGAAATTGGTGCAGGCACTGGAGTGGTCTCGCTATTGCTTGCGCCCAAAGTAAAAAAGGTCATTGCAGTTGATATCTCTAAAGAGATGCTGAGAATCGCCAAAGAGAAAGCAATGAAAGCTGGTATCCATAATATCAAGTTTGTGAGGGGGACTTTCCATAACCCGGGCATCGCAGGAAAAGTTGACATAATAATCACCATCGATTCGCTGCACTGTACAACAGATGGGAATTATAAAAAACGTGCAATTGAGATAATGCACGATCATTTGAAGGATGAAGGAAAAGTATTCTTAGAGGACGAGATGATAGTCTACAACCAAGAGATTTTGAAAGAGAGGGCAGACCAGATAGTTCGGTATTTAGTAAAGCTCGCGAAGAGATCGAACAAGGAATTTCGAGATTTGCTTTTTGAAGAACGCCCAAATATTCATGATTTGAAGGGATTCTTCGATGAGTCGACGAGCTACTATATTAAAGACATGGCTAAGACAGAACATCTCCTTAAGCTCGAAGATCTAGTGGGGTATTTTGAAGAATCGGGGTTTGAAGTTAAAGAGACGATCAGACCGTCTTCAACTCATGGAATAATTTACGCAAAGAAGACTTTCTAAAAATCCAAAAACCTATATCTATTATGCCAAAACCTATACGAAAAGGTTTTTAGTTGCGTCTCTACAACTGAAACAAGCAAAACAGATGAAATATTCAAATGTGTGAGGTGCAAAAGGAAAAATGTCCGTTTTTGCAGCGCCAGGAGCATACGACCGCGCCATAACAGTGTTCTCACCCGACGGACGATTGTTTCAGGTTGAATACGCCCTCGAAACGGTCAACCGTGGAGCAACAATATTGGGAATAGCGTGCTCAGAAGGAGTAGTGTTAGGAGCCGAGGAAAAACTCGAATCCAATTTGCAGGATCAAAACTTCATCTGGAAACTGTTCGAAGTAGACGACCACTTAGGCGCTGTTGTAGTTGGTTTGGGCTCAGACGCTCGCATTTTGATTGATCAGGCTAGAATCTATGCTCAGAGCAACAGGCTCATGTACGACGAAGCCATCGACGTGGAGATAGTTGCCAAGAGAGTGGGCGACATAAAGCAACTCTACACGCAACACGCAGGAGTGAGACCCTTCGGCGTTTCCATAATATTCGGTGGCCTAGACAAAACGGGCAGCAGACTCTTCGCAACCGACCCAAGCGGCTCAATAAGAGGTTGGAAAGCCGTGGCTGTTGGCATCGGACGAGAAACAGTTGAGGGCATACTGAAAACCGACTACAAAGAAGACCTAGACCTCGAATCAGCAACCAAACTAGCCATAAAAGCTCTAGTTAAAGCACAAGAGGCGAGAGGCGAGCCGCCAAGAGTCAAAATCGCTGTGATACCAGCCGCCACCAAAAAAATGAAGATGCTCACCGACGAAGAAATCGAAATCCATAGGAAGGGCATCGAGGGCAGCTGAACCCAATGAGTCAGCAGCGCTACACGATTGCACGCCTAACCCATGAAGGCGAACACTTCGAGATATTGGTAAAACCAGACCCAGCGCTCTCTTTCCGGCTTGGAAAAGGCACTACTTTGTCGGAGGCATTGATAAGCGACATTATCTATAGCGACGCCAACAAGGGAACAAAACCGTCTGAAGACAAACTACGGAAGGCCTTCGGCACGACTGACACAATCAAAATCGCTGAAACCATCCTTAGACGAGGAGTGCTTCAACTAACCACTGAACAGAGGAGGCAGATGACCGAAGACAGGCGAAGACAAATCATAGCTTTTATCGCTCGACACAGCGTTGATCCGAGAACTAATTTGCCTCATCCACCAATGCGCATAGAAACAGCTATGGAACAAATTCACTATCCAATAGACCCGTTTAAAGAAACTGAAGAACAAGCAAAAGAGATCATCAAACTGCTGAGACCAATTCTTCCATTAAAAATTGAGCAAGTGCTCGTCAACGTTAACATACCAGCCCAATACGCCAGCAGAGCCTACGGTTCAGTCAAGGGATTCGGCACAATAAAGCGAGAAGAGTGGCGCGCTGACGGCTCATGGTTTGCAGTCGTGGAAATGCCTGCAGGACTCTACGGTCCCTTTCTCGAAAAACTCGGGGAACTAACCAAAGGAACTGCAGAAGCAAAAATTGGTTAAAAAATAAACTGTTTAGGAGGTAAAATCATGCCTGTTTTTTATGAGAGGAAACAACTTGTGACTCCGGGTGATTTGCTGGCAGAAAATGATTATTTGGCTGGCGAAAACACCCACAAAGAGAACGGAAGAATCTACGCCACTCGTGTGGGACTCGTCAACTACGAAGATAAGCGAGTCTTCGTAGTGGCCTTGAAGTCGTTCTACGTGCCGATGGTTGAAGACACGGTCATTGGGAAAGTGGTTGAAGTGACCTTGGGCGGCTGGGTAGTTGACATTAGAGCGCCTTACCTAGCCATGCTCAGAGCCTCTGACGCTCTCGAGAGACCCTTCAAGCCACAGAAAGACGACTTGCCCTCACTGTTCGACGCGGGCGACATGCTTATTGCCAAAATAGTGGCATACGACCGAACACGCGATCCACTTTTAACAGTTCTTGAGCGAGGACTCGGAAAAATCACCAGAGGGCAGATCATTGAAATAACGCCCACGAAAATTCCACGCGTGATTGGAAAGCAGGGTTCGATGATTAGTATGTTAAAACAAGAGACAGGCTGTCAAATCACTATAGGTCAGAATGGAAGAATTCTCATAAGTGGCAAATCGCCCGAAGATGAGCGTTTGGCTGTCATGGCCATCCGCAAAATCGAGCAAGAAGCCCACACGACTGGATTGACAGACCGTGTGACAGAGATGTTGAAGAAAGAGAAAGGAGAAAAGGAGGTTGTTAAAAATGTCACAGAAGAAACCTGAAAAATTAATTGACGAAAACGATGTTCGATTAGACGGAAGAAAACTGAACGAGATGCGACCCATAAAAATTGAGGTCGGAGTATTAGGTAACGCCGACGGTTCAGCCTATATAGAGCAGGGAAAGAACAAGATTCTTGCAGCGGTTTATGGTCCAAAAGAGGTTCACCCCAAACACTTGGCTTTGCCCGACCGAGCGGTGTTGCGCTGTCGCTACCACATGGCGCCGTTCTCAGTTGAGGAAAGAAAGTCGCCTGCGCCTTCGAGGAGAGAGTTGGAACTGTCAAAGGTGATACGTGAGTGTTTGGAGCCTTCTATTTTCACTGAGTATTATCCACGAACCTCAATTGACTTGTTCATTGAAGTTTTGCAAGCTGATGGAGGAACACGATGCGCCGGCATCACCGTGGCGTCGGTGGCGTTGGCAGACGCAGGCATACCTATGCGAGACTTGGTGAACGCTTGCGCGGCTGGCAAAGTTGAGGGTCGTCTTGTGTTGGATTTGACTGACGTCGAAGACAAAGGGGGAGAGGCTGACATGCCCTTGGCGTATATGCCCAGCGCGAACGCTATAACACTGCTTCAAATGGACGGTATGCTGACAGGCGAAGAATTTGAGCAAGTGGTTAACCTAGCCCTAGACGGCTGCAAACAAATTGGTCAAATACAGAAGGAAGCCTTAAGGTCGAAGTATGTGGTTGCAAAAGAGGCTGAAACAGAAAAAGAAGAGGCGGAGGCAGGTGAAAAATAATGTCTTCCTTAATGGCTTCGAGAGTTAGACAAAAGCGAGTCGCTCAGTTGGTGTCACGTGGTAAACGACTCGACGGACGAGGACTGACCGATTACCGTGAGGTTCAAGTTGAAGCAGGGCTCATCGAACGCGCAGAGGGCTCGGCTCGTGTGCGTTTAGGTAAGACTGAGGTGTTGGTTGGGGTCAAATTTGAGATGGGTGAACCATTCCCGGACACACCTAACGAAGGAGTCTTGACCGTTAACGCCGAGTTAGTGCCTCTGGCTTCACCCACGTTTGAGCCTGGACCACCCGATGAAAACTCAATTGAATTAGCAAGGGTTGTTGATAGGGGCATCAGAGAGTCTAAGGCAATTGCCGTAGAAGAACTTTGCATCGAACCTGGAGAGAAGGTCTTTGTTGTTTTTGTCGATGTCTATGTGCTCAATCACGATGGAAACCTAATCGACGCCTCATGTTTGGCGGCTCTTGCAGCGTTGCTCAACACAAAAATGTTCAATTATGAGGTGAAGGAGGGCGAGGTCAAGATCAAGCCTGGGTACAAGCCCCTACCCATACGCAACTATCCTGTGGCGGTTACCTTTGCCAAAATCAACGACAAGCTGGTGGTTGACCCGTGGCTCGAAGAGGAACAGGTGATGGATGCTAGGCTCACAATGACTGTGGAGAAAGAAGGAAAAATCTGTGCTATACAGAAGGGAGGCTACGGCTACTTCACCGCCGAGCAGGTGTTCGAAGCCAGCAAGATAGCTCGAGAAAAGGCTGAGGAACAGCGCAAGCTTGTAGTGAAGGAGTAAAGATGGGGCGAAGGCGAACAAAGAAGATAGGTCCGACCAGAGGCTTAGAAGCCCGCTATGGCGCCACTGTGCGGAAGCGCTACATAGAAGTGGTTTCTGGACTGAAGACGGCACACAAGTGTCCTCAGTGTAGCTCTGAATCGGTTAGGCGCCAGAGCGTAGGCGTGTGGAAATGCCGAAAATGCGGCTCAGTCTTCACTGGCGGCGCCTACACGCCCGTGACAAAACTGGGAATTGTTGCCAAACGAGCCGCAAAAGGTTTGCTGCCTGAAGCCGTTGCGGTTGAAGAAGAAGGCGAATAAAAAAGACTTAACTGTTGAGTTCTGAAATCAGTTTCAAAACTCTTTTTTCTATTTCATTCCTGATTTGTCTGACTTTTTCAATGGGCTTGTCCTTAGGGTCTTCCAATCCCCAGTCTATCACGTTCTTGAGGAGTGGAGCTGGGCAAAATTTCTCGACGCTGCAGCCCATCGTTATGATCTGGTCAGCCTCTTCCGCCATTTTCGTCGTGAGCAGTTTAGGTTTGTTCATCGATATGTCGATTCCTTTTTCCTTCATAGCTTCTACTACTATTTGATTGCCCCTGTTCGCCAGCATTACACCAGCGCTTGAGGCGATCAGTTTTCCTTTTCCGTAATGATTCGCAAACGCTTCTGCCATCTGGCTTCTGCCTGCATTCTCAACGCAAACAAAAAGAACTTTCTTCACTTTTTCAGCCCCGCTTATCTAGTCTTGCTTTTCTCTGCGCCATCAAATTATTTCATAACAATATATTTAAATACTTTAATATATTTTTTTATTTTTCATCTCAAGCTGGCTCGCCCAAATGGTCTCAACAACTAAAGTAGGTGGTAGA
>Ga0315308_1001521_pt1 | contig 13235 bp, 13 predicted proteins | sample TDP3_MG_FD_203078 | JGI IMG/M metagenome (GOLD analysis project Ga0315308, IMG submission 203078) | Freshwater sediment microbial communities from Lake Towuti, South Sulawesi, Indonesia - TDP3 | ecosystem: Environmental > Aquatic > Freshwater > Lake > Sediment | place: Indonesia: South Sulawesi... | reverse complement strand
ATGGTTATACCACCTCTGTGTCCGACATCAACATGGGCAACGTAGAAAGCATGTACAAGAAACTGAGCAAAATGATAGACAAGCTAGGCACTCAGCTAAGCCTAGCCGAAAAGATCGAGGCAGTTGATGCGCGGCGAGTTGCATGGAAAGTTCTTAATACTCATTTCATGCGTGACATTGCTGGCAATCTGCGGGCTTTCTCATCGCAGGGTTTTCGCTGCAAGAGCTGTAACAAGAAGTTTAGGCGGATGCCTTTGAAGGGCACGTGCTCTGACTGTGGCGGTGCCTTGACATTGACCGTTTACCGAGGTGGCATTGAGAAATACTTGGATGCGGCTGAGCATTTGATTCGCAAGTACAATCTGCCGCCTTACTACTCTCAACGCTTGACTATGGTTCGCGAAGAGATTGACTCATTGTTTGAGGGCAAGAAGCCAAAACAGATTAGCTTGAAGGATTTTGTGGCATAGGAAGGTGTGAGAAGGTGTTGCAGCGTGTTTTTCATCCTCGAGCGTTCTTGTCGCGCAAACGTAATGTGCGTTTGGGATTGAAGGCTAGGACTCGAATACTGCAGATTTTGGAGAGGAAAGAGTCTGATGTTAAAGGTTTGGTGAATTCAAGCGGGCTTAGCTACGGCGTTGTTGTTCACCATCTGCATCTGCTTCTGGATGAACGGGTGGTTGTCAGAAAGGGAAGCAAGAAGCCTTATGTATGGCAGCTAACGGGTGCCGGTCAACAACGGTTGGTCGATTGACGCGGAGATGCCCTTAGGGATCGTTGAATACTCTAGACTGACTGCATAGGGCACGGGTTGAAATCATTTTGAAAGCGGGCATTCGCAAGTGGTTTTTCGGCACCTCGGGCATCTACTGGCATATTTCGATATCGCTGCCCTCTCTAAGTCTACTTTGGCGACATTGGCAAGTGAGGCGAGCCAAGCTAGAACGTCTGCAAACTCGTTTTCCAAACCCTTCTTGTCGTTCTCTTCAAGTGCTTCGCCCAATTCTCCAACCTCTTCTTTCAACCAATTATACGTGCCAAATTTGCCACGTTGCGAGTCGCGATGGAAATAGATTTGATGCATCATGCGCTGAAACTCTCGAACATGCATCTTCCAAGTCCCCAGTAGCTCTAAATGGAACTATGTTTTAGAGCTTATTAGAAGGAAGGGCAAGCTCTATGCTTCAGAACGCTGAAGAGCTACGTACTCCAAAGGCACGCGGGCTTTTCACTGATAACATCAGCTCAGCAGTCTCCTTTCTTATTGAGCAACTTTTATTTTCTGTCGAGGCTATGTTCGTCATATGACCCAGGAAACATTGCAGTTCTTGATGCAGATAGCTTTCACAGCGGTTTTTCTCTTGTTAATATGGTTCGTAACTAGATTTCACAAGCCTAAGAAACTGGAGATCAAATTCATTGCTCCTCGAAAAGACACGGTCGTGGCAATTGGATATATTGTTGGTCTGTTTCTCACAATCGCTGCTGTATTCTCATTCCTAGTTAGGAGCGCTGGAGGCCCATTAGGGACTCCGGAACAGTTCGACGTTAGAAGGGCTTTGTCACAGTGGGGCGTATACGCCGCGATGTCTTTCATTCCTGTATTCATTATCCTCAGACTTAGGAAACAAAGCTTCGAGACTGTCGGAATCACAAAGAAGAATATGCGGCTCTCTGTTGGGGTTGGATTTGTGCTCTCATTCTTAGTCATGATCTTGAGCATAACGCCAGAGCATTTTCTAAGCAGTTTCTTTAGAGCTAATACCTTCTACGCCTTCATATATTATCTGGCAGTGGGTTTTGGAGAAGAGCTATTGTTTCGAGGTTTTCTTCAGCTTCGTTGCTCATTCTGGCTGGGGGAATTAAGAGGGCTAATGCTTGCAAGCGCGATTATGGCTCTTGTCCACCTTCCGCAAAGAATCTTCGCCGTTGGACTTGACCCGCTGCAGGCATTGATTAGTGCAATGTCACTTATGCCCTTCTCATTATTGATGGGATTCCTCATGTTAAGAACACAAAGCGTTTTCGGACCGAGCATTCTGCACACCATAATAAATTGGGTGAGCGTGGTTTAGGAAGGAAAACAGCTGAACCCATGATTACAGACTTAGAACTTAAGAAAAGGCTGACCTGGCCACCTGCGATAATATGGACAACTCTGACGCCTCTTGCCTCCAAATATGCCGAGATGTAACGGCGATGGCACTACCTTGGACTAAGTTCCACGCACATGAGACACGTTCTCTTTCTTGCTGCTATTCCTAATAGTTTCTCGATTCCTCTTCTAAACAGCTTGGTTCTCATGTATCTCTCGTATCCACCTGAACAGCGGCCACCTCGGTTCCCCGCCCAGCTACATGTATTCTAGGCCGCTCTGTGGCAACCAATTCTCTATCTCTTCTCGTTTGAAATGCGCGATTTTGGATGCTGGAAAACGACGTACATCGAGGAGGACCTGAATGTCGTGTTCTCGTAGGAGTTCAAGAAACGCTTCTTTGGATCTGTTGCTACGTCCAATCGTCCATATTGTCATGGCTTCAGCGGATTTTGATGTACTTGTACGCTTCTGTTGCGTTTTCAAAGCAGTAGTGCACCTTCTGGTAGTCCTTTCGGAAGGCTGTGACGTCTTCTTTGATTTTACCGGCGCTTTCCTTGTCGATGACTACTCGTTTTATGAAGTCGGCGATTTCTTGCATTTCGTTTTCTTTCATGCCTAATCGGGTAATCTCTGATGTGCCTAGGCGTATGCCGCCAGGGTTCATGAAGTGGCGTCCTTCTTTGATGTCCCAGGGCAATAGGTTGCGGTTGATTATGATGTTAGCTTTCTCCAACTGGTTCTCTATGCTTCCCCCGTCACCATGCTTAGTTATGTCAATGATGATTACGTGAGATTCTGTGAAGCCTTTGTGTTCAGCTAGGACTTTGAAACCGCGTTCATAAAGTGCCTGTGCCAAAGCTTGGGAGTTTTTCACGACTTGGCGCACATAGCCTGATCCAAATTCCAGCATTTCAGCACAGGCTACTGTCACTCCTGCCAAAGCGTGTAGATGATGATTGCTAACCATGCCGGGAAACGTTGCTCGCTTAATCTTATCAGCATACTTGTTCCAAGACAGGACGCCGCCGTGCTGCGGACCAAAGAAAGTTTTGTGAGTGCTCATAGACATTACGTCAGCGCCTTCGCGTAATGGATCTTGGAATACGCCTCCTGCAATCAAGCCTGCGACATGAGCGGCGTCGTAGCCGACTGAAGCTCCAACTTCGTGAATTGTGGGCTCCAACTCCTTTATTGGGTGTGGAAAAGGGAAAACGCTGCCGCCAAACATTACAAGTTTAGGCGGTTTGCCGTCCTTCGCCAGTTTGCCAATTCTTTCTTTTGCCTTATCAATGTCAATGTTCATTTCCTTGTAGTCTAATGGCAAGTATTCTACAACCAAGCCGTGAACCACGCCTGCAGTGCCGCCCAACTCCTTCTTACCCATGGTTATGTGACCACCGCACGGAATCGACAACGCCATCATAACGTCGCTAGGCTCAGTGAAAGCCGTGTACAAAACTAGATTCGCAACCACGCCTGAAATAGGGCGGACATCCACAAACTCGGCTTTGAACAAGCGTTTCATTAAATCAATGCAGGCAAGTTCAACTTGATCAATGTACACACAGCCTGCGTAGACGCGTTCGCCAGGCCATCCTTCAGCGTAACGATTCCCGAAATCTGTAATCAAAGCCTCTCGAACAGCTGGGCTGGGCACGTTTTCGCTGGCTATGAGTGGAATGGACTCCTGAAACCATTTATGATGCTGCTGAAGCAATGTGAAAGTTCTGTTGTAAGCCTCACGAGCCGACACTACATAAACACCTCTGGAAGTCTTATAATCACCAACCACCGGCAAGATAAAACTTTACCAAAAAGCGGCTTGAGAGAGACACATGAGCAAGGTCTCTTTCCTTCGACGTTTGAGTAACATTAATTAAATCGAAAATGACCATTACGACTAGAATTGAGGTTTAAACAAGATGAGCCGTAGGGAAAAAAGACGTGAAAGAAGCTCGCCCATGCCAGCGGCTAGCGCTGGATTGCTTCGGTTCTTCGAGGAAGAAACACAGGGAATAAAGATCAGACCCGAAATCGTCGTAGCGCTGGCGGTCTCACTAATAGTCGCAGCAATCATCGGCAGATTGTTCTTCGCTGGATGAAACAGGAATCATCCGAGAACCAAAATCGTTTATACCTTCTCTTTGTCAAATCCACCGCTTGTGAGGGACCACTCCAAGACAGCTAATGATCTTCCTCCCACTTGATTCGCAAGCTTTCTCCGCACCTTCCCTTGATTTCTATCTGAATTCAACTTGCTACTTGCCTTTGTGTAACACTTCAAGCCGCTGAATGTTTCTCACATTGACAAAGATTTCGCTCTTGTCTTCTCTGCTAACCACTTGGGGAAAAGGTTGGGCAATGGTTGCGCGTAGGACAACTGCAAAAGCGTTGGACAACCATATTCCAGGCGGCTCATGTGTAACAGCGGTCAACATTCCCTCGTAACCGTATTGGGGCTCAACGATAACTAGCACCCGGCGTCCCACGTTTTTCTCGAGCATGTAGAATACGCTCGGCGGGACATTGCCGCTTTCGGACATAGCCACCAGCAAATAGTTAACTGCAGCTTACCTAGCATAAAACTCTATCTCAAGCAGAGTAGCCCTACACAAACCAGCAAACAAGAAGCCCCATGCCGCAGAATCCAAGTTTGGCAACATCTGAACCTGCCTCAGCTTAGCGTTTTTGATCGCAAAAGAAACCGTCTGCATACCGAAACTTGTGTTGAACAGCGCAAACACTGTCCGTGGAGCAGTTGCCGAACGTGCAGCAACCTTTTTGAACATCCTTGAATGCTATGACTAACCCTTCAAACTGGAGAATTGGCATTGGCTTCGAAGAAGTCTATGAATGAATACATCGACAAGACAGTGAGACGTTACTCGGCTCTATTCGCCTTGCCATCGCATAGAACATTGCTCATTGAGCTTTTGGCAAGTTGCCTTCTAGCAGGGATTTTGACAACTGCAACGCTTCAGCTGGCACAGCCGTATGGGTTGGTTCTTGGTTTAGCTCTTGGAACAACAATGTTCCTGTTGACTGTGGCTTGTGACCTCATCGTGTATTTAAGCAGTCTAAAGACAGACCCAGTCCTTAGTTTTCGGCGCTGTTCAGCTTTGTCCGTCTACTCTCTTCTTGCATGGCTCGCTTTAATCATAGCCGGCGTCCTAGCGAATTTCTTTGTTCAGGGCATATGGTTGGAATTCCTTGCTCTTGGCTGTTGCACAGCGTTAGCTTTCCGTCTTCTAGTATTCCTGGCTGCGTCTTTCGCGGGATTAACAAAAGTCGCCATCTTCACAGCGTTGCAGCCTATTATGTGGACGATTTCCGTTGCCTACACGGTGTCGGCAACAAGCGTATTGATTCTAGACCGGGCCTTTATGGCTTTCTTTTTCCTCTCCGCAATTGTCATCGTAGTGGCGGTTTCTATCTACGTATATTCAATTGACCGTGTTGGCGTGGCGATTTTGGGGACGCGCTCGTTCTCTGTCCTTAAAGCCTTTCTGGCTAGCTGGACCGAGGACTTGAATGCGCCTTTTGAAAGGCTGTTTGAGCGATTCAGCCAACAGAGCGAGATACAGCTGTCGGTATTGTCGTTTCGGAGCAGCAAGGGCGCTGTCAAAGCCATTATGATTGTTCCCGCATTCCATCCTGGGCCATTTAAGAATGTTGGCAGCAGCGGTCTGCCTTATCTAATCCAAAATGCGGTTGAAAGCAGACTCAGGAACTGCGTAGTCATGGTCCCACATGGGTTGTCTGGGCACAATCTTGACCTTGCCACTCAAGCTGAGAATCAACTGGTGCTTCAGCGAACACTAAAGCTTACAGAAGTTTCGAATTTCGGAGCTGAAGCCACCTCTTTCTTGCATATCAAGAGAAACGGAGCCAGCGTAGGCTGCCAAGTATTCAATGGCTGCGCCTTCCTGACATTGACGCTCGCTCCTGAAACAATGGAGGATCTCCCTCCGGAGCTAAACGCCTTAATCATCAAAGCCGCCAATGGCAACGGCTTCTCAACAGCAATCGCTGTCGACGCCCACAACAGCATCAACGGACAATTCAAGATCGATGAAGCGATTAAACCCTTGCAGGAAGCTACGTTAGCCAGCATCGAAAAAGCCTCTAGGCTCAAATCAGCCCAGTTTCAAGTTGGAGTTGCACGCGTAACCCCTAAAGAATTCAGCTTGAATGAAGGGATGGGACCAGGAGGTATAGGTATACTCGTAGTAAGAGCAAGAGACCAGACAACTGCTTATGTCACAATCGATGGGAATAACATGGTCATGGGGCTTCGAGAAGAAATTCTTGCAGCTCTCGCAGAAATCGGCATAGAGAGCGGCGAGGTTTTCACCACGGACACGCACACGGTCAACGCTGTTGTGATGAACGCCCGCGGCTACCATCCAGTCGGTGAAGCCATGGATCATGAAATACTCATTGACTACATCAAACAGGCAGCGAGGAACGCGTTAGAGGATCTAGAGCCAGCGGAAGCTGCGTGGGGTACGGACACGGTGTCCAATGTTAAGGTCATAGGCGAACAGCAGATAGCAGCTATGTCTACCTTATTGGACAAAGCTATGAAAAGAGCTAGAAACTTGGCTATCTCTGTCTTTCCGCTTGCGAGTGCAGTTCTTGCTGTATTGCTACTGCTTCTCTGATTCAGTGAGCTAAAGTTTCTTTAAAGATTTAGAGATTCTTTCCATAGCCTTCTTTATGTTTTCTACCGAGTTTGCAAAGGATATTCTGAGGTAGCCTTCTCCATAGGAGCCAAAGGCAGTTCCAGATAACACTGCCACACCGGCGTCTTGGAGTATGAAGTCTGCTAATTTCTTAGACTCCATTTTGAAGCTCTTAATGTTTGGAAACACGTAGAAGGCGCCGTGAGGCTTCTTGCATGTTATGCCTTCGATATTGTTCAAGCCGTCAACTATGACCTCGCGTCTTCGTTTGAACTCCTCAACGAACCTCTTGGCTTCGTTCTGTGGACCACGGAGGGCTTCGACTCCAGCCATCTGCGTGAAGGCACATGTGCACGAATTTGAGTTGATCATCAGCTGTGTTACTTTCTGAGCCAGATCTTTTCGCATTGCGGCATAGCCGAGTCGCCACCCTGTCATGGCGTATGTTTTGGAGAATCCGTCTAACAGCATGGTTTTGTCCTTCATGCTTGGCAGAGAAGCGATGCTCAGATGTTTGCCTTCGTATATGATTTGGCTGTAAACTTCATCGGTGAGGACCAAGACGTCGTCTCTGCTTCTTATGCGGTCGGCTATAACCTCCAAGTTGTCCTTAGTGAGCACGCCCCCACTGGGGTTCTCAGGCGAGTTGAGTATGATTATCTTGGTTTTCTTAGTAATCTTGTCAACGGTGTCATCGTTGTCTATGGCGAAGTTGTTCTGTTCCTTCAGAGGCATTGGAACAGGTTTGGCGCCTACAAAATTGACCATAGATTCATAGATTGGGAACCCTGGGTTTGGGTACAGGACTTCGTCTCCTGGCTCAACGCAGGCTAGTATGCTGAAGAATATGATTGGCTTGGCTCCAGGTGTAACAACAACTTCGTCCGGGTCAACTGTGATTCCGCGGCTTTTCGAAAGATATTCTGCAATCGCTGTTCTGAGTTCAGGGATGCCAGCCGCTGGAACGTAATGTGTGTAGCCGCTTTTCATGGCTTTGACTGCTGCTTCTTTGATGTTGTTGGGTGTGTCGAAATCTGGTTCGCCGATCTCCAGATGGATTATGTCGCGTCCCTGTTTTTCAAGCGCTTTGGCTTTGGCTAGCACTTCGAATGCTGTTTCAGTGCCTAATCCTTCCATTCTCTTGGCGAATACTTGTGTCAAGTTGATCACTCAGAAGCCAGAGTAGAAAGAAGATAGGCTATTTAACATTTGCAGTTTCGTTATTATAGTCGCGCATCACTGCATACTGTTGTCTCTAGCTCTTCCTCTTCACCTTGAGAACGTCAGTGTTGACTAGATTCGGCGGAGTCTTTCCTTCGAAGAAAGCCACTAGGTTTTCTGCGACCATTTCAGCCATTCTTGACCTAGTCTCGTAGCTTGCGCTTGAGATGTGCGGTGCAACAACTATGTTGTCAAGCTTCAAGAGAGGATTATCCATGGCTGTGGGTTCTTGTTCGAACACGTCGAGTCCTGCTCCAGCAATCCAGCCTTCCTTTAACGCTTTGTAAAGGGCTTTTTCGTCGACCACTGGGCCTCGAGCATTGTTGACTATGTAAGCGGTCTTCTTCATCATCTTCAACTTCTTTTCATCAACCAAGTGATACGTCTCTTTCAAGAGGGGCACGTTCACCGTGATGAAATCCGATGTCTTGAACAGAGTCTCAACGTCAGTGAATTGTATGCCATACTCCTTTTCGAAGTCTTGTCTCCTCACCACGTCGTGATAAAGCACTTTCATGTCAAAGCCTTTGGCTCTCTTGGCTATTGCGCAGCCTATTCTGCCTAAGCCAACGATGCCTAAGGTGGCTCCGTAAACGTCTCTTCCCTGAAGCATCATTGGATGCCATCCCACTTTCCACTGTCCTGTGCGAACATACTTGTCGCCTTCAACAACTCTTCTTGCCACCGCCATCAGAAGCGCCCAAGCAAAATCAGCAGTAGTCTCAGTTAGCACGCCTGGAGTGTTCGTGACGTATATGCCTCTCTTCGTGGCTTCTTGAAGGTCAATGTTGTCGAAGCCTACAGCCATCTGGGCGACAATCTTCAGTTTGGGTGCTGCGTTGTACACTTCTGCGTCTATCTTGTCGGACAGCAGCGGCACGAGGGCATCTATTTCAGCGGCTTTCTCAATTATGACCTTTTTTGGCGGAGGAGAGTACTCAGGCCAGACTTCTGTGTCAAACTTCTCTTTGATGATGTTTAATCCACGCTCAGGCATTTCGCGTGTAACGTAAACCTTGGGTTTCGGCATGCTAACTCACATCTTTATTCATAGTTAGAGTTCGCTGTGTATGATGCACGCAAACTTATTACGTTTGCGACAATCCATTAATGACCTCTCAGGTCGCCTTGACCACTAAACGTGAGAACATTATGATCCCGATAAAGAATGCCGAGCAATTGCTGAAGAACGCTGGCTCAAGTCTTGACCGAAAAGCAAGGCAGATAGCCCTAGACGCCCTCACCGCAGCGTTGAAAGCAGTAGACCCGAAAGCAATCATCAAATCAAAGATCCAATTCAAAGACGACACACTCAAGATTGAAAATCTAACGTTCAACCTGAACAAGTATAGGAGCATCTATGTTGTTGGCGGAGGCAAAGCATGCGGACCTATGAGTGAAGCGTTTGTCGAGCTTCTTGGAAACCGCATCAAAGAAGGTGCCATAAACGTGCCGTACACCAGCGCGCGGTACAAGACTGGCAATGTGAAGCTGTGCAGAGCTAGCCACCCGATTCCAGATGAAGCAGGCGTCAAAGGTGCGCGTAGAATGTTGAAGCTGGCTGCGAAAGCTGAAGCAGATGACCTTGTAGTGTGTATAATTTCTGGCGGTGGCTCAAGCCTAATGCCACAGCCACGAGGTGGCATATCTCTTGAAGATAAGAGGCAGGTTACAGATGCCTTGCTGAAGTCTGGCGCTACAATCAATGAGATCAACACTGTGCGCAAGCATATTTCAGCGTTGAAGGGTGGATGGTTGGCTAAAGAGGCATATCCCGCCACTGTTGTTAATCTGATTCTTTCCGATGTCGTGGGCGATCCTTTAGACTTCATTGCGTCGGGTCCAACTGTGCCAGATACAACGACGTTTCATGATGCTGTGGTGATTATGAAGCATTACAGGTTGTGGAGCAAAACGCCAAAGTCGGTTAGAGCACTCTTGACAGAGGGTGAGAAAGGGCTGATTCCTGAGACTCCCAAGCCTGGAGACAAAGTCTTCAGAAAGGTTCACAACATCGTTATAGGGAACAATTTCACAGCAAGTAGCGTAGCTTATAATACCTTCAAGAAGGCAGGGCTCAACTCTTTACTTCTGACGTCAACTCTTGAGGGACAAGCTCGGGATGTGGGTACGGTGCTGGCTTCGATGGCGAAGGAAATCATAAGCTCGGGCCATCCTGTCTCTAGACCTGCTGGAGTGGTGGCTGGAGGCGAAACCACAGTCACTGTTGTTGGGAAGGGCAAGGGTGGCAGAAACCAGGAAATAGCGCTTGGCGCTGCTTTGAAAATCGGCGGCATGGATGGAGTGGTTGTTGCCTCCGTTAGCACTGATGGTGTAGATGGACCGACTGATGCTGCAGGAGCTCTTGTTGATGGAAAAACATTGCAACGTGCTCACGATTTAGGATTGAACCCGCGAGAGTTCTTGGTGAACAACGATTCTTACAGATTCTTCTCAAAGTTGGGCGACCTTATTTTCACTGGACCAACAGGCACCAATGTTTGTGATGTGAGCGTGATTGTGGCGCTGTAGCTTCTAGAACCATTTCTTGAATCCTATTCGAAGCCCCATCGTGTTACTTTCTGTGGCTCTATTTTCATGATTCCTCTTACGTCAGGATCTTTAGGTGTGAGGTCAGCGCTCGCCCATTGCTTGTACTGAGGATACTTCTGTATGAGCAGTTTCCAGCAATGCATGAATTCCTCTCGGTTTTCCTGAAACGTCAGTAGCTTCGCCTTGCCATAAATCAGCAGTCCACGTAGAACCTTCCATTGACCCTTATCCTCTTCGTACCTGTCCACTAGAACTGAAACCTTACTTCCTCGCTTCAAATTCCACAGTCTTCTGCTCTTCACATGAAGCGAAGTAACAATGTCTTCTTTGTCAAGGGCGAAGCATATGGGAACCACATGGGGCTGCATGTCTGCATTTACTGTAGCAATGTGAGCAACTCTCTCAGACGTTAGGAATTGGGTCTCTGCCTTAGAAAACATACTCACTTTGACCAATCTCCATATAGCTCACAGCTCAGTGAATCGATGCGAAAGGGCATCATTCGCTAGTTTGCGCAAAGCTTCAGGATTCTGTTCCAGTTGACATCCACGTTCTGTTGGATTTCGTCGATTACGTCTTTTCTGTACGTCGGTCTAAACAGGTGGCTAAATCTTCCTTGTGCTTTGAGAAACTCCTCAACTGGCTTCGGCTTCGAAACATTGAGGTTCAGTTTGTATTTGCCGCGTTCAAACTCGTAAATCGGGAAGTATCGGGTTTCAACAGCCAGCTTGACCATTTCGATGCTGCGGGCTGACTCGTGACGCCACCCTAACGGGCAAGGAGACAGCACATCGATGACCGCGGGACCGTTGACTTCTATGCCCTTGCGAACTTTAGTCATGTAATCGTTCCAGTAGGCAGGTGTAGCTGTTGCTGCGTATTCGATTCCATGGGCTGCGCATATGCCAATCAGGTCTTTTTTCCACTCCGGCTTGCCTGGAATGACGCTTCCAGCTGGGCTAGTAGTCGTGTCAGCGCCGTGCGGTGTCGAACCAGACCTTTGAATGCCCGTGTTCATATAAGCCTCATTGTCAACGCAGATATAGAGGAAATCGTGTCCTCTCTCCAATGCCCCGCTCAAGGCTTGGATGCCTATGTCGTAAGTTCCCCCGTCCCCCGCCATAGCGATCACATCAATGTGACCTTGATCAACGCCTCTTCGAGCCATAGCCTTGTAGGCTTCCACGACGCCTGAGGCAACTGCTGCTGCGTTTTCGAAGGCTATGTGAGCCCAAGGCAGCCTCCACGAAGTGTATGGATAAATCGTTGATGCAACTTCATTGCATCCTGTTGCTGCGATTATGACTGTTGGTCCTCTCAGTGCTTTCATGGTCATTCTGTTGATTATGCCTTCGCCGCAGCCAGCGCATAAGCGGTGTCCAGATGCGAACAATTCTTCTGTCGGCAAATCCTTGAGTACAACCATTACTCTCGCACCCCCAAGAACAGGGTTTCTTGTCTAATAACACCGCTTTTCGCTGTCTGCAGAGCCTCGTTGAAGACATGTTCGATATCGGAGGGTTTGATGTCTCTTCCGCCTAAGCCGAAGATTACATTGAAGATTTTAGGTCGCTTTTCAGCTGTATGTAATGCTGAAACTACATCTGAACACACAGCGCCGTACTGAGCTCCGAAGCTAATGGCTTTGTCAAAAACGGCCAAAGCTTTCACGTTTTTCAAAACTGCTCTAACTTCATCTATTGGGAATGGTCGATACAGCCATATTTTCACGACGCCAACTTTCTTTCCATGTGCTCTCAGTTTGCGTGCAACTTCGCGGGCTGTTCCAGCAGTGCTTCCTAAGCAGAGCACTGTTGCCTCAGCATCTTCCATTCCATATGTGTCAAGAACACCATAGCCTCTGCCGCTGATGTTTTTGTACTCTTTAGCAACTTTCTCAAGCACGGGTTGAACATGAGCTAAGGCTTCAACCTGCTGCCTCTTGAATTCGAAATAATAGTCGGTAAAACATAAGGCTCCAACTGTGACAGGCTTCTTCGGGTCCAGCGTGAACATGGGTTGTCTGGTCTGCAGGAATTTGGCGACAACATCGTCGTCAAGTACGTCTACGCCTTCCATACAATGAGTAATGATGAAGCCGTCTAAGTTCACTGAAACAGGAAGCTGCACAGCCATGTCTTCTGCGATTCTGAAAGCTTGAATCGTCCAATCATAAGCTTCTTGGGCGTTCTCAACGTAGATTTGAATCCAGCCGCTGTCCCGTGAACCCATCATGTCTGAATGGTCGCCGTGAATGTTGATAGGCGCTGACAGAGCTCTGTTAGCAACGCCCATGACAATTGGGCATCGGAGACCAGAAGCAATATACATCATTTCATGCATCAAAGCTAAGCCTTGGCTTGATGTTGCAGTGAAGACTCTGGCTCCTGTTAGGCTTGAGCCGATGCAGGCTGACAATGCTGAGTGTTCGGATTCAACGCAGACGTATCCTGTTTGGACTTCACCGTCGGCTACGTACTTGCTGAATCTTTCAACTATGATAGTCTGAGGCGTAATGGGATAAGCAGCTACAATGTCCACTTTGCTCTGCTTGGCTGCGTGGGCGACAGCTTCGTCTCCAGTCATGCCGGTAACTGTCATTTCTGCTCCTCCTCCATTCTTATCGCCTGCTTAGGGCATTCGTGTGCGCAGACGCCGCAGCCCTTGCAATAGTCATA
>Ga0315308_1001520_pt1 | contig 13239 bp, 20 predicted proteins | sample TDP3_MG_FD_203078 | JGI IMG/M metagenome (GOLD analysis project Ga0315308, IMG submission 203078) | Freshwater sediment microbial communities from Lake Towuti, South Sulawesi, Indonesia - TDP3 | ecosystem: Environmental > Aquatic > Freshwater > Lake > Sediment | place: Indonesia: South Sulawesi... | reverse complement strand
AGTGTCAAAGGGGGCTCCTCTGAGAGTGAAGAGGAAGGATCTGCGGAGTCTGCAGAGGAAAGTGAGGGGCGGGGTCGGAGCGTTGGGAGAAAAGCTAAATGAAGTGTAGATGTGTTGTACAGTTTGTGAGGTGTTGTGTTTGGCTGCGCCGATTGAGAATTATGTGATTTTGAAGCCTGGGATTCCGGTGACTCTGCACTTTTCTGATCATGGTATTGTCAAGAGGCCTATTACGGATCCTGTGCGACACGTGGGGGTGACCCGCGAGAGCCTCATGTTCTACGTGGATGAGGTTGATGGGGCTAAGGTGGACCTGGTTTATAGCGTGCTCTCGCAGAAGCACGCGGCCGAGTTTGCCGGGTACCTTCCAGGGAAAGCGTACATGCGTTATAGGTTTACCGTGATTAAGGATGCGCCGGGGTTTGTCCCGCCCAGGATCGTCAGGGTCACGCCCATTTAGGAGTTTTTCGCGGCTTTGGATCCTTTAGAGTTTTAGGCTGTCGGAAGATGTGTAAGCTTATTTGTAGGTAGATTTATATGCTCCTTTTTCTCGTAATTTTAGGCTGTCGGAAGATGTGTAAGCTTATTTGTAGGTAGATTTATATGCTCCTTTTTCTCGTAATTTAACTATGAAAGAGCTGGGAAAGCCCGAAATCAGGAAGGTTAGCGGAGCTAAACTTGGAAGCAAGTCTCTTAAAACTACGATACCCCACGAAGTTGTTAGCCTTCTTGACCTTAAACGTGGGGATAAGAGTTTTTAAAAGAATATGCTGTCAAGAGCCTCGTGTGCTGTTTCAGCGGGGGGAAGGACAGCCTCGCCGCGACACATTTCACCCTGGCGTGTGCTGAGGGGTTGGACCTTGACTCCTATGTGGTTTGGGTCAACACGGGCGCTGCGGTCCCTGGCGTAGAGGAGTATGTGTGGAGTTTACGCGTCGGCCAGAGAGCTGAGGATCCTTCGCGGGCGTTTTCCAGAGTTCTTTAAGAAGTTCGTAGAATTAGAGGGGTCTTTCAGATCTGGTGGCTCGGCCTTCTGGATCCACCACCGCCAGTTTCGAGCGAAGGATCTTATGAAACAGCAGACTCTGGGTTAGAGAGGTTCGCGGGTTCAAATCCCGGGCGGGTTTGCGTGTTTTTCAGTAAATAGCCTGGGGGTCCTGAGCTCACTTTTGCGAGAGTCACGATTCTGAACGTCTGTAGTTCAGTTTATATACGTAGTATGATATCTGTGTAAGTGAGGTTTGAACATGACAGAGAGGTGGGAGAAAATCGGGGAGATCCGAGAGACGCACAGTCTCAGGGTTGCCGGACGGGGCAACGGCCTTTACCTGTTCCTTCCTAAGGGCCTCTGTGAGGTCCACGGGATAGTGGCCGGAGACAGGGTTAAGGTTCAGCTTCGCGACCACTTCCGGCCTAAGAAGGAGTGAGGAGAGAGAGATGAAAGAGAAACGCCCTAAATCTCAGAGGCGTGGTCGGGTATATGATCCTGACTTGCTCTGGCGACTTGAGAGGCAGATCGACTCTGCAAATCAACATTTAAGTCGAGCGCTGTCCATGCTCCGTAAGGAAATGGCGGGCAGGACTAATAAGCCGGAGCGAGGGGGCTGAGAGAGATGGCTGAAAGTGAAGAAGAGCCAGAGCGTTGTCCTCTAATCGATGTGTGTGCTGAGCTGGTTTCTAAGGCTGAGTTTGAAGGCCTCTGTAATACCCGTTCATGGACCAGCTGTGAAAACGCTAGGTTTGAAGCGATAGAGCGCAAGCTGATCCGGATGCCCAGGGAGTGGAAGGAATGAGCGAGGCCGGGACGCCCGTGGGATCTGAACCCTCAGGGAAGCCCAAAGTGATCACGGTTGACGGCGACAAGATAGAGGCGCTCGCTTTTGAGATCCTTCAAACCGTGGGCTCGCATGCGGCGAAACACGGGCTCAAACCGCCGGAAGTGGTGCTGGCTCTTGCGACGGCGACCGCCAGGGTGATAGAGTTTGCCGAGAAGACTGCGGTGGAGCGTGCTGAAGGTGGAAAAGGAAAAGTCGCAGCCTGAACGGGCGAAGCCTCTGTTGGCGATATCGCTGCCAGGAGCTGTCTTTAAGATCCTGCAGGTGGAGCGGATCCTCGAGGACCTGAGGATCGACGTGGAGCTCAGGCGAGAGGTGATCGCCGCGCAGAAGGCCTGCGTGATGGTTGACAGGCTCCTTAAGAGGCTGGTTAGGAGGGGGTTCCTCGAGGTTGCTTCGAAGCCGGAGCTCCATGAGGATCTTCACGCCGGGGTCGCCAGGTTCGCCCGCCTGTTGAAGAGGGAGTTTCCGGATGACTGGAAAGAGGTCCAGGTCGAGTGGAAGCCGCCGCCTGCTCACTAAGTACGTGTGCGTGGCCTGCGGCCACGTCTCAGAGAGACCGGTGATCAAATGTCCAAAGTGCCGGGGAACCGTGATCCCCAAAAGCGTGGTGAAGACAAGACCATGAGCCCTAGAGCCTTAATCGTCCGGGACCGGCGAACAGGCCAGCCGGTAGAGATCCCGATCTCAGCCATCCCTAAGGAGCTGTGGCCTGAAACCTGGTACGAAAACGCTTATTGGTGATTCTCAAGAGCCTTAACCGGGGAAGAGGTCGGCAAATTCTTTGAACACCCCGAAGCGGAGATCTCCGAGGACCTAGCCCGGAAACTCGCCACGTACATCTACGACTACGCCGCCAACATCGCCGTCGCAGCCTGGCTGTTTAATCCCAACCGGAACGAATACCTCGAGTATATGCGCCCATGCCTTCAGAAACTCGCAGCCCTCAAAGTCAAAGCCAGAACCAAAAACGACATCATGGACATGATCCACACAGCCATAGACTACGCCGTCGACCCCTTCTAACCCCATTTTTCTGTACTGAAAACCCTAAATTCTTAGACTGTTAGTTTTATAACACCAGAGCCCGAAAGCGTCCAGCCGGTGCACCAGGCGATGATGGACCAAATCGTTATCGACGGAGCGGATCGCCGAAAGGTAAGGGTCCGCGAGATGCTCGCCATGATAGAGAGTTCTCAGGGCGCAACAACCGAGGACATACAAGCCTTCATGCTGAGCAAGTACGGCCTAAAATTCTCAACAACAAGCGACTACCTACGCGAGTGCCACATCGCAGGCCTCATCACAAACAACCCCCCAAAATGGCTAACCACACAAAAATACCGCAGAATCAGCGACAAACTCTACGGCTAAAACCCCAAAACTCCTCTTCTTTCTTTCCTTTTCTCTTTTTCTCTTTGTTTCTCTCTTTGTTTGATATTGAGAGCCCGAAACCCGTCCCTTATGTGTAAGGGGTTCGAATCCCCTCTGCGAGGTATATGTGTTGTAGTGTTTGTTGTTTTAGAGGGGGTCTGTAGTAGTAAGCTTTATTAGCCGCAAAACGATTTACTACTACGGGGGCGGATCGGGATCGGGTTTGAGGGCGCTGCTTCTCCGACAGTTCCTTTCTCAATCTCGGGTTGGAGGGCGCTGCTTCTCCGACCGCTCCTCTCTCAATATCCCTCGGCCCCCATCCGCCCCGCAGATCGGGTGAGTACATGGCACAAACCATAAGCGGCGTAATAATTGAGGCTCTCGGTAAGAACCCGGGGCAGCATAAAGCTAAAGAGATCTACGTCTGGGTTAGACAGGTTTTCCCAGGTGTGGGCTACAACACCTTCCGAGCGAGGCTTAGCGATCTCATAATCATGGGGAAAGTCCAGAGAACCGGCGTGAGAGGCCGCTATGAATACGGTGTAGCCCCCGCAATTTGATTTACTACTACACGAGGTCTGCGTTAGCCTTTCGGTTTCTCAGCCTCTTTTTTCTGCGGCGGCTTAATCAGACTCTCGTAAACCGCGTAGGGGTCCTTGGGCTTCTCTTTGGGTTTTTCCTTGCTCATCAACCTGCCACTCCTAAAGCCCTGAGCTCGGCCTCGAGCTCGGAGATCTCCTCGTCCCTCTGTTTGATCAGAAGCGCCTTCTCGTCCGCGATCGCAGCGAGCTCGTCCCTGAGCGCCTTCAACCGGGCCTCGTACCTGGCCACGATGAGCTCGCGCTGTTCTTTCAGCTTTGCGAGGCGGGCGGTGAGTGCGCGGATCCTCTCCGGAGTTATGGCCATAGCCTATCGCCTCAGGGTCCTGGCTGCCGCTTCCGCGTCGACTCGGCTCCAGCCGCGGCGTATGAGCTCGGCGACGAAGATCTCGGGCCTTATGAAGCCGTCCTTGTAGGCTGCCTCTAAAGCGTCCTGTGGGAGATCCTGGATCAGAAAGGCGACCTCGACGTCTACCACGTCGACCGTCTCCGCGAAGATCTTTTCTGTGCTGGTGATCTCCTCGGTTAAGGCTGATTCTCTGCGATCTACTCGGGCGAAGGCCACTTCATAGCGTCTGAGGACGCGAGCCCTGGCTGCGATTATGGGTTTTGTGAGGACTTCAGGGGTTATGGCCGCTAGGTCCTCTCCGATGCTGAGGATCTGAAAGTCGATGACGTCGAGCGTCTCTTTCATTTCAGTCTCGAGCGCCTCGATCTCTCCGGCGGTGACGCTTGTTCGAACGTCTAACCGGGAGATCTGCAGCTCATAGCGGCGCCTGGTGCGGTTGATCCTGGACTGGACGGATCTGCGACGGCGATCCATCTCCTCGGGTGTGACAGGCCTGGGCGTGCGCTGGATATCTAAGAGGAGCTGGGCGTCTTCCGTGGTGTATCCCAGGTCGACAACCCGCGAAACGTACTGGCTATCTCCTATGAGCCCTAATTCCCAGGCTTGCGCCACTTTCGACTCGGTTAAGAGCCGTTTCTTCTCGACCGTCTCTTCTCGGGCTTGTTTGCCCTTGCGAGTCACGGCCTGGGCCACGTGGACGTCGATCCTGGCCGGGACGACGCCTATGGCTGAGAGGTCGCTGCGGAGCTCAGCCTCGGTTATGAGGCCCTTAACGAACTGGTCCTTAACCATGCTGACGAGCTGCACTTTGACGTCGCGGTCCTCGCGGTACATGGCCCTCGAAACCCAGAGCTCTATGATCTCGGGCCTGCCGCCGATCGCTGCCAGCTTGTTTCTGAGCTCTGTCTCGTCGTCTAGTCCGGCGATGTAGTCTGCGATCGCCTCGCGGCGTAGGGCCTCGCGCTCGGCTTCTGTGCGGTAGGCAACCATGGCTCGCCCGGCCTTATCCGCGTCTTCGGGACTGAGACCGCCCCATCGACGGTACTTAACGATGTCCTCGAGCGTGTAGAGGCCGGTGTCGTAGCCGTAGCCCAGTTCTCGCATACCTGGGGGTCCGAAGGCCACGTTGTAGATGTCCTCTCTCCAGCGGGGGTGAACGTCTGCGATGTGCAGCGCAAACATGAAGTCGTCTTTATCCCAGAAGCCTCGCCACAGGTTCTCGTACGCCTGCCTCAGCGCTATGGGTTCAAAGTGTGCGGTCCAGTACCGATCGCTCCACTCTCGGCTGAATCCCTTCTTAGCCATGTACTCCGCGAACACGTCGGGGGCCGAGACAACCATCTCGGGAAGGAAGGCCTCTCGGACGACCATGCGGATGATGTCCGGTGGCGGCGGGATGAGGTTTGCGAGGTCTCTGAGGGCGGGAAGGAGCGTTTCCTTGTAGCCTATTAAGCGCCAAATAGACAGCATCTCCGCGTCTGAGATCTTGCCGCGCCAGAAGAGTTCCAGGCTCTGATCGAATGGCGGCGGTGTGTAGGCGCCTTCTGTGAGGCGATCAGCCCATGTGGGCTCGAGACCGTATGTGGCAGCGGCTGCCTTGTAATCTTCGTCGCCGACGACCTGTTTGACGCGGAGCCTCGCCAGATCCGGGGCTCCTGGAAAGGTGATTTTTAGGGCTGCGAGGGCGTTGGCGTCCTTGTCTTCCATGCGCAGCTGCTTCATGCGGTACACAAAATCGTCGAGCGTGATGAGTCCTCTGCGGAGCAGCTCCAAAAGAAGGGGCACGCCTGCCGGCCGATACCACGTATGTTCCAGGACGCTTATGAGGTCGTCTGGCCATCCGTCCTGGGCCACGTATTCGCGGTACCTGGTTTCGTTTAGAAGCCCGATCCGTTTGAGGACCCAGGCGGTTTCAGGGTCCGGGATCGTTGGCCTGAAGGCTTCGTTGGCCCAGCGGTCAACCCGCGTCTCGATGCCTACCCGGTGCAGGATCCCGTGGAAGGACTGCATGAGGGCGTTTGTCCCGCTCAGGCCCTCGTAGAGGCTGCCGTGGATCGAGCCCACGCCCTGGCCGATGCCGGCTTTTACGGCGTTGATTATGACTCCGTACTCGCCGGCGAGGACCCTGTTTAAGATCTCCGGCGTGTCTCTGAGGGGTTTTCCCTTGAGTTCAAAGGCGAGCTGTGCGTTTTTGCCCAGGTAGTCTTTGGCGTGGTCTCTGAGGCTGTCGAGGGTTCGACCTGCCGCGGCTTGTAAGACGCTGAGGACGACGCCGCTGGCTGCGGTGCCTACGTTGGTGACTAGGGCTGTGGAGACTTCAACGACCTTTTTGCTCTGAGGCAGGGCTCTTCACCTCTGGTTTGGGGGATCCGCCTGGAAACGTGAACTCGAGGATCTCAGGCGGTTTTATGCCGAGTGTGAGCTCGTGGACTTTTAAGGCGTTGTAGAACGAGGCCATGTCCACGGTGACGGCTTTGCTGCCGATGTTGAGGTCGGGCTGAATGGTGACGTCCTCGGGTGGGATCTCGACCGGTTGGCCGAGGATCTCGATGGTGCCCAGGGCGCCGCGCTTGATCGTTATGGCCGGCAGCTTGATATCTTCTGTTTTGAGCATGCTTTCACTTCACCTTTTTCGGTGTGGTCTTGACGGGCTCGCCCAGGATCGGCTTCAGCTTGTCCTCGAGGGCTGAGAGTTTGAGGCCTAGCGCCCGGACCTCGGCGGCGAGCTTGTCGATCTCCGGGGTTTCCAGCTTGACGGTTAGGGGCTGGGTCCACTGTTTCTCGAGGAAGACGCGCAGATCTGCGGCTGCCTTGCCTAGAACGTCTGTGTTGGCGCGGATTCCGCGGAGAACGTTCTCGCAGTTCTCGAAGAACTGGGCGGTCTGATCTAAGAAAGAGGGGGGTTCCTTTCCCGTGGTGAGTCACCTCGCGTTACTCCTCGCGCCTCTTCATGAGCTGCTCGAGGCCTGCGAGGGTTATGAAGTTGCCGGCCCACGTGGTTAGGTAGGTCTTGATACAGTCGAAGGCGAAGGCTGCGGGATCAACTCTGATCTCTCCGATGGTTGCGTTCGCGAGGAAGTTCAGAATCCAGACGGCGATCGCGGTGAGTGTGGCGACGGCGGCGGCGTCCTTGAAGGTCATGGGGTTGGATTTGTTGAACGGGTTTATGTTCAGTTTCATTTTTCTCTCCACCTGGTTATTGTGTATTTGCGTTAGACATTAAAAGCGTGTGGTTTATATATCGCAAGATTCACGATACTGATGGTGTGAGGGATGGAGATTCCGTCTGAGGCCTGGGTTGGCTTGGCCATCGTGCTGCTGGCCTGTTTAGGCCTCTACATATACGCGAAGGTGATGTGGTTAAGGGGGGTGAGTTATGGAGAGAAAGACTCTGACTGATATCCGGTTTGAGATCGTTGTGGCCATGCTCAACGAGGATTCTAAGCTGTACGAGAGGCTGAAAGTGTACTTCAGGTGAGACCTTCGGCGTTTAAGGGTCCATGCCGTAGATCAAACTACTCCATAAATGTCTGTGTCGTCAACGTAAGGGTTGGCGACGCTGCCTACGAGGTATCTTGACTGCAGCAAGAAACCCACGCGGCCGCCTGTATCTTTCCAGAGGTTTTCGCTGTCGTAAGCATCGAACAGTTTTATCCATGTCGAGCCATTCCAGTACTCGAACCTGATCACTAAACCGACGTAGTCGTTCCACCATGTGACGCGTGCATTTCCCCATGTTTGATAGCCCCAGGTGTACGACTGATCGGCCAGGTTTGTTGATACGCCGGCCTTGATTTTCCTGGCTATTATCTGCCTTGTTGTCGAGCCTGATGCTCTAACTATAACTACATAGAGGTTGGATGCGTCCTGCCGTCGGAACAGGATGTTGATGAGGTTGTAGATAGCCCCTGGACGTTGTTGCGTCACGAGACGACCTTCTTTTACGTTTCCGATTGGGACGACGCCCGTCTTAACTAAGAGGGTTGTCTGTTGATCTGTGCCGCTTACTGTGCTGTATTTTTCTAGCGCTGATGGAGGACTGACGTATATGGTTGAGCTGAGCTGCCAGTTTGTGTTGTCGAAGTCCCAGTCTCCGGTGGTATGGTGCCGGGGTTCAGGCCGAACCATGAGCCTCGCGAGCTCCAGGTCCAGCTCCCTCAGTTTCCTTTGAAATTGGCTCAACTACTCCAGGCCTCGCTGTGTTGAAGTGTAAGCGTCGGCGGGTCGGGGTAGTTCCAGTTCTCGCTATGTTGAAGCGGCATGACGCTGGGCGGGCCGAAGTTCCAGGGCTCCGTGTGGAGAAGCTGGAGCTTGGCCTCAGGCGGTTTGGGTGCCGGTCTTCCCATGGTTTTGGAGAAGTGCCGCAGGCCGACGCGTATGCTCATTTAGGCTTCCTCTCCGACGATCTCGGCGTGGCAGGTTCCCGCGGTGCCGCCGGACGGGTATTTAGCCTGGACTGCGAAGGCTTTGGCGCCGTCGCCGAGCATCTCCTTGTAGTTCCAGGGGAACCAGTCCACGAAGGGGATCTTGCCGGAGACGTAGACTTCCGCGCTTATGGCTGAGCCGTCCCAGACGAGTTGAAACATGATGTCCTCGGGGCAGCTCACCAGGATCTTCGCGAGTTGAAAGGTTTTGAGGTTGGTGACGGTGCGGGTGGCCACGTTCTGATACGTGCCCGTGGTTGTTACTGATCCTTTCGCGAGGACGCCGCCCTTGGGCCGAGGGATGATCTCCTGGTCCGTGAGCGTGACCGGGACCTCATCAGAAGCGTGTCCTTTGACGCGCACGTACTTTCCCGCGGCGGTTTCCACCGTGCGGTCCTTCTGGTACTGGACCACGATCAGGTGGCCTTTTATGTCTGTTAGAACTGGGGTGCGTGTGCCGTCTGGCAGGTCCGCAGGTGACACCGCGTATCTGCCCACGTTGACGGCGCCGATTTGAACCTCTGGGATCTCGACGTTGACGGTGATCAGCCGCGTGTAGTCCGGGAGGTCGCCTGGCATTTCAGCGGATCACTCCTAAGCGTTTGAAAAAGCCATAGAGAAGGTCGAAGATGGCTTTTAAGCCCACGACTTCTTTGGGCAGGACCTGAACGCGCACGGATATCGTGTGCGGGTAATCCGTGTCGGGTGAGCAGCCGACGAACTTCAGCTGGGAAGGCGCCTCAAAGAGCTCATAGTAGCCTTCGGTGGGCACGGTTTCGTCGTCGCCTGTGAGCCAGGACTCTCGGGCCAGGGGCACCAGCGGCGCCTCGTAGCGGGTTATGCGGATCCCTACCATGCCGTGGCAGCCCGCCGGAAACTTGACGTCTAGGCGTGTTATAACGCCCTTTGAGAGCTTGAGAGTCTGGGTTACAGGGTCGTCCTCTTCTGTGTCCTTCGGAATGGTGATGTCCCAGCAGTAGAACACTAGGCAGCCAGCTCGATCTTCGTGACCTTGTAGCCGGTGACCTCGACCTTAACGGGTTTTCCGACCCAGTCGAGCATCGCCTCGAGGTTGTTCCAGATCTCCTCGGTTGTCTCCATGATGCTCAGGTGAAAGTCGTTTCTGCCGCTTTTGATGAGCAGCCGAAGTCTCCACCCTTCACCGAAGCCGCTTAAGATTGCGTCTGCCTCTTTCAAAGGTAACGCCCCCTCACGACCATAAGGATCTCGTCGTTCGCCGTCGCGGACTCCACCCGGGCTATTGGTTTTTCCCCTTCAACCAGGATTATGGGGCGGTCGTTAGAGATTCCATAAACGGCTGCTCCGGGAGCCACGCGTTGGACCCAGTACTTGACGCCGGCTCTCTCATAGCCTAGGCGCATGGTTTTGTTTGCCGTGGTTAAGTCAACAACTGATATGACCTCGATGTACACAACCATGCCTTCTGGGATCTCGGGTCCGGAGAGATCTTGGTCCGCGGCTGAGGCTTTCGCGATGGTCTGCTCAGCGGAGTACACGTCTCTCGGTTTAAGGCCTGACATAACTTCGCGTCTCCTTAGGAGTGAATAGAAAAAAAAGGGATTTATGGTTTGGGGTGTGTTTGCTGTGGCTATTGAGGTCGGACCTGCTCGGCTGCGATCTCGCAGACTGAGGTTCCTATGGCCTGGGTGAGGACCAACTCGATCTTCTTGTATGCTTTCGGGTCAAACCAGTCTTCAGGCATGTTTGGACGTCCGAATATGATGGGCAGGGTTGCGTGTGGCGCGTGTCCGTGTTCCCACATCGTGACTTTGCGGTCTGTGGTGTCCAGGGTTCCGTCATGCGCGTAGACTTCTACCTCGGAGAGCTGGCTGGACCATTGCGCCGTCAGGTTGAACATGCGGGGGGTTCCCGGTGCTTGGGCGTAGGGCGTGCAGAACGGTTCCTTGTTGAATATCAGTCGGCGGCTGTCGCCGTGGCCCATAAACAGGTCGTGTTTAATCTCGCCTATCCCGAACAGCGCGAGCGCCGCGGCGTCAAGCTGCTTTGTCTTCCGGTTGAACGGTATGAAGGCGTCGACGTCGCAGGTTAGTTTTATGTCTGTGATCAGCTCGTCGATGTCGTAGCCTTCCCGCCAGAACCTGCAGAGGATCAGGCGGTACAGGTAGTCCAGGGGAAACTCGACTCGTTTCTCTCCGCTTGAGGCACCGGTGAAGTTTTCGATCTGTTTAGCCATAAGGAACTGGGCTGGAGCAGGCACGTCTTTGAAGACCTTGGCCACCGTTGTCAGTAGGATGTTGTCACCGCTGAGGAATCCTGTGCCGTTGGCTGCTCTGATCGCTGCCTTGTTGAAGGTTATCTTCAGCTGGGGGTTGGTGAAGGCTTTTGCGTTGAAGGCGTACTCGCGGTCCCATAGGTGGCGGCCGAACATTAAGAGGACGTTGTGGCGTTGTACGCCGCTTGGCCATTCGCTTGGGAAAATGGCGGGCATGCGTCCCAGCTTGAGGAAGTGCATGGCCTCGAGCTGGCTCATGTTCAAGTTATGGAGTACCTCTGAGCCGTCGACAACCTCGATCTTGGTGACTATGTCGCTGATGAAGTTGCCGATGTTGCTGGTGGCGCCGTTGGTGCATTGAACCTCGATTTCTAGGGCGCTGATGGGTTCAACCAGGTCTAAGTCTTTCTTGTAGGTCTCGGTGTCCTTGCATGTGAGTTGGTAGTCAAGAACTGCGTCGCGTGTTTTCATGGTCTATCCCTCGTTTCAGGGCTGACCGGGCTATGCCGGTCCAGCCGCTAGGACTGCAAGCCTCTTCGCGTGGAGGGCGTCGCCGATCTTCTTAACACGGTCGTAGTTAGACGGGTCGCCTCTCGGCTTCCTGGCGCCGATCTCCGTGGCTGCGATGAGTGGCAGGTATGGATCAACGCCTGTCTTCATGTCTTCTACGGCTGCTGAGACGCCTGGGCCGAAGCGTCCGATGCCAACGGACTCGACTTTGCGCTTGAACTTGGCTGCGCCCGCCTTCTTGACGCCGCCCGAGAACTTCCTTCCGATATCCGCGGCCTGAACCGCGGCTTTGAAGTTCTCCGCGGCTGCGCCGGCTTCTGTGGCCCACCGGTCGGCTGCTTCCGGCGTGTTCTTCTCGTAGTAAGTGGCTCTTCGCGGGGTTTCCTCACCCCATTTCTTAGCGACTTCGTCCGGTGATGGAACGATGGGTTTGGGCATAAGATCACTCTCACCTGAGAATTACATCTTAAGGCTTTTATGCACAGATAGAAACTTAGGATAGAGGTTTGAGCTTGGCCTTCACGCACCTGCGCCGAACCCTCGAGCCCAAGTGGGTTAGCATGTACTGCGCGGAGCACTATCCCAGGGCTGAGGTTCGCCTGAGCTGTCCCCTGGGCGGGATCCCGAAGGAAACTCAAAAGAGCTATGGGCTTCTGAAGGGCCTGCGCGTTTATCGCCCCTGGCGGCCGGAAGTCGACGCGGTTGTGATCCTTCAGAACATGCTGATCCTGGTTGAGGCTAAGATCTTTAAGTACATGGAAGGTCTGAGCAAGCTGCCGGTCTATAAGGCCCTGGTTCAGGAGACTCCGGAGCTCGACCACGTCAAACACAGGCCTGTACACATGAAATTGTTAATTCCGGCTGAGATCCCCTGGGTTGTTGAGGCTTCTAAGCCTATGGGCGTGACCGTTGAGGTGTGGGCGCCCGACTTCATAAGGCAGGTCTGGGCTGAGAGGGATAAGTACTGGACGCAGGAAGCGGTGAAGGAACGAGAGGAGCGCAAGCAAAAGCTCGAGGAGATGGGATACAGATGAGTGTTATAGAAAAAAGTTCTAGTCGGCCTCGCCGGGTCCTGTTGGACCCTAACAAGATCCAGGTTCCTGAGGTCCGAGTCACCAGCACCTGGGATCCCGAGCTCCTGGAGATGTTCAAAGCGGACATCGAGGAGTCGGGTATAGAGCAGGATCTTCTCGTGGCCAAAGAGGGCGAGAACCTGTGGCTTGTCGACGGGCTGCACCGCCTGGAAGAGGCGAAGCTCCAGGGCATGAAGAGGGTTCCCTGTGTGGTCCGGGAGCTGAGCATGCGCCAGGTCCTGATGAAAAACCTGAAGCTGAATCGCCTTCGCGGAGGCACCAAAGCCAGCGAGATGGTGAAGGTTATGACTGAGCTGCGGGATAAACACGGGTGCGGCATCGACGACATCGTCCGGGAGACGGGTTTCCGCCGGGACTATGTGGAGCGCCTGCTGGAGACTTCCCGGGCAGCCGGAGAGGTTCTTGAGGCTTTGGACAGAGAGGAGATCAGCGTCTCACACGCCTGGGAGATCAGCCGCGTCGACAACCGGGACGTTCAACTCAGGCTTCTAGGCCAGGTTTTCACCTATAGGCTAAGCGCGAAGGACCTGCACAACGTCGTCGACGAAACCGTTGAGATCATACGGAAGCGAGAAGCCTTAGAGAAGCAGCCCAGGGCGCCGGAGCCCACCGCGATCCCGACGGTTAAGTGCCACCTCTGCGAGAACGAGTGGCCCATCCGCAAAGTGGTCGGGGTGAACATCTGCATGGGCTGTTTTGGCATAGCCCACGAGGCGATAACCAAGGCGAAGAAGGAGGGCAGGATCCCAACCCAGGAACAGTTAGCCCATGAAGTGACACAGCCTCTCTCCCATGAAACT
>Ga0315308_1001519_pt1 | contig 13240 bp, 13 predicted proteins | sample TDP3_MG_FD_203078 | JGI IMG/M metagenome (GOLD analysis project Ga0315308, IMG submission 203078) | Freshwater sediment microbial communities from Lake Towuti, South Sulawesi, Indonesia - TDP3 | ecosystem: Environmental > Aquatic > Freshwater > Lake > Sediment | place: Indonesia: South Sulawesi... | reverse complement strand
TGGCCGTAGTCTATGCCTCTCAGCCATTGTCCCACGTAGAGTGGTACGAGGGCTTCGTCGTCCATCGTCGATTGAGACTCAAAGATTCCCTTAACCTGCACCTCTACGTATCGATCTGCTAGAACTCCAAGGGCGAGAACTTTATCACCCGGCTTTAGATTAAGTCCTTCAGCAAGCCCCTTCCCTACGATTGCGAAGTTCACGTCGGTAAGCTCAAGCATATCTCCTTCTACAATGGTTAGAGGGTTTAGCTTGGAGAACTCTTCTGGTATGATTCCTCTTATGAAAATGGACTCGCTTTTCACGATACAGGGTCCTATGACTTCCGGGCTACTGGCTAACACACCTTTTATGGAGCTTATTTGTTCAGCCAAGTACATTGGGACTGTGCCTGTGAAGGGTGTGCGGCTCCTCCTTTCATAAATTGCTACAACGTCTTCTCCCTCGCCTAGGTAGGCGTTGAAGCCCTTGTAGAAGCCGAGGAGGCTGAAGGCCGTTATTGAAAAGAGCGTGGATGCCAGCGTAAGGATAAAAGCTAGGGTTAAGATGCGTTGCCTTCGAAGGTATCTAAAACTTATAAGCCTCATAATGGTTGTTCCACGTGGGCCTTAAGTGCGGACCTAAATGCAGGGTATATACATCCTAGGACGGATGAGGCGATTGTGAGCAGGAGTATTTGAAGTGCCTGTCCAGGTTCGAGGAACGGGTTTATTTCGATGCTCGGCCAAATCCACCTGAAAATAGTAGAGGCCACTTGGGTTCCACCTATTCCGATCGCCAACCCAAGGGTGGAGGCGAGTGGGGCTATAGTCGCAGTGTAGGTTATGACCAGCTTGAACATGAGCTTCTTTTTGGCTCCTAGGGCTCTGAGCATTGCGAGGTCGTAGCTGGACTCGGCTATGAGCCTTGTGGCTAAGACGTATGAGGCTGCTGTCACCACGATGTAGACAATCGAGGACCATAGGTCTAGGAAGGACAGGGTTTGGCTGTTCACGTCTTGCATGAAGTTTTTCAGTTGCTGAACCTTCACGATCTTTGTGTTAGCTGGCAAGAGCTCGGTGATGCGGCTAATTGTTTCATCTCCCGGGTTAAGGTCTTTGAGGGCAAACTCGATGAAGGACACCTTACCGTCTTCTCCAGATAGGTGATCAGCGGTCTTCATCGGGATGATTAATTCGGTGTCGCTCTGCGTGAGGGTTTTGACTATGCCCATCACCTTGACTTTAAGAGACCTACCGCCAATGTCTACGGTCACCTCATCTCCTACATCAATGGAGGCCAGCCTAGCCAGGACCTCGCCGATATTTGTCTGCATCTCACTAGCGTTGGCAACGGCGCCGTTCACGTAAGAGTTCCTCACGTTGAGGAAAGTTTGTAGGTCCTCTACTGCCCGTACGAGGGCGGTGTAGTTGCCAAAGTTTGTGGCTAAGGTTGCTACGAAGACCTTTTGCGATATCACATATTTGACATCGGCTGTGTCGCTGACTAAGTCAGCGAGTTTTGCGTCGACTTGGCTGTCTGTTATGGAGGTGGAGTTATTGCTGAGGATGAGATAGGCTTCGCCGATTTGTGGGATTCTGCTTAGGACCTCGGCCTGTGAGTTGATGTGGTTGATCATGGAGCTCATGGAGGTCGAGATGGCGACGAGGAGCGCCACGGCTAGGATGGCTGAGGTGGTTCCTCCCTTCCGGAAAAGCATCTTCAGAGCTAAGAACGTCATTCTTGAAATTCTTCCTTAAGAGATAAGCGAGGGCTCATCTCGCTTGATGCGGCGGCGGATTTACTTGGACCACTTGTCGGCTGAGACAAGGTCGCATACGTCCACCATCAATTCGTATCCTTGGGACTTGAGGAAGCTTTCTATTTCGCGGCGGATGTCCCCAACCTTTTCGTCTTTGCAGTCCACCCAAATCGTGACTCTTTTCATGCAGTCACCTCCTGCAGAATGTTGTTTGATAGGTGCGAACTGGGTAGTAGGGTTAGTTTGTGGCTATTTGTTACGGGTGAGCACTCTTTATGGCGGAGAAGAATTTGTCGGCGGCTTGGTATGATTCGAGGGTTCCTATGTCCCAGAGGTAGTCCTTGAGTATGTAGCCGTAGACTGGCTCTTGTTTGTGGAGCCATTCGATAAATCTTCCGGGTTCGTCTGTTGGTAACCCTACTTCTATGTATTCTTTAAGTTTGTTGCGGATTTTTTCTGGAAAGGCGTAGACGCATGCTCCAACAAGGGTGGCTTTTGGGTTTGAGGGTTTTTCAACAAATTCTATGATTCTATCCTCGTTGTCTAGCGAAACGGTGGCACCACTCCTTGCCTCATCCATGTTTTTTGCGTGGTAGAGGGCTACGGTGGACGCATGCCCTTCATGGAAGAAGTGAAGAAATCCTTTTAGGTTGTCGGTGAAGAGGTTGTCGCCGGCTATCACTAACATGTCCTCGTTGATTTTTGCTGCAATATTGGCAAGAGCTCTTAGAGCTCCCAGCTTCTCTTCTTCACTCTGCGAAATGTCTGGCACAAGTTCTATGTTCGAATACTTTCTTGCCTTTAGCCATGATTGAAACTGAGGTTGAAACCTTAGGTTGGTCGATATGATGATCTTGGTTATGGACGGGCTTAACGGAATAAGCTTCTCCATGACGCGGTCGATCATGGGCTTACTGGCTATGGGCAAGAGGGCTTTAGGCGTGTTTAAGGTTAGGGGCCAAAGCCTCTTAGCATACCCACCAGCGAGGATGATAGCAATCAATCTAGGCTCACTAAGAAGATGTCTCGTCTAAACTTTGATCTCATTTTGTCTTCCGTGAAGGTGGTTTCTCCGGAGCGCGGTCTGCGAAGATGAATATATCATGTCGAAGCTCTTTCGGTGTTTTTCAACGATCCTCTGAACCTATAGTGAGACCGATTAATTATGGTAGGTAATGCGTCTTGAGTAAGCTTCTTGCTATTTCTAAATCTTCTTTAGTATCTATTTCCATACAAAATTCTTCAGTGAAATATATCGGGTGGAGAATAATTTTATCGGAAATTTCATTTAAAACGCTTTCAGCATAGATTTTTAAATTACTCTTTTTAACGAATTTTTCTATCTCATCGAGCCAGTATAAGAAGTCTGATTTTGAAAATCTATACAAAGGGGCGGAGAAAAAAGCGTTTTTTCCAGAGAACTCCACACCGATTTTGATAACTCTATCGTTTTCGATTACGGCTTTGAAATCTTTTTCAGGGGGTCTGATCTCCCTATTCACTAGGACGCAATTTGCATGTTTTTCATTAATCAATTTCTCCAATAGCTTCTTCTCAAAAAGTAAATCGCCATGAAGTAGGATTATGTCATCATCAATTAGCCCCTTGGTTAACCACATAGAATAGATATAATTTGTAGTACGATATTTTGGGTTCTTCACATAAGAAATATTGAGGTTAGGATATTCATTTCTCAGATATTTTTTTATTTTGTTCTCGTAGGGGCCTGTTGCTACTATTACGTCCATGACACTGCATTTGATTAAATTATCTAGTTGATACTTTAAAAGGGTCTTATTTCCTATCGTTATCAACGGCTTGGGTTTGTTTTTTGTTAAAGGACGTAGTCTTTCACCCCTTCCTGAATTGAGTATCAGCGCCTTCATTTCTAAGCGCTTCCCACCACTCTTTCGTATCGCAAATCCTCCGAAGCCTCCCTTCTTGGATTTTGGATAAACGTCTCTTGTCTCTCATCATAACCATCGCCGTTTCGCGGAATGTCTCCTTTAAGCTTCATTGGCAGGCCAAGCATTTTTGTGAGTTTAGCTGTTCTCTTGCCTGTTGATTTCTATTGCTAAGGTCGGAATAAGAAGGGGGACCTCCCAAATGTGAGAAGGGAACTTTTCTCTTGGAAAGCAGGAGGAGATAACCGGTACCTGTGTCTCGTGGAGAGAACCATGAGAACGGATACGGATTTCCTTATGTTCTAAAAGCGTTGCAGTGAACACGGTACGCTGATCTCCCAATAGAAGCAGGTCGCCTATGCGTTGGGGATGCAGGCAAAAGCGGTTGGCCGCCTCTTTCTTTGTGCATACGGCCTCTATCCCAGTAACGTTTGATAAGATCTCTTTAGCATCCTCGGATTGATTACCGGATGTGTACACGAAACATGAACCTGCTAAATTGAGGTGATGGCGTTCATAGGTATCCTGAATGGTGGATACAACACGACACATGATACCCTCCTCTGAAAGTACGTTTAACGGATCAATTACCCTGTCTTTATAATTCATACCATGATCCGCCGTGACCACAAGATCTACGTCATCTTCCTTCATTATCTGACCTACATGGTTGTCAATAGCTTGCAGGAATTCTCCCGCCTCCTTAGACCCAGGAGAGCAATAGTGCATTAAGGTATCGGTGGTGACCAATAAGCAAAACAAAGGCCCCCGTCTGCGTAATAGTTCCTTTAGAACGCGGAGGAGCCATAAATTTATATGGGGGTCATACACGCTCGGAGGAGCACCCAACTTTTGCATAACCCATTCGGGGGCATTTTCAGCAGAAACGACTATCTGAGCGCCGGTCGAGAGAAGATATGCGAGTTTATCCTTAACTGTGAGGAGCGCTGTAGTTATCCCTCTCCTAACGCATCGACTAAACAAGGTTTCTGCCAAAATTAAAGTAGGATTGTTCATATATTTGACCATGTTCTTCACAGAATCGAAGTAAGAATTACCAGTGATGCCGTGGTCTGCAGGGGTTCTAGCCGTAAGGAGCGACGCCGTGTTCACGTTTGTTACGGTGGGAACTGCGGCTTGAACTTCGCCAGCATACCCCTTCTTTGCCACCTCTTCCAAAAACGGTGTCTTTACTTGCTGTAAATAGTCAGAACCGCATCCATCCAATACAATTAAAACAGCTTTCTTCATGCTCCTTCCCTACAGTATTCAAATTTCATTCTTAAGAGCCATGCAAGGCTGTTTGGCCAGCTGTAGAAGTAAATACCGGTTATGCCTGTTTTACAGAGGGTGTTTAGTCGGATACAATGGGTCTACCGCTAACGTCCACTTGGGTGCATCTTCCGTGTATGGCGCACTCGCGGGCCAGCAGTCACAATAGTCACCTTCAAACTCAATACACCGATCTTAGAATATGTTTGAGGGCCTGTTCTGTAAGAGGTCGGGGATTGTTTGCAGCTCGATCTAGGCGGAACCCATGCTTAACTATAACTTCCAGATCTTTCTTATGAAGGCCCACTTCTCTCAACCTAGTGGGTAGACCTATGTTTCGGATAAGCCTCTCAACGCGAATAATGGCGTCATCAATGTTACATTCTCCTAGGGCTTCGGTTATTAGTTGTAACCTGTCGGGAACCTCCTCTGCATTATAACGCATGAACGCAGGAAGCGTTAAACTCACGGCTAAACCGTGAGGAATGCCGAAATAGACGGTTAGAGGATAAGAGACTGAGTGTGGGGCAGTAGTGCGTGTACTACTTATGGCAAAGCCTGAGTATAAGCTGGCCCGTGCCACAGCGGTTCGAACCTCCAAATCGTGTGGATATCTGTAAGCTAGCTCCAAATGGGTTATTGCAAGGCGTATCGCTTCCAGAGCAAATAGGTCAGACATGGGATTTGCTCGGCGAGACCATACAGCCTCTATGCCCTGTGAGAGGGCATCCATGCCTGTGATAGCAGTTAGCTGCTTTGGCATACTAACCGCCAGGGCAGGATCTATGAAGGCAAGGTGGGGGAATAAGTGTGGATGGTCGAGGGAGACTTTTGATTTAGTGCTCTCTACTATGATGGATGCATACTGTGTTACTTCGCTTCCCGTTCCTGATGTGGTAGGTATAGCGACTAAAGGAATTCCCCTTCGGCTAATGCCCCGCTTACCTAGCATATAGTCCATGGCCGAACCAAGGTTTGCGGATAAGGTAGTTGCCGCCTTGGCTACGTCGATAACACTTCCTCCACCAAGAGCGAGGGCAAGTTTAGGGTGATGTAACAGCGTCGCCGCTATGGCGGAGTCTACTGTTTTCGTTGTTGGATTTGGAGGATTTCCGGCCACGACCTTTATGTCGTACTCGGTGAGAATGGAATTTCGGAGGCGACAAACCACTTTTTCCATCGACCCCCTTCCGGTGAAAATAAGGACACGCTTAGTTTTGTAGTGATCAAGGTAGTTAGGTAGGTTCTCTAGCGAGTCGAAAACGACTTTTGTGGGATTGTAGAACGGAACCCGCATGTCCTTGGTCAGCGATCCTGTATATGGGCACGCAGTCGGTCTCTGAGTTCTTCAGGCGCTAGAGCTATGCGAGGAATTTGTTGCATCCTGCTTAATTCCACTTGCACGTGGAGGAAGGTGGGCCCTTTTCGTATAGGTGCTTTAAGGATGCTTTCTAGATCTTCACGAGTTTGGGCAAAAAAAGTGTTCTTGTATCCGCTGGATTCAGCAAGCCTTTTCAGGTTTACGTGTCTGCTTATGGTTGGTTGGCCTCCCGTGGATTCGTATGCTTGATTGTCTAAAACGATATGGAGGAGGTTCTTCGGTTGTTCAGCCCCTATAAGGGGGGCTGTTCCGAGGCACATTAAAAAGCTCCCATCGCCTTCTACTATGACTATACGGCGTTCAGGAAGTTGTAGGGCTAAACCGAGGCCAAAGGAAGAGAGCAAGCCCATAGATCCTATCATGTAGAAGTTAAAGTCACGATCCTTAATGGCGAAAGCTTCTCTTGAAATCATACCTGTGGTGAAGAGGGCAATATCCTGCTCGCTTAACGTGTCAAGGATAGTTTTGATGGCTTCAGAACGTTTCATCTATTACTTCTCTACGTATGAGTAATGCCGTTGGAATGCGCTTTGAGTGCATGCTTTGTATTAGCGAGTCCAATGAATCTTCCAAATTGTCTTCCTTCAAAATAGTATATGGAATTTCCATGAGGTCAAGGAAAGCCGTCGTTTTCCCGCCCATAACTAGGTGCTCGGGTGCGTCCTTGCCTTGGCATCCTCGCCAAGTTATGACCAGAAGGGCAGGAATCTTGTATACCAGATTGAAGGAGGTGAGCGGGTTTACGATGTTGCCAATCCCAGAGTTTTGCATAAGAACACCACCAATTCGACCCAAAAAATATGCGCTACTTGCAAGGCCTAGAGCTACGTCCTCGCGAACCGCTGGGACGTACAAAATTTCGTTGTCCTTGAGCGCGTGATTTAGAATGTTCGCGAGAAGCGAGCAGGGAACACCTGCAAAAAAGCGTAGGTCTCTTGTTTTCATCGCCTGCCAGAAAGCTTCAGGAGTAACCGCCGCCTTATCGCTCGACACGAACCCAAGCCCTCCTGTAATCCTCAAAGCTGTCCACTTCAATCCACCCCTTATAAATGTCCACGGATCTAACCTCCACACCTCGATTTATCAGCTCTTGGATCATGTCTGTAAAGTATGCCTGTCTTATTGAGGGGGATTCGTGGAATTTCCTATCGTGATACTCCCTGAGCGCTTGCTCGTAGGCTTTCTTAAGTGTTTTGATGCCTTTTTCTGAAAATATCGCCATGCCTATGAACTCGCCGTCAGCCTCATTTCGGTCGATATCACCGCCGATCCTTGTGATTACATTGTCATCATCTAAAGTAATGAATCGGCTACCTTGACCAAGTCTAGATTTTGTCTTTACTAGTTCTACTCGTCGGTGGCGAGGCACGTCGGCTCCCCGATGTTCCCTCCATGAATGATCTACTACGAGCCCTATGTCCGAGGGCCAATTTAGGAGTTTTTCGAGAATGCTTCTGTCAAATAGGATGTCTGCGTAGAGGAAGAGTATGCGGTCGTCCAGTTCCTTGCTGCACTTGAATAACGAATATAGATTGTGAGTCGAGGAATATTCTTCATTGTCATAATATCTAACGTTAGGCAGGTTGATCTTCTCCTTCTGATAGCCTCTTACCACTATGATGTCTCGTATATTGAGTTGGTTCAGGGTTTCTATCTGTCGCTCTAAGATCGTTTTTCCTCTAATCTCCAGCATGCATTTTGGGCGATCTTCGATGAATGGCATTAGTTCAGGCTCGTAGCCTGCGGCCACAATTATCGCCTTGTTTCCCACCACTGGCAGGTATTTTGCTTCATTAAGGGCTAAGGAAGATAGCCCCACCAGATCGTAGATTTCTTCTAGGCTTACGATTCTATCATCTACAGAGTCGGATCTCAATTCCTTCCTTAATGTGGAGAAGACTTCACGCATTGCATTAATCGAGGCTCTGACACCCTGGTTGGCAAAGATCACCATCTTGAAACCTGCCTCGTACAGTTCTTTGACAGATGCGGATTTGTAGGTGGTGGGGATCGCTATGAGGGGTCTGCTAATGTTGAATAATTTAGCGAAATCCGTAACTTCTTTGGACGTCTTAGACTTTGAGTGTACTAGGAGCATGTCTGCACCAGCTCCTGCATATGCACGTGCTCGTCTTAGCGCTTCCTCCATTCCCCAATCCGCTATGAGGGCCTCCGTCCTCGCTATCACTACGAATTGTTTGCTTCTCTGAGCGCCTTTTGCTGCTCTGATTTTTCCGGCAAATTCTTCAATGGTTTCTAGTTCACGTCTCACTCCTGAGTAAAAACTACAGCGCTTAGGGAAAATATTATCCTCGATGCATATGGCGGCCGCTCCAACTTTCTCGAATTCTTCCACTGTTCGCATTACATTAATCGCGTTCCCGTATCCATTGTCGCAATCGACGATCACGGGTATGCTGACTTGATCGCAGATGCTTTTTGTTATAGCCAGGTTTTCAGCCATCGTAACAATGTTGGCATCTGGAACCGCGTATGTAGTAGAGATTTCAAACCCGCTGACCCAGATCGCGTCAAAGCCTGCTTTCTCTACAAGTTTGGCACTTAATGCGTTATGAGCACCTGCCACCACTATAGGGCCGGTTTTCTTTAGTAGATCCCTCAGTCTACTCTTTCCATCCATTCACTTTCACATGTTAGTGCGCTGGTTCTCTATCGATGGCTGTAGTCTCCCTTATAATGGCGCCTCTAATCCGTATCGACGACCAGACAATATCCTTTTTGCTCTGTGACAGTTTTCGGACGATGTTTGCGGCGTACAGGATATCTAAGTAGGAGAATAAATGAAACCGGCTGCTACGATTATAGCCTTCAATTTCTTACTCAAATGGAAAATTATAGCGCGGTTTGTGAAGCCAACTACTTACGATCGATCGATTGCCATATAGCGTTTGGTCCCCAATATTCCGTGGTTCCTCCAACGCCTCTTGGAATTTCCTTTAGTATTTCGTTCCTTAATGTCGTGATTTCTTCGGCACTAAGATAAGGTGTATGAACAACGGAATAGTCATATTGCGGTGAACCAGAATACAAAAGTCTTTCTAAGTCATTAGGATCCCAATCAATTTCAAAGAGGTCTTTATGTTCATAGATTTCTGATCCAGGATAAGGTACAATTATCGATAAATCGTAATTATCAGGCTTCGTATGCTTCAACCAATTCTTCGTTTTTTCTACAGATTGAGGACTTTCACCAGGCAATCCTATCATGAGGTAGGCTTTCACTCGTAATCCGACTTCGTGGCACCAATTAACAAAACGTGTATTTTCCTCTACACTAGTGCCTTTATTTATAACATCAAGAATATAAGGGTCTCCCGATTCTGCACCAAAACAGATTTCTGCACAGCCATATTCTTTTATTTTGCGTAGGTGTTCTCTAGTTACCAAATCTGCGCGAGTCATGCATCGAAATTTCATACCAAGTTCTTGTAGTCCCTTAAAAATTGCTAAATCCCGTTTCTTGTTAATCATTACTTCATCGTCGTAAATCGCTAATGCACCGAATCCATAATCTCTAAGAATCCGCGCTTCTTTTAACACATTTTCTACACTACGGTAACGTAGAGGAATCGCCCTACCTATATTCGTTTTAGAACAAAAATAGCAATGCCCACCAGTCCCAAACGGACAGTTTCCCCTGGTTGTAATTATATTCATGCATCTAAAACCTTCCAAGCCATATTTGTATCGTTCAATATCTATGGCTTCCCAATCTGGAAATGGTATACTGTCAGGATCAAGATCAATTTCTGGAACATAAATTCTCCGAAATTCTTTACCAGCATCTTTTTTTCTTTTAATAGATTCGTATTCTTTAACGATTTTAAGCATTAAAAACTCCCCTTCGCCCCGAACCACTATATCAAATCCTTCATCCAGACATTTCTGTGGCATCCAAGTTGCTTGAGGGCCACCAATCACAAAAATGGAATCAGGACTGTTTTGTTTTAAACGATTCATAGTTTTTGTAACGAATGGAAAATGTGGAATTTGACATGAAAAACCAAATATATCTGCTTCCAAACCTGAAGGAAGTTTTGATCCCCCAGTTAAATCATAAACTTCCGGATTGTATCCAGCTTTCTTCAGGTAAGATGAGATATAAAGAAGACCCAAACTTGGAAATGATAAAGGTTCAGCAAGAAATGGACTATCTGGTTGAATCAAAACTATCCTAGGTTTTTTCAATCATTCACTCTTCAATTAGTCCTTTATTAACAACCTTCAAACTCTCTTCACGCACAAGAGACATCTCCTTTCCTGTACATCATTCACCAACCTCTTTTCATCGTTTTAACTACATATTCTACGTCTTCTAAACTTACATCTTGATGAATGGGAAGACAGATAAAATCTTTGTCGAGTCTATCAGTATTAGGCAAATCTTTCCTCTTTTTACCAAAGACCGAGAACTGATCATTTCTGAAATTTTGAACGTATACTTCTATCCCTTTTGACTGCATCATCTTTGCAAACTTCAATCTTCTCTCGACATGCATTGGATATAGGTAGTAAGAACTTTCTCTGTCTTTTTTGTACTCCATCAGGGTAACTCCCTTCACTCCTTCAAGTTCTTCCGCATATATCTTTGCCTTTTTTCTCCTTTCAATTAAAATCTTATCAATATATTTTAGTTGTTCTCTTCCCATAGAGGCAAGAAGACTATTCATTCTCATTTTATATCCAACTTCCTTGATATCATAAGGATATAATCCCATCAGTTCATCTTTCTTTTGTCTATCCATTCCAAACCATGATCGTCTATTAGCTTCTTCAAAAATTTGTTTGTTTTTTGTAACAAACATTCCACCATCTCCTGTAGTGATATGCTTAACTGCATGAAAAGAAAAACATGCATAATCGGAATCATTCCCAATATACTTATTATGATAAATTGCTCCTATCGCATGTGCAGAGTCCTCAATTAAAGCTAAATCATATTCACTTGCTATTTCTCTAAGTTCCTTTAAATCGCAAGGATAACCTAGATTATGTACACAAACGATAGCTTTAGTTTTTTCTGTGATTCTATGTTCGATATCATAAGGATCTACGTTCGAAGTTTCATACTGAACATCTGCGAAGACAGGTATTGCAAACTGTTCTAAAATAGTAGTGTTTGTAGCTATCATAGTAAAAGGAGAAGTTATTACTTCATCCCCTGGTCCTACCCCAGCAATAGCGTATGCAAGACGTAAAGCAGAAGTACAAGAATTTACTGCAACAGCATATTCCAGATTGAATTTCTTAGCATAAGCATTTTCAAAAAGAGTTGTTTCTGAACCTACATTTATCCATCTGCTTTCCAGAGCTTGTACTACAACATTTACTACACTTGCAGGTATATGTGGACTAAAAATACTTATTCTTTTCTTCTTTTGTACCATTTTATAGTTCCCTCCAATCCTTTCCGTAGAGAAACAGTAGGTTCCCATCCAGTCCACTCGTGTATTTTGAGTTTTGAATAATCACACTCGAGTATGCAACGTCAAAGGATGGGTTTACTCTTATCTTCTTTTGCCTCTGATTTCTTTTCTAGTAGTTCCTCCATTATCTTAACCCTTAGTTTCAACATTTCAATCAATAAATTCATTACTGATATACTTGCCTACATCCTCAGCGTCCTAGTGAGGATTCTATTCTCGCTTGGATAGTTGGGCGCATCCCATGGGAATCTTTCTCCGTTTAACCATTTTGTCCAGCGGCTAACTTCTTCGTTAACCATTACTTCAACCAGTCTGTTAAATTTGGTTTTGGGTTTCCAGCCCAATTCCTTTTGTGATTTGGAGTAATCGCCAGTTAAGCATGGCACATCAAGCGGTCTGAAGAAGCGTTTGTCAACCCTGACGTATTCTTCGTGGTCAAGCCCGACGACCTTGAAAGCTTTTTCAACAAGCTCTTTCACGCTATGAGGCTCGCCGGTGGCAATTACGTAATCATCCGGCTCCTTCTGCTGGAGCATCAGCCACATGGATTCAACGTACTCCGGGGCGTAACCCCAATCCCGTTTAGCATTTAAGTTACCAAGTCTGAGTTCTTTACTTAAACCAAGAGATATCTTAGCTAATTCATTTGCAACTTTTCTGGTAATGAATTCTAAACCACGCAAGGGAGATTCGTGGTTAAAAAGTATGCCGTTTACAGCGAATATTCCATATCCCTCTCGGTATGTTCTAGTGATCCAATAGCCATAAAGCTTGGCTGCGGCGTAGGGGCTCATTGGACGAAAGAAATCCTTCTCACGGAGTGGCCTGTCGTGGTACAAACCAGTTTTACCGAACATCTCACTTGTAGCAGCAAAGTAAAACTTGGCATCATTACAGTTCTGACGAATAGCTTCAAGGATTCTGGTTACAGCCAAGCCAGTTATGTCTCCGGTTGTGACGGGGGTCTCGAAGCTGGTTTCAACGAAGCTTTGGGCAGCGAGGTGATAAACCTCGTCTGGCTCAGAGATCTTTAAAGCTTCGATGAGTGAGCCAGTATCGCTTAGCTCTACTGGAATAAGATATATTTTATCAAAAACATCGAGATATTCTAAACGCCAGAAGTTTGGTGTGCTGATCCTGCGGTAAGTACCATAGACCTCATAGCCTTTATTTAAGAGAAACTTAGCTAGATAAGCGCCATCTTGACCAGTAACGCCGGTAATTAGAGCCTTTTTAACCATAAATTCTTCAGGCCTGGACCTGCTACAACAATTATTGCTTTCCTATTAGCTCTTCGTACATCTTAATTGCTTTTTTTGCAATTATTCCCCAATCGTAACTTTTTATTATTTCTTTTGACTTTATCCCCATCGCTCTAATCAAGCCTCCTCGGTATATCTTAAAAACAGCATCTACGATAGCTTTCTCATCTCTTGGCGGCACTATAATTCCATTTCCCTTTATAACACTGGGGACGTCGGCAACGTTTGTTGCA
>Ga0315308_1001516_pt1 | contig 13251 bp, 13 predicted proteins | sample TDP3_MG_FD_203078 | JGI IMG/M metagenome (GOLD analysis project Ga0315308, IMG submission 203078) | Freshwater sediment microbial communities from Lake Towuti, South Sulawesi, Indonesia - TDP3 | ecosystem: Environmental > Aquatic > Freshwater > Lake > Sediment | place: Indonesia: South Sulawesi... | reverse complement strand
CAGTGCGTAATGCTTCCATTAGTGGCAACACGCTTGAGACCTTGCTCAAGGTGGATGCTGTTGGGAAGGATTTTGAATTGTGGCCGGGGAGGTGTGGAAAGGGACAGACAGCCTTCACGTGCGATGGCGGGCCTCACATTAGAGTAAAGGGGGTGCTGGTCGGTGGTAGTGCTTAAGCAAGAAGAAATGTTGGGTTCAGCCGAAGATGTAGTCAGTTTTGCTCTACAGAAAGGCGCTGATGAAGCTGAGGCGCTTGCCTATCAAGGTCTAACAACCAACGTCACTATTGAACGAGGACAGATTGCTAAAAGCTCTCGGATAATTGACCGCGGATTAGGCGTTAGAGTAATAGTCAATAAAGCCGTAGGTTTCTGCTACACGAACATATTAGAAAGTAAGGTAGCAGTTGAAGAAGTTGTTCTCAAAGCCTTAAGTTCCGCAAGGGCGAGCAAACCAGATAAAAACTGGCAAGGCCTTCCCCCCAAGAAATCCTTCACATCTGTTCAAAACACGTATGACAACAAAATCGTTGAGCTTCGTTCTGAGGATTTAGTGAAAATCGCTTCCATGATGTTAGAGGCGGCTGGAAAAACAAGCAAAAGAGCATTTCCAATAGAGGGGGGAGCTGGTGCGTCATTGCTGAGTCAAGCTATCGCCAACTCGAATGGCATCTCAAGCTTTGATCAAGGGACAATTATTGAATGTAGCTTGGCGACGATAGGTCATGAAAGAGGCGAAGTTACACCTGAATGCTTTGAATTTAATGCGGAAAGGAGCTACAATATTGACCCGGAATGGGTTGGCAAAGAAGCCGCGCGGCTTGCGGTTTCAGCGCTTAAGGCCAAAAAAATAGAAACAAAAAGCACTAACGTGATATTCACTCAATTCGCATTGCAGCAGCTCCTTTATTACACTTTGATTAATGCGATTAAGGCGGACTATGTGCAGAGAAATCAATCTGCATTCAAAGATAAGATAGGGCAGACAGTGGCTTCAGAGATCTTGACAATCCATGACGATGGTTTACTTAGCGGCGGTCTCCGCTCATGGAAATCTGATGGTGAAGGAGTTCCACAACAAAAAACACTCATAATAGAAAAAGGTGTTTTGCGTAACTTCATCTACGATAATTACACCGCTAAAAAAGAGGGTAAAGAAAGTACTGGAAATGCCACAAGAGCTGGATACTTATCCACACCGAGCATAGAAGCTACAAACTTTCATTTCTCGCCTAGAAATGTGTCGCCAGAGGAGCTTATCAGTGAGGTGGGTGAGGGTCTTCTCGTCTATTATTTGCAAGGCGCGCACAGCAGTAATCCGGCTAGCGGGGAGTTCTCTGTTGTTGCAGCCCCAGCTTGGAAAATCCAGAACGGCGAAACTGCTTATGCTACTAAGGGCACAATGTTAGCTGGGAATATATTCGAAGTCCTAAAAAGTGTTTCTGCTCTTGCTAATAACGAAAGAAAGGTTGGGCAGTTGGTCGCACCGTGGGTTTCTGTAGAAGATGTTAAGGTCATCGGAAAGTAAATAGCTCAGCCCTTCATTAACTGCATGGAAAGAGGAACGAGAGTTGCATAAAGAAATCAAGAAGAATATTCTTAAGTTTAACACTCCTCGAAGGATTGTTCAGTTTCTTTCCTTCATTTTCTTGAGTGCAATAGTCTTTAACTTAGTTGCATTGCCGGTTCTGCTTCCTGTTCTGTGGACATGGGGTCTGCAGCAAAACACCGCTGGGGACGCGTTTGCCGCTATACAACTAATGCTTAGTGGATGGAAAGACATTAACGTTGTTTCTCCGTGGCTTGCAATAGCCTCGTTTCTTACGGTAGGCATATTAATTGGTAAATCTCTGTGCGGTTGGATTTGCCCCTTTGGCTTTGTTCAAGACTTAGTGGATTTCGTTAATCGTAATAAGACTGAAATTTCAAGACGAACCCACGAAACCATGATTTATGTAAAATACGCCATCCTAGCTATCACTTTGTTCATTAGCATAACCTTTTCTGCTGCAAAACTCATGCAAGTGCAAAGGAGCTACGAAAACGCTTTAGGCATTTTTGCAACCGCGCCATTCACTACTCTTAGCCCTGCTGAAACTCTGTTTGCAACATTGCCAAAAATGGTTTCTAATTTTCGCAATGCACTAATGGAAAGACCAGTTTTGGATGCTTTGTCTGGAGTTTCAAGTCTGCCTCCACTTTTTTGGATTCAACTATCCATCATGATTGCGGTTCTTGTTTTTGCAGCTTATGTTCCACGTGGCTGGTGTCGATATTTCTGCCCACATGGGGCGATTATGGCCATCTTGAACAGGTTTAGTTTTATTGGTTTACGTAGAGAACCCGTTAAATGTGCTAAAGGTGGATGCCGTCAATGTGTTGAAGTTTGCCCTACACTTGTTCCGATTTTGGATCTGCCTTGGGAGAAATTCAGTGATCCAGAGTGCATTTACTGTTTGAAGTGTGTCGATGCCTGCGAAAACAAGGCTATCAAACTGAAATACCCATAGACTTGTTAAGAATTGGGTTGTTTTCTGTTTTGGAGTTTGTATGGGCGATTAGTCTGATGGCTTTCTCCAAAGGCTTTAATAGAGAAACAATATTTTATGATATTGGTAATGTGTTGTGGAGATTTCTGGAAAGTATAAGCAGGTCTTCGTTGTGCTCTTGTTTATCATAGTTTCTGTAGCCATTGTGGCAGCACTGGGTCTGACAGGAGTACCGAACGGGCCGATAACAATTGCGGAGACATAACATTGGAAACCGTCAGATGGGAGTTCAAGAGACCAAACCAGACTGTGACTTTGCAGGAGGAACTTAAATCTTGTCATTCTCATGGGGAAATATCGGTAACGACTGTTGTTATGATAGGCGAATATTTGAGTGACTACCTAATTTTCGGAGACAATGTGAGTGTTCGATTGGCAACAAATCTAACTGTGACCCGCTCTCACGGCTTTTTGAAGAGCATTTACATAGCCCTTTGCAAGGATAACCAATCCGAAATCGGCTGGATTATCTATCGGAACTTGGATTTTCATGGTGAAAACCTGTCCTTGGTTAATTATTCAGGGGCTTCCACACACTCGAAGGCTCACGTCAGTCTTAAATAAATGGGACGACCAAAAAGTGCCTATTGCTCGGCAATTCCTCTCTGGATTCTTCCAACTCTCAAGAACCAGACACATCTATTAGATGTATTCTTCGAACTTGTACACTATAATGGAACAGCTTACAATGAAGTTATTCAGCCGTTTCAGCTTAGGTTGCTAGGAGATGAGGGAAATGAATAAGCATGTTCCTGACAGAACTGGCGACCTCATGATGTTTTTCAAAAAGAGGAAGCGGGTTCGGCTCTCGCTCTTAGCTATCACTGTTTCAATGAGTCTCTTGGCAACATTGTTCCTGACCGGCGTACTGGAATGGCCAATAGCGATCTCGGAAACCGTAACCTTAGAAGTTATCAGATGGGAGTTCAGGAGACCAGAATTCGAAATGCCACATATGTATGTATCCATAGCTGAAAAGGTTGAAGCTCTTTATGATTATATTCTTTGGGTGAATCCAAAAATTCGCGTGGGGACTTATGTCGGCGACGCTTCAGGATGGCTAAGTTCAGAGATAGCAATGAGCGTAGAACTGAATTCAACTACAACTAATCCGAACGTTTTACTAGAAAGCGTTTGCATAATCCTTCGTAAGGATAACCGATCTATCGTGGAATGGCAAGAGTCATTGACTAGTCTTGGAAATTTGCTACTAGTAAGTTCCTCAGAAGGAAGTCCGAGGGATAGAGAGCTTCATGTTGATTTGCGAAGTCTGAACCGTTCAGAAGGAGTTTTTCTCTCAGCTCCAGTTATGTGGAGCACTATGCCTCCAAGCAATCAAACGCATCAGTTAGATGTGTCTTTCGAACCAGTATATTACAACGGAACAGTCTACAAGAAGGTCATTCAGCCATTCCAGCTTAAGTTTGTGGTGAATGAGGGAAATGCAAGTGAACGTTTTGCTAGGTCTCGTGGTTGCATAACGAAAGTTTCATTGAGTATTGCTCCAAATATGTCTTGAGGTTTTCAGATGAGGGGTTTCTTGATTGCTTGCGTTTCTGTTGTTCGAAAGAGATTTTCTCTGTTCGTGGTTTTGAACTGGTTGTTTTTTGGAAGCATTGTCACTGGAGCTTTACTGGGACAGATGGGACATTACGAGGTTTATAGATCTGTTTTTGTCGAAGATGTTTTGATAACGGAAAGGAGTAACGTGATGCTTATGGTTGTGAGCATTTTTGTCTCTAATTTGCTTTTGAGCAGTTTTCTTCTGGTTACTCTAACTGGACTCGCATTTCCTATTTTGCCGATTGGTTTTCTTATGCTTAGGGGATTGTTGTGGGGTGTGCTGCATAACACGTTACCGACTTCGTTGTTTTTGATTGCGTTCCCGACATTGATCCTAGAAGGGGAAGGCTATGTGCTTGCAGGTGTGGCAGGGGTCTATCTGGGACTGTCTTGGCTTAATCCGCGATGGGCATATAAGGAGGAGAATCTGTCAAGGGCGGATGCGTTGAAGAAGGCTTTGAAGGACGCCATGTACATTTACGTATTGGTGGTCGTTTTTCTTCTTGCAGCCGCAATAGTGGAGGCGGCAATTATCTCTCCGACAATAAGCCACTAAAACAGTGTCCCCTCGCAGAGACCGCAATGTAGAGTTCCGCAAGTTTTATAAATGAAACAACAAATAGTTAATTAGGCAGTGTACGATGGAATTGACTGAAAGGAAGAAACAGATTTCTCTCGTACTCTTATCTATTATTGTTCCAATGAGCCTCTTAGGAACATTTAGGCTGACAGGCATACTGAAAGAGCCAACGAAAGTCGCAGAAACAATAACACTAGAAACCATAGAATGGGAGTTCGAGAGGATAAACCAGTCTGCTGACATATTCTATGTAGTTGAAGCTCTTCATGATGATAATGGTTTCGCAGTCAATCAAAGAATCCACATATGGGATTATGTCAACCGCCCTTTAGCATGGTCTGGATCCACTATAACAATGGTAGTGGAACTAAATTCAAATACAACCAGTCAGAATGGCTATATTGAAAGCGTTTACGTTGCACTTTACAAAGACCAATTATCTACAGTAGATTGGGTTCGTCCGCTATCTCGTTTTGGAAATCTTTCTATAGTAGAACAGGCGGTAGGGTACGAGTGGAGCACGAAGGCAGATCTTAGGTTAACGAGCGTGAAACATTCAAGGTCGGTCAAGTTCTCCGCCATGGTCGTATGGTCTCTTCTAACTCCAAATAACCAATCTCACCAAATGGACGTATTATACGAACTCATCTATTACAACGGCACGGCGTATAAGAAGATAACACAACCATTCCAGCTGAAGGTTATGGGAAGGTAAAGGAAATGAGAAGACTTTGCAATGCTAAAAAGAAAATTCCGGCTAGCATAATTGCTACTATAGTATTGCTGTCCAGTTTACTTGTTCCTCCAGCATCGGCTGCAAGTTCATGGTCTAAGCCAAGACCTTCAAACGATACTGATTATTTTGAAACAATAGGGAATGCCTACACTAATGGTATAGCCTCCGTGGGTATGGGTGTTCAGATCTGGGATTACAACGAGAGAGCTGCAGGTTACCTAGATGAGCTCAATCTTCGTGTTAGTGTTTCAGCAAATACTAGAGTCGGTATTGGATATAATATAAACCCATGCAGTTATGCTTGGTTTAGCGTTTCGAATTCTACGAACATCACTCTCGACAATAGTGGTGTGTGGCTTGATCTCCCCTTCGAGGTTGCTCTCTTTCACGGCGTTTATTACAATCGTGTTTGGGTCTGCGACAATGGTTTCTTGAGCTTTGACTCGAACTCAACAAGTAATACGCCTCAAGCTATCCCGAACACGGATAAGCCTAACTCACTCATCGCCCCATTCTGGAGAGATCTTGATCCTGATCCATCTAAAGGAGGGTCTATAACCTATGGTACAATAGGCTCCCCGGGAGACGATTCATTTGTCATAAGTTGGAACGGAGTTCCAAACAAGGTTAACGGCACGGCCAAACAGTCATTCCAGATTATAATATTCAGGATAGGCTCTTTCTCGCAACCCTACAGCCAACATAATAGAATATACTTTCAATACAAATCCATAACAAAAGACTGCCCAACGGTAGTTGGAGTTGAGGATATCGTGGGAGACAGGGGTTCGTCGTACAATTATAACCAACTTGCCAGTAACTCTGGTCTCGAAGTTCGATATCCAGTCTCCGGTTATCGGATAGAACGACTCAGGATAAGACTGTTAAAATCCGATACAGCAGCGACGATAAATGTGCAAAGACCGCAAATAGGAGGGTACAATGTCATTTTAAAGCAACCTCCAAGCGATACTTATGGTGACTTTTTTGTTGATGCGGTCGGTTTTGGAGCAGAGCACCTGCTTGGTAGGTATGTGGGAATTCCTGGGGCTGGAGTTGTGTTCGGGGTTTGGCTGATCGTGTTTGAAAACGCAATTCGTTTGGCATCGGCGCTTTCGGAACCAATTTTTGGTGTTAAAGATGCGGGTACCAGTGAAAACGAGGCTAATGTCACCTCGGAGGCTTCGTCTGAAGCCCCGGTGCCAGGTTGTTGTAAACCATTTGACGCCACTCTTTCAGCCCTAATCACATGGTATTTCAACGACGCAAACGACAGGGGTCATTCGCTCAAAATAATCGCAGAGCTAGAATACCTTGAGCTACTTGATGATTATGTAGCCAACTATTATACTATCTCTACATCAGTTTCTCTCAATATGTAGTTTCTCTCAATATGTATATTGGTGGTGATGTTGGACCATCCACATCGACATATGCGATTTGGTGGCCTCACCAACGAAAAACCCTCTACGCTGCTGGGCGTCACTGGGTCTTCTATTCAGATGGCACTAGCATGGTCTACAAGACAGGAACAGACAACTTGACATGGAGTGCACCCACTGCGATCGGACAGGGCTCGTCAGGAAACGTCTTCAGCGTATGGTTCGACGGACAATATGTCCACTACGCTCGTGAACAAGTAGGTTATCCTACATCGACACTAAAATACAGGAAAGGATTGCCTCAATCAAACGGTAATATGGTCTGGAGCGCAGCCGAACAAACAGTTGCTACTGGCGATTTTGCATACTCAGATCCCTTTGTCTCCGTTGACAGCTATGGATATCCTTGGATAGCATATATATGGAGCAGAGACTCAAGTACATACTATCCTTGCGTCATCAAATCAGCGTCAAAAAATGGCTTATGGACTACAGCTTCAGGCTTTCCATATCAACTGTCCACAACATCCACCGGAACTTGGCGAAGCGCCACCATTCCACTAACCTCAGGAAAAATGCTTTCCATCTACGCCCGTGCAGGTGCAGCCATAAGATCCCGACGCTGGACAGGTTCAGCTTGGGGTACAGAAAGCGCAACAACAAGCTCAATACAAGGAGGTTGGGGTTTCTCAGCTGCTGACCAAGGAAACGATGTCCACCTTGTCTTCCTGAAGTATTCCACGTACGACATTATCTACACGAAATACTCCTACGCTTCCAATAGTTGGGGAACAGAGGTGAGCATTCAATCCGCAACAACTTCGTTGTCCGCCCCAGTGCTAAGCATAAACAAAGCAAACAACGACCTCTACTGCTTCTGGGCGGGCTCACCAACCGCCAACCATATTTACTACAAAAAACGCAGCGCCGGAACATGGGACGCTTTATCAACAGACTGGATTGACGAAAGCGCAGAAGTTTTAACTGGCAACGACCGGTTGACGTGCTTCTACGAGGTTTACGGTGGAAAAATAGGCTTGCTCTACATGACTAAGACATTCAATCCAAGTATTCCATACGATGTGGAGTACGCCGTTCTCTAGCTACAGCTTCATAACCTCTATCGCTTCATAAGAGACATAAAAGATAGCCAGCACGCGTCGGGAATGAAAGCAAACAAAAACAACCACATTGATTGTCAATAAAGGCATGAATTTACTACATAAAACTTCTAAACTTACTATGGCAAAGAATAGAAGCGGGGGAAGCTTGGACAGATTAAGTTCATCGGGGCAATTAACATCACCAATTTCCATATGTCTCATCAAGGAAAAGAACGCAATGTTGTATTGGTGTGGCCTGATGGAGATTTTCAGAAAGCGAAAATGGATTTTCCTTGTGATTTCATCCATCATTGTTGTGCTAGGCTTGTTGGCAGTATTTAGTCTGACAGGCATACTGAAAGAGTCAATAACGCTTTTGAGAGCCATAACAGTAGAAGCCATATGACGCGATTACGATTTTTCATATGAGAAGAATGGGGATTCAAAAGACCGAACCAAACAGTCACTTTAGGAGATGTGCTCAACTCACAATATTCTGACAGTGAAATGTAAGCCATTATGCATGTCGTGATTGGGAAATATGGCGATAATGATCCAATCCTCGCTGACTTCGTGACCATCGGATTATCAACAAATTTGACCCAACTAGCCCTAGTAGCTTCGCGGAAAGTGTATCCGTGGTCTTCTATAAGGACAATCAATCCCCTAGTTAGTTGGATTAGTACAGATCTTCGGTTTGAGAATCTTTCTCTGATAGAGCGTGGGGAGGGAGTAGATATGGCATGAAAGCTCGCATTAAGTCGAAAAGTATGAGCCAATCGAAGAGTGCTTGTCTTTCAGCTTCAGCACTATGGCGATTGTCAACCCAGACTAGCCAAACACATCAGTTGGAAATATTTTTTGAACTGGTATATTACAATTGGATGTCCAACAAGAAAATAATTCAACCTTTTCACCTTGAGTTATTGGGAGATAAGGGGAATTGGTAAGAAAATCTATCTATTTATGATGGGCGTTCTAGGTCCAAGTGGTCTTTGAGTATTCGTCTAAAACGGCCTCGTAGACAGTTTTTGTTTGTTGTGCTATTTTATTCCAATCATATTTTTCTCGGACTTTCTCGTAGGCGTTCCTCCTGATCTGGTTCGCATAGGTTTCGTCTTGTAATACTTTTGTTATTCCCCAGGCTAGTGAGTCTGGATTGTTCGCATAGACTTTGACGCCAGTTACGTCATGTTCAACTATCTCTGATAGACCACCCGTGTCTGAAGCCACAAGTGGACTTTTCGCAGCCATGGCCTCAAGAGCAACTATTCCGAAGGGTTCGAAAAGGGAGGGCACAACGGAAACATCTGCGCATTTCTGCAATCTTCTCAGAGTTTCATCGTCTACAAATCCTGTGAAAAGTACTTTATGAGCTAGTCCGACGTTTTTGACTAGGCTTGAGAGTTGTTCTTTCATGTAGCCGTTCCCTACGATTATGAACTTCGCATTTGCTTTTTCCAAGACTTTTGGGATTGCATTGACAAGCACATGAACTCCCTTCTCATACACCAATCTTCCCACGAAAAGCACAATTTTTTCTTCTGGCAAGGCAAACTTTCCTCTAAATTGATTCAAATCATTCCTATCAGCTTTTGAGTACGCTTCGGCATTTACGCCATTGGGAACCATCACTAGCTTATCTTCGGGAAGCCCAAAAGCCCATCGAACGTGAGAAACCATATAGTCGCTGCAGCATATCACCCTCCACGCTTCGTATGTAAGCCACGCCTCCGTTTCATGGATCATCTTTTCATAGTCAAAATGGATTCCATTCCTTCGCCCGATTTCCGTGGAGTGTATTGTAGTTAGGAGCGGCCTTCTGAAGACGTGTTTTAAACCAATTCCTGCGTCTGCGACAAGCCAGTCATGAGCATGAAAAACGTCAACCTTTCCACCTAAACTGTTGACAAGAGCCGCCGCCTCTTTCTGCATGTTCACGTTCATCAAGTAGACCCATGTTGCAAAATCTGGGGAGGGGTTCTTGTAGGGGTTTATCCTAAAAACTTCTACACCATCGATGATTTCATGTTGCGGGGCTCCAGGAAAATCACAAGTAACCACATAAATCTTTATGCCGTTTCTGGCCAGACTTTTGGATAAATGATAAACATGCGGAGATATCCCGCCAATGATCCTTGGGGGAAACTCCCATGTAAGCATCATTATGGTCAGTTCTTTAGCCATGCAGAGGTTCCACCTTCTGCTACACTTTTGTAAGCTTCCAAAACGTTCTTTAACCAGTTGACAGATTTTGGCGAGATCACCCATATCTTTTCCAGTGGAACTTTGAATAACCTTACGACCTCATTTCGCATCCACTCTGATTTGACAATCAGTTTTTCTGCTTCGTACATTCCTAGCCATTCTATGCTTTTTATACCCATGTTGAAAGGCGAATTTGCGCCATGGGAACGGTGTTCTTCTAGGCTCTCGACTGAATAGATATATGGTATGTTAAGTGCTTTCTTCAAAGTAACTGCGGCTGTTATGAAATGCCAATCATGTACGTCTATTAGGCTAACCTGCTTATCCGTGCTGTAATAGATGTTGGCTGCTGCCCTTTCAACTTCCTGATTTAGTGTGAGAACCCATGTGAGAACACCGATATGCGTACGTACAGGATTCGTTACTCTGTAGGTTTTGACCCCTTCTGGTTCATCGTATTGTCCTGACAAGTAGTCATGATAAGTAACCACGTAGGCTTTCACATTGCTTTTAGCGAGTTGAATTGCAAGCTCTCTCACATAGTCTGCAAGCTGCCCAACCATTCTCGGCGGATACTCCCATGAGAAAATTATGACCTGCATCATCCTTCACTACGTGAAGAGTGCACAAACCTTTATTATTCCACTCCCAGTCAGGTAGTACCGCTTTCTCCCCTCATTATCCGTGAAACTTTCAGCAAATCCCTCAAACTTATAGTTGTCGAGAATTCTCTCAACTTCTTGTATTTGAATTTGTAAGACTTGAGCCAGTTCTTCGCTTCTTCTGGCGAGGTCTGGAGCAGTCGCGCATAGGTTGTGTAATGTTTGCAAAATTCTTTCTGACAGTGGAAGTTCTTCCCTCAATTTTTCCACCCTGTAGACGACTTTAAACATAGATTTAGTAAATGTTTTCTTATAAAAACATGCGTAGACTCATTTCAAAAGTATTTGGTTGCTGTTTGTATTTCCTTACCTGATTCGTCGTATCTTTCCTTGGTAACTTTAATGAGTGATTTTCTGAGTGGCTCACCCACAAGTTTTGAAAGTCTTATCTTCTTTAATTGTTCTCCTAATGTTTTGTCGCTAAGAGATTTCCCCGCCCATTTTTCAAGGTCCCCACGGTTGTTATGAAATTCTAGGGATTTCGTGCTGATTTTTTGAAGAGCTTTTGTTAATCCTCTTAAGCTCCACGCTGTAACTCCTGTGAAGTTTTTTTCTCCGACGTCCGTATAGAATAGGAACGGCTCGTTTGCTGCAATAGCTGCTAATCTCACCCTGTTTTCAAAGTCTAGTATTGCCGCTTGTTCAGTTACAAAAGCATCTATTGGTGAGCCAAAGGGGCTAAAATAGGAGTGAACTTCGCCTGGTGCTCCACCCGCAGTGAACATGTAATAAAGATGATCGCTTATCTGGAAATACCTCCATATTTTTAGAAATTCTTTATCGTTCATCTCCGTAACAAGCGGCTCAAGTCTCCTTACACTCGTGTAGTAAGCCCACTGCATAGTATTTCCGAGCCAACAGCTCGCGTCTCTTTCCAAATCAGCCCAAGAAACAGTTCCACCAAGTTCCGGAACATCAATCTCTCCTACAGGTGCATACTTCTCCGTGACTTCTGAAGGCGTGGCCATGTGTAGATGCCACCACTTCAAAATCTCATTCGGCAGGTGTTTTAGAAAGTCGTGTACGCCTGTTTCTGGCCAGTGGTGCTCCCCAAAGGTTTCGTAGTCTGGGAAGATGTTGATGCAGTGGCCTGGTGTTGCTGCCACCCAGCTTGCATACTTATCTGCTGTTAGGGGCCACTCGCTCCACCATCGTGCCGAAAACCTGAAGCCTATATCGTCCGTCAATTTATAGTTTCGCAACAATATTTTTATTTTCTTGCAATCCTTCGGCATGTAAGGATAGTTTGGTGATTTTCCGTGCAGTATTCTTTCCACACCTTCTGTGAAAATTGCTTTGTACCCCAGCTTTTCAACGGCTTTGGCTATGGCATTATTGTAGAGTAACTCGGTGTTTTCGAAAACCTTGGGAGTGTGGTTCAGTAGGTCTTTCATCGCTTGCTGATGCATTTTTACTTGTTCAATGAACTCTCCTCTATCAGGGTAGAGGCTTGCGAGTGAATGATGATAGGTTTGGCTTAGAAATTCTACGCATTTGGTTTCTCCAAGTTGTCTGAAGGATTCCAAAAGGTCTTTGTTGAACGTCTCACATTGTTCTAAGAAAAGTCCAGAGATGCTAAATGAAACTTTGACTTGTCTTTTCTCCCTTTTGTGTTTGTCGATCAGATCCAGCAATATTTGGTTGGCTGGAAAATAACATTTGTTACATGCTCTGTCAAAAATATCTCTGTTTACTGCATGGTCAAAATAGTAATCAAAGAGTTTTTCTTTTTTCGCACGTTTGAAAAATCTGCTTTCCCAAAAGAAGTCCCGTCTTATCCTATGGGGTTGGTGGACCTCAAATACAAGTACTATATCTGTCAACGTGAAATCCTCTAGCCATCTCTATTAATTTGCTATTTATTTCTATTTTCAATGAGCAAGTAGTGAAGGTTGTATGCTGTGTTCAGATTCTGTGTTCATAATTTATTTATTCATTAACCCTACTTCTTAACAACAAAGGTTAGGCCATGTGCCGATTGAAAACTTGGGTGGTCTCTTCAAGGCTTTGCACTAGAGATCTTGTCTCGAAAAATGCTGTTGGTGGTGTATTTCTTTGAGGATTGGCTTTTTTGTTTGGGAGTACCCGCCTGCACTCGTTGGTGGTTTGGGAACTTATGCAGAGTATATGACACGGCAATTTGTTTCCATGGGCAATGATGTAACAGTTTTCACGCTTAACCCCGGAAACTTGAAGACCAGAGAGATCATAAAAGGAGTAGAGGTTCATAGACCTCTGATTGCTGACGCAAGCAATGTTTTCCCAATGTTTGTCATTGACGACTTGAAGAAATGGGGAACAAACATTCGCCTGTTCAACGACATATTCATCTATAATATACTGAGTGCAACGAAATTCATAAACAGCATGCTGAAAAAAGAGGGATGTAACTATGATGTTGTTTGCGTGCACGACTGGTTAAGCAGCATAGCAGGCATCATGGTTAAAAACGAGACAAAAGTCCCTGTA
>Ga0315308_1001515_pt1 | contig 13280 bp, 13 predicted proteins | sample TDP3_MG_FD_203078 | JGI IMG/M metagenome (GOLD analysis project Ga0315308, IMG submission 203078) | Freshwater sediment microbial communities from Lake Towuti, South Sulawesi, Indonesia - TDP3 | ecosystem: Environmental > Aquatic > Freshwater > Lake > Sediment | place: Indonesia: South Sulawesi... | reverse complement strand
GATAACGATTGTTGGCGACATCCCCATGTCGCGACACCCCCACGTCGCGACCCAAATGCCCGAAGTTTTCGCCTTTTAAACTATCTTCCTCCAAAACGACGGGGGGACGTCGCGTGAGCTACAGGTTCGACGGCTTAGCGGAATTCATCTCCAGGCGGGCTAGAGTCAAACTCGTTGAAATGCTCCGAAACGCCGGGCTATCCGCGGAACAGATCGCTGAGGCCGTCGGCGTCACGGCTCGGTCGGTCCAACGATGGTTAAGCCCAGAGGACACCCACCCGCGAAACTCAAATTTAGATAAGCTCCTGGAGCTTGCCCTGACAGTCGATCGAGCAAAAACCATCGAGATCCTGCGCCAAGAAGTCGAGCTCTTCTCATCCCTGTTCAACAGGTTCGAAGCGAATTCCCTCCGCGTCGAGTCCAATCGAGCTGAGGCGAAGGCCGACGTGAGCTGAAATATCAATCTCGAATGCCGGCCTCGACTATCTGGAACGTCGCGCTCTCGGGCGGCAGTCCCGGATGGTCGACGAGATTTGCGACCCGCGTGTTAGCCTTGCTCTTCCTGAAGTAGATCCGGGCTGTGGCGGAGTGCCCCAGGACATGACCCCCTACGGGCCGAGTGGGATCGCCGAAGAAGACATCCGGCCTCGCCTGCACCTGATTCGTCACGAGCACCGCGAGGTCGTGAAGCTCGGCAAGCTTGTGCAGCACAGCCAGATGCCTCCCAAGCTTCTGCTGGCGCTCGGCCAGAGCTCCCCTCCCACAGTACTCCGTCCTGAATAGGGAGGTGAGCGAATCTACGACGACGAGTTTGATGTCGTCCTGCTTCGCCATATCCGCTGCCTTCTCGGCAAGCAACATCTGGTGGTCCGTCGTGCACGCCCTCGCCACGTATATGTTCTCGAGCACCTTCTCTGGCTCAAGCCCGGCGGCCCTCGCCATCTGCGCGATCCGCTCAGGCCTGAAGGTGTTCTCCGTGTCGATGTAGACGGCATGGCCATCCAGGCCACCTTTCTCCCGCGGAAGCTGCACGTTCACGCAAAGCTGATGGGCCAGCTGGCTTTTGCCCGACCCAAACTCCCCGAATACCTCGATTACGCCCTGGGTTTCGACGCCACCGCCAATTATCTTATCGAATGCGACGCTGCCTGTCGATATGTAGCCTATATGTTTCCGCCTCTCCAGTACTTCAGTGGCCTTCTCGTAGCCCATCTTCGATGCATCGCGGGCCGAGTTTATCACGCGTATCGCAATCCTCATCCCCACCTCAGCGGCATCCATCAGGTCGCCAGTTGTCGCCACCGCCAAGCTCTCAACAGAGTCGTAACCAGCTGCGCGCAACTTCTCGGCTATCGCGGGCCCAACTCCTTCTAGATCTTCAAGTTCGACCATACTAACACCTCCACCCGGACCTTCGCCCCATGCATTTAAGCGAATTTTCCACAGAGAGGTCACCGAAAGTAATTTATAAGCCCCCACCGACCCCTGCTGGAGGCACAACGTGGAAGAGCAACCAATCGACCTGGAAAAGCTGCTGAACACAGTGGTCACGGTGAGGGTCAGGGATGGCCGCAGGCTGAAGGGGCTCCTCACGCAGTACGATGAATACATGAACCTACTGCTCGAAAACGTCGAGGAATATTCCGGCGAGGAGATCGTCGGTCGTCACAAGCTGATGGTGGTCAAGGGGGGCAATGTCCAGGCGATCTCGACCTAGAGCTTTTCCAGATCCAAGACAACTCGAATGGACTCGAGGACCTTTTGCCCATCCTCGGTGAGCCTGCAGTTGCCATCGGCTTCGACGATCAAGCCGCGATCGACGAGGTCCTTCACGTATTGTTTCACGGGCCACCAGTCGCTAATGTTGAGCTGCTCGCGGAGCTCCCTGATCTTGGAGGCGCGGCCCGTCGCGATTATCACAAATGTCCTATACCTGAGCTTGTTCTCCTTTAGCCAGTTTATGTTCTCCGGGACCCCCATGTGTTCCCCAGCCTGATGATGGTTTACCCGAGATAAAAACCATAACTTATACCATACTCTCATAGGAGAACATGACATCGGCCCAGGGGCTTCAAGTAACTTTCAAAACCCTCTAAAACATAAAGGGGCGCTCGCGGCACCCTTTTCGAACTCGTGCTCGCGCTTGCTGCCGACCGTGATGTTCTATCGCGGCTTTAGGGTGGTGCATCTCCCCACTGTTTCAGGATGTCCTTGTCCTCGTCCCTGAACGCGTCATGCAGCTCCGGGTGACCTCCCCAATCCTTGAGGATGGCCTTGTCCCTGTCCCTGAGATGGCTCTGATGCACGGTGAAACTCGCGATGGTCGAGATCACTTCGTTCTCGTTTTCCATGGTCAGGACGAGCCTGGCTATCTGCACCGTTCCCCAGGGATACCCTTCAGCTCCCTGGGGATGCGGGACGTTCTCATTTTCTCTAACGTTTTCCGGCGGCGTGATATCCTTGATGACGCTATTCACCTGAAGGGTGACGTTGTCGTACTTGTAGAACTTCACGACGAGCTTCGATCCGGTGTAAAGCTGAAGGTCCTTCTCCAAGCTGACCTTGTACAGGTTCTCAAGCTTGAACGTCGCCGTCCCCATCCAAGGGACTGCGTGTGCTATGCAGCTACCATTGTCCTTTATCATATCATTATCCTTTGAGGTCGCAGTGACGGTGATATTGTCCTGAGTACATGGTACGGCTTCACTAGGAATAGTGACTCTGAGCGTAGTATTCCCGTCTCCCCTTGGCAGGACTACGAGCCAATTGTCGTCGAGCACCACGTTATCCCCCCAGCCTTTATCGTCACTTTTGGTTAGGATGTAATTCTCTTCGATGTTGCCAGTATTCTTGACCGTAACTGTGTAATTAAGCGTAGAGCCGTGCATCGCAGCTTGATATCTTGGCGAGATCGAGACATCTACTCCCCTTACAACGGTGACGTGCGCCCTGCAGTTTTCATTGTCCCATATACCGTTGTTCTCCATCGAGGTCGCTTTGACCCATATATTGTCCCATGTGCAGCCCGTCGCATCCGCAGGTATGGTGACGGTGAGTGTTTTCTCTCCGTTCTCATTTTCTGGAACCTCGATTAAGTTATCGAGCCCCAGCCCCCATCCAGCGGTGTCCCATTTCTCGAGCTTGTAGTTATCGGGAACATTGCCCGTGTTCGTAACCGTGACGGTGTAGGTGAGCGTCCCCCCATTCTCATTGTCCTGGGAGGACGGCGAGATCAATACTTTCACACCTCTGACCACGGCTGCGTGGGCGATGCAGTTGTTCTCAGCGCTCACGTTTTCATTTTCCTTCGAGGTTGCAGTGATCTTTATATTGTCGTTTGTGCACGGCACTGCATTCTCAGGTATGGCGACGCTTAGTGTGGTTTCCCTTTCGTTGTTCTCAAACGGTGGAATGCTGTTGAACTGATTTTCTGAGAGGGTTAGACCCCAGTTCTTGGTGTCGCTTGCGCTCAGGGTATAGCTGTCTGTGGCATTGCCGGTGTTAACGATGGTGACGGTGTAGGTCAGCGTCGTCCCCGCTAGCCTGCTCTGATAAGTTGGCGATATCGAGACACGGACACCTCGCACGATCGCTGCATGCGCTATGCAGCTTGCGTTATCGCTTTTCGTATTATCCCCCTGTGAGGTGGCGGTGACTGTTATGTTGTCTCTCGTGCAGCCGATCGCATTTTCAGGTATATGAACGCGCAGCCATGTCGTCCTGTTTCCATTTTCCGGAATATTCTCTAACCGAATGTTATCAAGCGTTATGCCACCTCCCCAGCCAGCGTTGTCCCCCTTGGTCAGGTTGTAATTATCCTTCCCCATGTTTCCGGTGTTCTTGACGGTGACGAGGTAGTTCAGCGTCGTGCACGGTATGCCGCTCTGGTTGTCCGGGGATATCGAAACATCCACACCTCTGCCGAGCACCTGTACAACTATCGGGCCCGCAGCTTGTGTAACTTGGTCCGGCTCCCAGAGGGTTATCCTATTCATAGCGAAGTAGATTTTCTGGTTGTCCAGGCGGTGGGGGGTTCCGTCACCGCTTGCGGCTCGGAGCCATATGTCTACGTAGAATGTCCCGTTACGCTCTATGCCCGAGCCGTTATCGGCTATATACACCTGCCATCCACTGGGGATCGCATAATTGTCTATGGTAATGTTCTCCACCGGGGTGCCGTCCGTCCAGTAGACGGATGGGGTATTCTCAAGGCAGAAGTTCTCCGCCGGGTCGCCGTTGTCATACCAGTAAACAGGCCCCCATACGAAGTACCCAGTATCCGGTTTGGCAAATGTTATCGAGCCCCTCAGGAGGAAAACCTTACCCTGCTGAACCGTGATTGGACTGGAAGGGGGGTTTGCGGACGTCTCCGCGGAAACCGGCGAGGCGATAAAGAATATAGAAAGAAGCGCGATGAGGATAAATGAAACGGAAATCAGGCCGCATTTGGGATATCTATCCATTGCCTCCTCTCCATATCTCCATAAAAAGTGGGATGGCTTAAATAAATATCGAGTCGATTTTTTGACTTAGGGCAATTTCCCCAAGGTGTTGCTGGTTCAAAAAAACGCTCGACGTCAAACTGAAAATAACAGTACAATAAAAGGTAAAAAGGGCGCTCGCGGCGCCCTTTCCGAACTCATGCTCACACTCGCTGCTGACCGTGATTTGTGTCAAGCTTTAGGGTGGCGCGCTCCCCCACTGTATTAGGATGTCCTTGTCCTCCGCCCTGAAATCGGGCTGCAGCCATGGATAAGAGCCCCAAAAGAAGAGGATGCGCTTGGTTCTTTCCCTGAGGTGGCTCTGGTGCACGGTGAAACTGGATAGGACGCGTTCACTTACTCCAGATCTCAGGGCTAGTTCAGCCTTTTTCAGGGCCTTCCTCACTGGGAGAGAACCTACTGGGGGATGTCCGACCGCGAGGTAATTTTCGGCGACTTGGATTCCGGCGCCGCTCCAGAAGACGTTCTCGCTTTCATAGGAGCCATAGTAGTCGTAGAACTTGACGACGAGCTCCGAACTGACTAAAAAGTTCACGTCCACTTGGGCACAGTACAATCCACCCACTATCACCCTCCCTAATCCGGGTATTACCGCTTTCCCTCGGTATGCGAAACATCCGGCGCTGTCGCTCACTTCGGTCCCGGTCGCCTTCACGGTTATGGTGTCGAGTGTGCCCACCGAGCCGCTAGGTATCTGGACATGCAAAGTGGTTTGTTTGTTCTCGCCCGCCCGAACGAAGAGCGATGCGTTATCTAGGCTGAGCTGCCATCCTGAATTGTCCACGTTCTCAAGCGTGTAGGTGTCATCCTGCGTGCCCTTGTTCACCACGGTGACTATATAGTTCTCTGTCCAGCCGACTGAGCCTCCCTTGAAGACTGGTTCAACGTACACGCGCACGTCTCGCGCGGGCGTCTGATTCTCTATCTCCAGATACGACCATAGGCTCACGTTGTCGAATTCCTTCGACTCCATGAGGGCATAGTGATCCGGGGTTACGTTCTCACCCAGGTCGACTAAGCAGAGGCTCGCCTTATTGTCAAGCGCGAACTGCTCCCGAACAAAGTCCGTGACATCCCAGGAATACCACCTGCCGCCCTCGTAGACCGACCGCGTATCTAGGACGCCACCGATCGGGGGCTTGTTGGACCAATTTATCGTCGCCTCAGACCAATCGTCGTTATCTACGCAATGGCATCGAACTACCGCGCCTAAATCGCTGATGTCGTGGCAGTAGAGGTAGAGGTTCGCTCTAGCTATGTTGTCAAGCGATGGGATCGCCCTTAGGTCAAATTTCAGCCATCCCCAGCTTGGACCGTCGAGATAACGCCCCGCGATGATGTAATCCCATCCCCAAGTTGTGTTTTCAAGGCCAGCTCCTCCCTTGGTGGTCGAATCCTCGGTCGTCGGGCTTACCCGCTTGGCAGCGTGCGCTATGCAGTTGGCATTATCGCTCACCGCGTTTTCTGCCTGCGAGATCGCAGTAATTACAATGTCGTCCTCGGTGCAAAGCAATGCATTTTCGGGAATAATAACGCTGAGTGTAACCTGCCTCCACCCGCTGCATGGTTGAACATTCTCCAGCCTGTTCTCTGAAAGCTCCGCCCTCCAAACGTTCTCGCTAACGATTAAAGTGTAGTTGTCATCATAAGAGCCGATGTTCCTCACGTTTACTGTAAAGGATAGCATTCCACCGGGAAAGCCATCTCGATGCTTTGGCGAGATCGAAATCAAAACGGCGTATTTGCTTTGTAAAGAGCAGACTGAATACAGGCCGATTTCAGTTTTTCCGGTCAAATTTTGATAAGCGGATCCAATGTTTGTGGTGTTATCAATATCGGCTGTGATCTCCCAATTTTCTTCCCAATTATTTACATCATCCTCCACAGTATCGGACTGGAAGTAAATGTTCATATCGAGGGATCTCAGGATCTTGTTTTGCACTTTGCAGTAGTTGTATCCAAGGGTGTCGCCCCCCTCCATGATCAAGAGACCTCCACCAGCTCGAACAAAATCCTCTATCGTTTCGACATCATTGTCAGGTAATAAGTTCGGATCGCCTCCCGTTCCAGGTGCACCCAACTCTAGCTGGGGTATAACGAGGATATCATAGGGTTCTAGCAGGATAGGTGTGATTGGTGTGGTATTATCTCCTACAATAAAATACGGGCCCTTCTGCGTGAGCGCCGCAATGAGATCCGAGCATTGAGTAGTGCCATTGTAAACGTTGTACCCTTCATACCAAAGCACATTTTCAGCGCCAGGAACCATCCACTGGAATGCATAGTGAAGCAAGTCGTCTAAATGGTTATCTGGGTTGTTGTAATCGTTCCAATTTCCATTGCGACATGAGGCAGCGAAACCGGCAGCGACAACAGCGCCGTTATCGACCCTCTTTGCGGCCATTATTGGCGGGTAATCGCCAGCTTCGTACAACAGTCCAGGTGGATATTCGTCGTAGTCAAGACTGTAAGCATCACCCTTGCCTTGGACAATGATTTCATAGGAATTAGGGCTTGCAGAAGCCGGGCCGATAGACAGAGGTGATATGGTTAATGCAATAGACACTATCAATAAAGCGATCATCAAGGTCGACAGCAAAGCACCCTTTAAATGCTCGGGCCTCACTTTTAGCCTCCTTATCTCCGTACCAGCATCGATTCTAAATATATTGTTATAACAGTAATATAATAATTAATAAAATAATAAATTTCGGTATTCTATGATAGGATTGATTCTCTGAAATCCATCAACATCAAAAGAAAGTTCAAGTTTTACATGCGATAAATTCGAACTCAGCCGAGGTAAAAGTACTCTCCCCTCTCCTTCTGCTCGCGGTCCATTCGGCTCTCTGGTTTGTTCGCCCTTGGCCTGCCTGTCTGAGGGTCCCGCCTGAAGGTAACACCAACCTCCCTCAGGAACATGTTCATGCCATCGCGCATGTCGAGGGGGCCATGTGTTCGACCGGAGCGCCCCGGTTCGCCCGTGAACACAAGCAGGCGGTCTGAGATGAAGTCAACCGCTAGCAGGTCATGATCGACGACAAGCGCGGTTGCCTCTCGCTTCTCGATTATTCGCCTTATAAGCTTGGCCACGCTAAGGCGCTGCTCCACGTCGAGGTATGCGCTCGGCTCATCCAATAGGTAAAGGTCGACAGCCTGCTCCAGGCATGCCGCGATCGCAACGCGCTGGAGTTCCCCCCCGCTCAGCTCATCCAACCGCCTCTCCATGAGCGGCCTCAGCTCAAGCGGCTCCATTATTTCGAGCTCAAACGCGCGATCGAATTTACCCAATGATTCACGCAACCAAGCCTCAACTGCCCCCTCAAACTCCCTCTGCGGATATTGTGGTTTATGCGCGACGCTCAGGTTGAGTTCAACGCGCCCGCTCGTGGGCTTGAGCTCACCAGCGAGCAGCCTCACGAAGGTCGTCTTGCCCGTCGCGTTCGGACCGACGACACCCACCACCTCGCCAGCGCAAATGCTACCGGGCTCGACCCTGAGTTCAAACCCCTTGAATCGCTTCGTGAACTTCGGGTAGCTGAATGCCATCCTCCCCGCGGCGCGAGCCTTTGCCGGGGGCCTGACCTCGAAACGGATGGGCTCCTTTCTGAACCGGATATTTTCCTCCCGCAGATAACCATCTAAGAAGACATTTATCCCAACCCGCACCCCCCGCAGGTCGGAAACTACACCGTATGCGCCAGGCTCACCGTACAGAACGTGGACGTAGTCACACATGTAGTCCAATAAGGCTAGATCATGTTCCGCAACTATGACCGCCTTCCCCGCCCCAGCTAGTCCCCTTATAACTTTAGCCGCTTCGAGGCGCTGGTAGACATCGAGGTGGGAGCTTGGCTCATCGAAGTAATACATATCGGCTTCCCTAGCTGCGGCTGCCGCGATCGCCAGACGCTGGAGCTCTCCTCCGCTCAAGTGTTCGATCTTGCGATCTTGCACCTCATTCAGGCCCAAGTCCGATACGAGCTCGCTCGCCGCGCCTCGCTCGTCCACTCGCTCGAGGAGCTCGGCCACGCTCCCCTTGACAGCACTCGGGAGCAAATCCACGGACTGAGGCTTGTAAGCCGTTTTGACGCCCTCGATCCTCGCGAAGTAGGCCTGAAGCTCCGAGCCCTTGAAGAATTCACTTATAGCCCTTGAGTCCGCTTCCCCCTTTTGACCGAGGTTCGGCTTGAGTTTGCCCGCGAGGATGTTGAGGGCGGTGGTCTTGCCTATGCCGTTTTGCCCTACGAGGCCCGTCACCTTGCCAACGCGGGGTATAGGCAACATGTAGAGCGCAAAGCCATTTGGGCCGTAACGGTGGATGCATCGCCCCTCAAGCTGCTCAGGGAGGTTGATTATCCATATCGCCCTGAATGGACACTTATGGGGACAGATGCCGCACCCGCTGCAGAGTTCCTCTGAGATAATTGGCTGGCCCGTATGCTCGTCGATGATGATGGTTTCGTCCCCTGTGCGAACGCCTGGGCAGTAGTGCACGCACTCCAACGAACATCGCTTGGGCTGACACCCATCGTGGTCGAGGACAGCTATTCTCGGCATCCTTCCACCTTCAGTGCCTCTACGAGTAAATTTAAATAAACAATTATTGACATCTGGAGAGAGGTGAACACTTGCCCTGGTGGATGTGGATCATCAAAATAGTACTCGGGTTGATCCTGCTGTTGATAATCGTCGGCAGCGGATTGTTCGGCTACATATGTTTTAAGGCTCAAGCGCGGAAATGGGGTGCGGGTTGCTTCGCCGTCCTCGCGTTATGCGTCGTGTTGTTCTACCTGCTCATCAGATGGTAGGGGCTAAAGCTCGCCCTTCTTCCAGTGCTCGGCATTTAACCGGCGGGCGAGTTCCTCGAGCTTTATCATGATGTGGTCGACTGCCCGTCTTTGCTCCTGCTCATCCGAGAATGTCTCCGAAAGCCTCTTGAGCCTTGGCTGGGCGAATACTTCAAACGCGAGCTTGACATCGCGGTCCGTGAGGGGGCCATCCTTCACCTTATCCGCCAAAAGTTCGGAGGCCTTCTGCACGATCCAATCGAGCTCCGATTGTTCGACCATGCGATCACGGAATCCTTTAAGTTTAACCGAGCTATAAACCCCGTAGGGTAAAATGGACTTACTTGAGGCAATCAAGGGGCGCCGGAGCATACGGGAATTCAAGCCAGACCCGGTCAAGGATGAGGACCTTAAGCGGATTCTTGAGGCGGGGCGGTGGGCACCCTCGGCCGGTAACTGCCGACCCTCTGAGTTCGTCGTCGTCAAGGATCCAACGGTTAAGCGGAGGCTCGCGACGGCAGCACTCGAGGAGACCTTCATCGCTGAGGCGCCAGTTGTGATCGTGGTCTGCGCAAATGTGCCCCGAACCTCTTGGCGCTATGGGAGGCGGGGGGAAGAACTCTACTGTATTCAGGATACCGCAGCGGCCACGCAGAACATGTTGCTCGCCGCATATTCGCTCGGCTACGGGACCTGCTGGGTTGGCGCATTCGATGATGATGCGGTTGCCGAGGTGATCCGAGTGCCTCCAGGGGTTAGGCCCGTCGCGATAATTCCGTTAGGCAGACCAGCGGAGAGGCCAAGCCCACCTTCGCGCAGGCCGTTGAGCGAAATCGTGCACGAAAACGGGTTCTAGACCAGTCTGGCGCCCGTAAGGTCGAAATCTGCGGTCAAAATTGCGTCCAGATCCACGAGCTCCGAAAATGCGTGTTTTACCCGCTCGAGTTCGGGAGTTTTCACGAGGGCAAAAACAGCTTTCCCAAGCATCACCATGCTCGCGCCGATGGCCCCAGCGGACTTCGCAGCCTCGATCAACGCGCGGAGTTCATCATCTAGGAGCCCAAGGGCTTTCGAGAATTCATAGGAAGCCTTCATGAAATCCTGGGGAGTGGGCTGTTTCAACAAACTCTTCAGGGCTAGCCCCCCAAATTTCCTAGATCGACCACGCAACTCGGCATCTTCGAGGAGTTCCTTCGTCGAAAGCGGAGCAAGCGTCGCACAGATGATTTTCATGTCATGCCGTAGGGGGATCCGTCGCCATTTTCCGTGCGGCGGTGCCCCCGGCTCCAATCCGATAACCAAACCGCCGATTGCCTGAGCCCCGACATCCCCTAGCCCCGTCCTGCAGTTGACCTCGGCAACGTGCGCAATTTCGACCACCTTCGAGCGTGAAAGGCCTAAGTCGAACGCCTCGGAGAGCGCCAAAGCTGCGCCAAGTGCCCCTGCGCCGCTTGCCCCGTAGCCGGCCCCAACTGGGACCTGGGCCGAGTGCCTGACGATGACCTCAGCGGGCTCCGGCGCCATGCGTAAAATCTGCTGAACAGCTGCTAAGGTGGTCTGGGCTTCGGGTGCTTTTCGCCCGTTTATGAATACCTTTGCGTCTGTACGTTTGCTCGGTTTCGTCACAATTTCGGTCAGCACACCAGCACTTATACATGGCCCACAATTCCGTGACCCCTTGCGCTCCGGTTCACTAGCTTCTTCGCATACCTGGAAAAAACCTGAGATATGGCCTGGGACGAAAGCTGCGGCCTTCTTCATCGAACTTGCCCTCGAAGCTTCGCAACGGCTGCATCCAAGATCGCGTTCGCTATTTCGGCCTTCGAGGAGCTCATCCTCCTCTGCCCAGAAGGGGTGACGATGATCACATCGTTGGTATCCCCGCCGAAACCAGCACCCGGTCTAGAGACATCGTTGGCCACGACCATATCAAGCTCGTTCTCATGGAGCTTGCCCTTCGCAGCTTCAAGTAGCTGTTCATCGGTGGCGCGATATTCGGCTTTGAATCCCACGATAAATGCTTTCGGTGCCAATTTTCGGGCCACATCGAGGACGCGAGGGGCCGGGACGAGTTTTATGACTACCGGCTCGGAATGTTTGAGTTTTTGCTCAGTCGGGCGTTCAACCGTGAAGTCCTGTGCAGCAGCGGTCGAAACGATGATGTCGTAACGACCCATTAGTTCGCGCTCAAAGACCTCGCGCATTTCCTCCGTGGTCCGCACTCGAACCACATTGACATCATAGGGTGGTGCTTCGGTTCCAGGTCCATAGATAAGTGTGACCTCAGCCCCTCGATCTGCAGCTGCCCTTGCCATGGCGATGCCCATCTTGCCCGAACTTCGGTTTGTTATGAATTTTATCGGGTCTATGTGTTCCACCGTTGGGCCCGCCGTCACAAGGATGCGCATGCCCCCCATGTCTTTAGGCGCGAACAGCCCGAGCACGAAACCGACTATCTCGGGCACGTTCGGCAGCTTCGCCTTGCCCTCCTCGAGGCGGGGCTCCAGCACCCGCACTCCGACCTGCCTGAGGCGCATCAGGTTATCCTGCAGGAGCTTGTGCGAGTACATCGTGCCGTGCATCGCGGGTACCATCGCCACGGGCTTACCGAGTCCGAGTGCGACCGAGACGGTGGAGGTAACAGTAGTATCGTCTATCGCGCACGCCACCTTGCTGAGGGTGTTCGCGGTCGCGGGTGCAACCAGTATCAGGTCTGCCCAAGTAGCTAGCTCGACGTGCTCAAGCTCCCCTGTGAGCTCAGCCACGACTGGATTGCCTGTCGCCCAATGCATGAGCCGGGGGGTTATCAGCTTTGCCGCTTCCGAGCTCATGACGACACGCACATCTGCACCATGGCGCATCAGCTCGCGCGCCAGCTCAGGACACCTTATGGCCGCGACGCTCCCGGTGATGCAGAGCACTATCTTTCGTCCGGCCAGCTCATCGCCCTTCGTGCCTCGAATATCACGCGACGGATGCAAATATTCACCTTGAGTTAAAACAGCTCCTCTCGACTTAAATATATCTTCAGTTTCTCTTATAAAGAGGTGAAATTCACGATTAGCTGGAGGTGGAAAGTGTGGAAAAATGGCAATGTATAGTTTGCGGGTACATCTATGACCCCGATGTGGGTGACCCGGCAGCCGGCATAGATCCTGGCACACCATTTGAAGACTTGCCGGACGATTGGGTATGCCCTGTATGTGGAGCACCCAAGGACCAGTTCGAAAAGGTGTAGATGATTGCGATTACCGAACAGAAAACTCCTGCAACTGTCCCTGATCTTTGGAGTTATCATAACACTGATCTCAGGTATTCGCAGCACAAATTTGACTCCTTCTGGTTTCGAGGGCGCTGGGAAATTGGGTTATGGGTTTCCGTTCAGCTGGCTTCAAAAAACCACGATAGTATACCCTGGCTTGCCGACTACTTGGGATGTCCTGTGGTTGGGCCTATTTGTCGACATGATCATTTGGTTTTTAGTCATAACTGGCGTGCTTTACATAATCGGAAAATTATGATTTTTATCAAAGCCCGTAGCGCTTCAATAACTTGCCATGGGTGTTGATCTCCCCGTAGCGGATCCTTATCGAGGATATCGGTGTACCATCCTCAGCCAATACAAATGGAATCTGGATGATTTCGAGAGTCCTAAGCCCCTTCGAAGCCCTAAGCTCGTTGAGTTCCTCCACCCTCCGTCTAGTTTCCGGGCTGACGACGATCGCCTCCAGCTCCGGATCGTCGATCGTGGGACCAAATGGATCTGAGATGACGTAGACCTCAGCCAGCTCGAGCCAGCCGCGGGAGCGCAACAGCTCCAAAAGTGCCTGTTTGCGGACTTCGAGGGGTTGGATCCCAGCCGAATCCTTCACCAGCTGCATCTCATTGGAAGTTATCCCGACCAAAACGTGCTCGCCGAGCTCAAATGCTTTCGCCAATATAGTTACATGTCCATCATGTAGGTAATCGAACGTCCCTCCGACTGCGA
>Ga0315308_1001514_pt1 | contig 13289 bp, 13 predicted proteins | sample TDP3_MG_FD_203078 | JGI IMG/M metagenome (GOLD analysis project Ga0315308, IMG submission 203078) | Freshwater sediment microbial communities from Lake Towuti, South Sulawesi, Indonesia - TDP3 | ecosystem: Environmental > Aquatic > Freshwater > Lake > Sediment | place: Indonesia: South Sulawesi... | reverse complement strand
AGAGAAGAGTTTATGCTTGAGGTGCCAGACGAATGGGAAGACAGAATCGCCTACGAAGAATTTCTTGGAGAAGCCAAACTGGCTTGGGTGCTGAACGCTTGGATAGAGGAAACAACCGAAGACGAAACCATCGAGAAGTTTCGAGTTCAGCCCGGCGACCTCTACCGCCTCATCTCAACCTCAAGATGGCTCCTTTACGCTTCCCACGAACTAGCCTCCCTCTTTAGCCACAAGGACCTTCTTCCACACCTCGCCGCGCTCATGGAAAGAACGGAAAAGGGAGTGAAAGCCGAACTGCTCCCGCTGGTGAGGCTGGAAGGGATTGGAAGGGTGCGAGCACGCATACTATACAACTCTGGACTAAGAAATCTCGACGACTTAAAGAGGGCGCCAATTGAACGGTTGACCAGTCTACCTCTAATTGGATCCAAACTCGCCAAGAAAATAAAGGAACAAGTAGGCGGATTCATCAAAGAAGAAGAATGGAAAAGACTGAAGAAAAAAGAAACCGCGGAGCAACGAGCCATAACCGAATATTGACCTAGTTCGTCTAGCCCCACCTATTTTTCTGTTTTCGTAAACCAACCATGTTTATCTACGATTATATTTCTTTAAGTTTTCTCCTTCTTTTCAGCAGGCATTGGTTCGCCTTTGGAAGGCATCAATTTCTCCATTATGACTGAAGCCGCTTCGCCTATAACTTGGGCAAGAGCGCTGTGACGTTTGACGATGAAAAACTTTACCCCTTCAGGTCCGGGAACACCCTTAAAGACCGCTAAAACCGCGACTGGTATGACTCCTCCTCCACCGCCGAAGCCGCCACCCCCGCCTCGTTGCTCCTTTCCAAGGCGACCGCCACCACCCACGCCTACGCCAACCCCAAAGATGGGGATAAATATCTTATCTTCTATTTCTATGGGCTCACCGACAGCCGCCTTGACTGTGATTGTCTTCTGGACTTCAGATAGTATGTTCTTTAAGATTTCAGTCATTTTTTCAGACAATCCCAACACCCATTTTGGTGTGAATAAAAAAACATATAAGTCTTCTTAGGTCACTCGCTAAGCTCTTCTTCGAAATAGATAGACTTTTGTTTGAGCTAGAAAGTTAAGCAAAATCTGATGACACGGCCCATAATTTTCTAGTTGACCAATCCTCTAGCCTTTCTCTCACGCCGAGTCTTCCTGATGACAAGGTCTATCTGTTTTATGGCTGTGCCCAAGTAGTTGCGGGGGTTTAGGGCTTTGTCGATTTCTTTTTCGCTCAATTTTGGATGCACTGTTTTGTCTTCTAGGAGAATTTCTTTGAAAGGCCTTTTTTCAACATCGCTTCTTAGCGCTAAGCCACGAACGAGTTCATGAGCTTTCTGACGATCCATACCCTTCCTCGCCAACGCCAACATGACTGCTTCCGACATCGTTCGCCCCTGCGTTAACTCCATGTTTTTCAGCATCTTTTGTTCGTCAACCTCCAACCCCGCTAAAACGTTTGTCATTAAGACCAGCATGTAATCGGTGAGGATGCATGCTTCTGGAATTATAAATCGTTCAGCTGAAGACTGTGTCAAGTCTCGCTCATGCCATGTGGGAATGTTTTCCAGAGCTGGCGCCACAAGGCTTCTCATAATTTTTGCCAGTCCGCAGATCCTTTCACAGACCACTGGGTTGCGTTTGTGGGGCATCGTTGAACTGCCAACCTGCCTCTCCATTTCAAAGGGCTCAGAAACTTCCCCTATTTCTGGCCTCTGCAATTCCCGAATTTCAATGGCTATATTGTCCAGTGTAGATGCTGTTATGGCTAGGAGACAAATGAATTCAGCGTAACAATCCCTTTGCACGATTTGGGTGGAAATCTCTGCTGGTTTGATGCCCAATTTTTTCATGGTAAGTTCCTGTATCTTCAGCGCGTTTGGACCGAAGCCAGCTTGGGTTCCGACGGCGCCACTCATCTTCCCAACTGTTAGGCGCTCTCTACCCTCTTGGAGGCGTTGAAGGTGTCTAGCTACTTCCCTCATCCAGACAGCGAACTTGAACCCTAACGTGGTTGGTAGGGCATGCTGGCCGTGAGTTCGCCCCATCATCATGGTTTTCGTGTATTGTTCCGCCTTCTTAATCAGAACCATTTCTAAGTCGTTCAGTCTTTTTTCAATTAGATTCACGGCTTCTTTCAGTTGAAGGGCGGTTGCCGTGTCTATAATGTCAGCGCTTGTGGCTCCTAAATGAATGTAGGCACCACTGGGTCCAGATACTTCCGCCAAAACGCGGACCAACGCCATAACGTCATGCTTGATTTCCCTCTCGATTTCCTTCACGCGACTCAGCTTAACATGCTTCGTCGAAGCCATCTCCACAATTTTTTCAGCGTCACGTTTTGGGATGTCTCCAACTTCGCCATGCGCCCAAGCTAAGGCTGCCTCCACATCCAACATCCTTTGAAGCTTGTTCTCCTCGTCAAAAATTCTCCTCATTTCAGGCGTTCCATAACGGCCTGTGTCGATTGGAAGAATAGGCAACACCATTCTCCTCCGGAAACAATACATAAGTCTATTAAACTAAGCTTTACCAGTTTCGCTGATTAATGTATCCCCCGGAGACCACTTTCATGGGCGCAATAGCAGCTGCCGTGAACAAGAAGGGAGAAAACGCTGTTCCCACGGTAGTTGCCATGCTCAAGGACTTAACGCATAGGGGAAACGACGCCCACGGAGTCGCCACTCCCAACTCAACAACAACAGCTAAATCAATCGAGGAAATGGCCATCAAAAACATTAGTTCAAGCGTTGCCTTAGGCCATAACCTTTCCCGCATCCTCCCGAGAGACCAACCACAACCAGTTCAAGGCGACGGCTTCACACTTGTTTTCGAAGGCCGCCTATTTCCTGCCCCCAGCTTGCCAGAGGTCGACGATACTGTTGAAAAACTTGGGTCTAATCCCCAGAGAAACGCAAGCCAAGTTCTTGAAAAGCTTGAAGGGTCTTATTCCTTTGCCGTCGCTGTTTCCAACAAAATAATTGTTGGCAGAGACATGTTTGGAATAAATCCGCTTTATTATGGCGAAAACGATGCAACATGCGCTGTAGCGTCTGAACGCAAGGCTTTGTGGACGCTTAGGATAAAGAATGCAAAGTCGTTTCCTCCAGGGAACGTAGCAGTGGTTAATGTTCAGGGCTTCTCCTTCAAACCAATCAAAACTATGGTGCAGCCGCCCCAAGAAGATGTGAACATGGAGACTGCGGCTAAGCACCTACAAGATCTTCTCCTAGAATCGACAAGGGAGAGGGTTTCGGATCTCGATAAAGTAGGGGTAGCCTTTTCAGGCGGCCTCGACAGCAGCGTCATCGCTATTCTAGCTAAAAGTTGCGGGATAAACGTTCAACTTTTTTCGGTTGGTTTAGAAAATCAGCCTGAAGTTAAGTTTGCCGAGATGGCGGCTGAAGCGTTGGAGTTACCACTTCATCTTCAGACATACACAATAGGCGATGTTGAACAGATTCTTCCAAAGGTTTTGTGGCTAATCGAGCAGCCCAATATGGTCAAAGCCAGCATTGCTATTCCGTTTTACTGGACGGCTGAAAACGCATCGAAACTGGGATGCCATATTCTCTTGGCTGGACAGGGAGGCGACGAACTTTTTGGAGGTTACCAGAGGTATCTTAAAGAATATGCGCAGTTTGGTGTTGAAGGCGTGCAGAAGGCATTGTACCGTGACGTAGCAAAGTCTTACGAAACAAACTTTCAAAGGGACAACCAAGTTTGCTCCTTCCACAAGGTGGAAATGCGTCTTCCATTCATGGACCAAGGTGTTGTGCATTTCTCATTAGGCCTGCCCCTAAACTTGAAGATTGAATCTGCTGAAGATAGGCTTCGAAAAAGAGTTTTGCGGCAAGTGGCTCTAAACCTCGGCATACCCACATCCATTGCAAACAAAACCAAAAAGGCAGTTCAATACACGACTGGAGTGAACAAAGCTATTCAAAGATTGGCGAAAAAGGAATGCTTAACCTTGCGGGAGTATGTTGAAAAGATTTTCAGAAAAGTATACCTACACAGGTAGGGCAGGATCGACGATTCCCCTGACAATAATATTAACTTGCGAGTGTGAACGTTCTCAGGCGTGCTGAAAGGCCACAGCGCGGGCTTTGAAAATTATATATATTCCGTCAAGCGATAACAATCGATTGATGTGAAAAAATGAAAGCAAAGGGTCTAACAGACAAACAGAGTGTTGAACTCTGTGATAACGTCGGAAAAATGCTTGTAATGGAACTCGAATCTAAAACTGTGAAAAACAAAGTCAAGAAACTGGTCTCTGACTACGTTAAGAAGAACAAAATAGACGTCAACCCAACAGTTGTATCCGATAAACTCCATTGGCACGTGCAGGTACTGCTCAAAAAATAACTCATCGCCTAACTTTCTGTCGCCGACAAACAGGAATTCGCCTTATGTGTCGCAGTAGAGGTAACTATCTATCCAGGCTAGAAGAAGATCCTATAAGATGTTAATTGTGTCAACTATTCCAGCTTGTCAAAACTTAAATTATAAAGAAGGGTAGATTAGTCTCTTTAACGTAGTGGTAAATTTCTAGTTATTCTTCATTGGAAGTGTCGAAATGACAAAAACAGCCGCAGTGTTTACGCCGAAGTATTTGGACCATAATCCAGGGATTGGCCACCCAGAATCTCCTTCCCGCCTCAGAGTAATCATGAGAGAGTTAAATAAGAGCGGTCTTCTCGAAACGGGAAAATGTTCCCTTGTTAAGCCTAAATCATCCAGCGTTGAGGGTGTGAAGCTCGTCCACGAATCCGACTATATCCAACTTGTTCAGCGGGTTTGTGCGTCTGGTGGAGGTCTTCTGGATCTCGGCGACACTGTTGTTTCTTCTGAAAGTTTTGAGGTTGCTCTTTTTGCTGTGGGAGGAGCAATAAAAGCGGTTGACCTTGTTATGGCTGGAAAGTTTCGTAACGCCTTTGCCCTTGTTAGGCCTCCGGGACATCATGCTGGTCCATATTACGCCCTAGGCTTCTGCATCTTCAACAACGCCGCCGTAGCTGCGGCTCACCTCCTTCGCCAGTTTAACCTCGAACGCATCTTGATTTTGGACATAGACGCCCATCATGGAAATGGAACACAGGAGATATTTTACGGCAGTGACAAGGTTCTTTACATTAGCCTCCATCAGGATCCCATAGAGTTTCCTGGAACAGGCTTTGCAGATGAAGTTGGCGAGGGAAAGGGTTTAGGATATACCGTTAACGTTCCCTTTCCCTTTCGAATCAACGACCAGATCTACTTTAAAGCTTTCAACCAAATTGTAGTTCCCATAATCCAGCAGTACAAACCGCAGTTCATCATTGTTTCCACAGGCTTTGACAACCATTACACGGACCCTGTCGCAAGCCTTTCCCTATCCGCCTTAAGTTACGTTGAAACCTTTGGGAAAGTTTTAGAATTGGCGTCTAAGTTTTGCGCAGGAAAGCTTGTGGCGATTTTGGAAGGTGGATACAGCTTAAGATTTCTTGGAAAAACGGCGGTAGCTGTGATCGCGAGGATGGCTGAAGTTCCATACTCTATCAAAGATAAACGCCTTGCGGCTAGCCCTAAAATACGGAAACAAGCTGAAAGAATAATAGAAGAAGTGAAGAGGGTTCAATCGTCGTTTTGGAACTTGAAATCTAATTCTTCATGAAATAGAATAAGATTGGGCAGCTAAGGATCATCGTCAGCGTGCAAATAGAAAAACGCTAATTTCACTCGATGACTTCAATGGCGCCTTCTGGACAATTAACTTCGCATGCTCTGCAAACTAGGCATTCGTCGTTGTTTATGACAACCGATTTTTCATCTTTAACCTCAAAAACCTCAACGGGACAGGTGTCAACGCATGTTCCGCATCCGGTGCATTTTTCAACATTAACCTTAACTTCAACCATTTATAAGTCAACTCCTCTTTTTAGAGTCTAATGAAGTAAAGTCTTTAGCATAAAAACGTTTTCATTATTAACGAATTTCTTCCTTTAACCTCAAAAGAACCTCATCGATTGTTGTCTTCGCCCTTTCTCTTCTACGATGATATTCTTCGAGAAGCTTGCTGTATGCTTGCTTAGATATTTCTCCGCGTCTATATCGACTTTCAACTCGCCGAATTTCTGTTTCCACACCTTCAAGCATTGTTTCAGCAACCTCAATCTGCCTCATTATATTTGCGTAGCGCGCACCTGCTGCCCCTATCTTTTCTCTAAGATCGGTTAGTTCTCGAGAACGAGTGGAAAGACGACCGTCCAACATTTTTTTCCGCACCTTATATCGACGTCTAGGAATTCTTCCCCTCCGCAACTGCTCTTCCATCGATTCAAGCTCTGACATAATTCTCGTTTTTTCTTCGTATGCTTCAACGAACCCTCCAAGGTCTTCATGTGGAACAGGAACTATCGGAACCGCTGGAGGTTTAGGAGCTCGCCAAAGGAGGACTATAGAGCCTACAACGACGACTAGTACCCCCATCCAAAGCGTGGGGCGGAAAGATGACCAAAATATGAGGTATTCATATGTAAAGTTAAAATCGAGATTGTGGAAGGGAGTGACGTTGAAGAAAGCAAAGGTTACGGTTTCCTGAAAAACGCTTTTTTTGATTCCATGGGGGTTTTCAGGTTGGGAAACGTCAGTTATGATCGGCGCGACTGCGGATAGAAAGTCTGCGCCCTCAGGCAGAGTTATGGAGACTTCCAATTTTCTTATCGTCCAAACAAAGTATTCAAAAAAGGTGAAAGCCAAATTGTAGTTATGCCAGTCATCTTGGTTGACGTATTCTTTCCATGGAAGGTGGTAATCTACAGTGAACTTTCCTTCCCCACCTATTGCTAAACCTGTTCTAAAATTTATCGTTGCATTCGGGTGTGCAGTTGCGTTTCCTTCCTTGAACAACATCGGAAGATCACCCATTTCGTCCCGTGCGGAAACGCCGGAGGCGCCTTTAGGCAGGCTGACTTTAAGACTGGCTAAGACCGATCCTTTATTGGTTATGTAGTAGGAGTCAGATATTTGGAGGTCGCCCCACTGATCTAGCTTTATCTCTCGCTTTATTCCGTTGATGTTAATCAAGGAAAAGACGTACTCGGTTATGTTGAACTTCAGCCAAGCTGGCTTGTACTGAAGATTGTCGAGGGGACTTTTTGCGTGCTTCAAAATTTGGGTAGTCCCAAGCGTGGCTAGAGTGAAATTGAGGTCCTCCTCCCCAAAAATGCTGTCCGTATAATTGGCATCGCGCGGCAAAATAACCGTCACGTTGCATGCAGAAGCGTTTTGGGTTAGACTGGGATACATGGGAAAGGTGACGTTAAACAGAACTGACGTTTCTCGAGATATGAGGTTGGAGAAGACAAAAACAACGGTGAGGTTGTATCCACCGTTGCTTAAATTCAGGCCAGGTTCGGGGAAGATCACGTTTACTCCATAAAAGCCGATGCGTCCCCCTAATCCTACGTCAAGTTCCACCTCAAACCGTTCATCAGGGTTCGAGGCTTCGTGGGCGAAGCAATAGTCAAGGTTAAGCCCGTATTGGAATGGAAATCCCAACGAGAAATTTTGTAATAAGTCCTCACCTTCCGAGGATAGTTTCATGGTGTCATTGATGATGACTAATCCGCCCTCTTGAATCTTTACGCTATGAGTTACCTGATCTACATGAACATTTGGGGAAGAGGAAGTTAATTTAGCATCGATAACCGATGCGTTGGCATGGGTTGGAGCGAGGGTGAAGAGGAGGAGAAGGAACACGAGCAGAAGCAGTGCCATAGACGCTTTCTTCAAGTTAGACACCACACAGTTACGCGAATTTCTTCCATTTGCTTGCGTAATTATCATCAATTACCTTTATTTACTTTTAGAAAATCTGTTAGCCTTTTATCCTTTAGCTCGATGTATTGGCTCACCCTTCGAGTCAAATTCACCCCAATAACCTGCTCTAGATCGGCAACGTACCGGATTTCGACGTTATTCCGTGTTTCAATTATTTTTTGCGCGCGTGCGCAGTCAGTTAGAGCGATCTAGAGAAATATTTTTAGATTAACTGAGTTTAAAATCCCGCTTGTTTTAAGTAGTAGTCGTCTTCCTTTTTCGATCCGAAGCTCCTCACTCCCTTTTCTTTCAACTGTTTTCTCAGCCTCTTGGCATAGTCGTGGCTGATTTCTCTCCGCCTCTCTAGATAACCAATTATTTCCTCTGCTTGTTGCTCGTTATCACATCTACGGAGGAAGTCAATTACGTCGGGCATATAATCAGCAAATTTCCTCGAAGCTGCCTCCTCTCCAGTTTGGATGTCAGAACGAACCGACGTTATCGATATCTTGTACTCTTTGGCCTCCATTTCTTTAGCCAAGTAGGGAAACATTTTTCTGAATCTTTCCTTTTCAATGTCCATTTTAGCTGTGCACTTCACGTCGCTTACATCATTTGTTAAGGAGAAAAAAGACCTATTTAAGCTGATTTGAACACTCGCATTACCTAGTGGATATTTTTTCTCTATGTTGGCACAAACTTTTGGAGCGGTTTCTCCTTAAGAACCCTAAGAAGCTGAGGGCGGCTAAGACCAGTCGAAACGTCTCCATATATTTCGCACCTTTCTAAAGCGCCAATTTTCTCAGGGCTTCGAACTACGACTTCCGCCTCATAGCCGGAGGGAAGAATGAAATATATATGAAACGATGACTCTTTTTTGCCCTTTTTGGTCACTGAGCGCCACTCGGAACTCCCAATCGTATACTTGTTTTTTTGAAGTTGCTCTAGGATAGCTTTCGGGTCTTCTGAAAATGCGAGTATGTCTATGTCGCTGTTTTGATGAGCCGTCCCTCTCCAAACGCTCCCAACCAGTTTGGGGCTAAAATCCTTCAGCGTCTCCATTATTTGGAGAGCTTCTTTTCGCATTTGGAAAAGCAGTTCTTTTCTTGAAGACCCTTCCTTCTCTTCGGCGATTTTGTCAAGTTCCTCCGCAACTTCAGGATTGCTTGGAAGAACTCGAATCCCCAGTGTTTCCGCTGCTTGTTTCTTTGCTTGCTTATACTCTTTCTCCTGTGATGTGTAGAGTAAGACGGCGGCTTCTCGGGCAACTCGGTTCCTTAAACTTTTTAGACGGTTATCTTTCAAGATTCTTCCTCTACGGTAACATGATGGGTTAAAACTTGAGTTGCTATGCTGCGATTGGTGGTTTAAGGACAAGCTTTGACTTTCGGATGCCCACGTGGCGTAGAGGCGCCACCTTTTTAGCTTCATTGTAGATGTCGGAAGCGATTTTCCCTAGGACAAGCTCTTGAACAAATTGGTCGAAGGTGAGGCCACTTGCCTTTTCTTTAATGATTCTACTTATGAGGGCGCGTACCACCTGTTCTTGGGAGGTCTTGACTCTGTAGAGAGTGAAAACGGAAACAGCCAGTCTGAGCTGATAACCATCTGCGGTCGTGACGTTGAGGATTCCGTCTACTCGCGTTGTTCTCCTTCGAACCAGGCTTCTCAAGTAGTCTCTGGAATATTCGTGTCCTTTAAATATTGTATGGGCAGTTTTACCTTCCACATCTGTGATTCTAAAATGCATTTTTAGATACTGATGTGCAAAGTCGTTGGTGATGTCGTAGAGCGTGGAATCCACGATCCTTCCAACAAGTTTTGAGGGGTCGTCTGCAGGTATGGCTCCCAGTTCTGCTCCGCCGAAGTATGACGGAGACATAACTGTGTACCAGTCCTTGCCACGCCACTTGTCTTTTGTGCGTCCTCCTTTCTTTGACACCGCAAACCCTCATTGCGACTGGAAAGATTAGTATGGAAGTATTAAAAGCTTTAGCGCTTTCACACTTGTTCGAGTCTTTCAATTCCACCCATTAAGGGTCTTAGAGCCTCAGGAATTATAACAGAGCCATCTTTCTGTTGATATTGCTCCAGAATAGCTATTAAGGTTCGGCTGGTTGCGAGGGCTGTGTTGTTCAAGGTATGAACAAAACCAGCTGGAGCCTGCCCTTCCTTTTCTCTGTACCTTATGTTTAGCCTTCTCGCTTGGTAGTCTGTGCAGTTGGAGTTGGAGCCAGCCTCTCTGTAGGTGCCGTCAGCCATCCAAACTTCTATGTCGTATTTCTTAGCCGCTATTATTCCAATGTCTCCAGTGCAGACGTTAACAACTCTGAAGTGTAATCCCAAGCCTTGGTAAAGGTCCTCAGAATTCTTTTCCAGTTCTTCATGGAACTTCCATGAATCTTCGGGCAGACAGAAAATGAATTGTTCAATTTTGTTGAATTGGTGTACCCTGAACAAACCCTTTGTATATTTGCCATGGGCACCCACTTCTTTTCTGAAGCAGGGGCTGGCTCCGACGAATTTTATTGGTAAGTCTTTTTTGTCGATCACTTCGTCCATGAAGGTTGCGGCCATGGGGTGTTCGCTTGTTGCTATCAGGTAGAGGTCTTCACCGTCTAGCTTGTACAGTTGGTCTCCAAAGAATTCTAGGTCTGTGACTCCCAAATACGGCTTCTTATGCATCATGAAGGGAGGTTCTACCAGAGTGTAACCTCTCTTTCGGAGAAGGTCTATAGTATAGTTCATGATTGCGTAGTCTAGTCGAGCTAGGTCCCCTTTTAAATAGTAGAAACCGTGACCAGCAACTTTGGCAGCCCTGTCAAAATCTATTAAACCTAAATCTTGAGCGATTTCTACGTGGCTTTTTGGTTTAAAATCAAATTTTGGAGGCTTGCCAACAGTTTTCACAACAACGTTTTCAGTTTCATCCTTACCGAAAGGAACAGACTCGTGTAAAATGTTAGGAAGCCTTAATAAAATACGATCAACTTTTTCTTTAGTCTCCTCGACTTGCTTTTCTAGGTTCTTTATGTCTTGCGGTATTCTTTTTGCCTCTTCCACTTGCCTGCTAGCATCTTCTCCTAATTTTCTTAATTTTGCAATTTCAGCAGTTATCACGTTCAGTCTATGCCTATACTCATTTAGCTCTGTTAGGGATTGTCTCCAATTCTCGTCGTATTTAATCAAATCGTCGAGCATCTTGAGTTTTTCAAGGTCTCCTCTCTTCTTTAAGTCGTTTCTCACGATTTCCGGATGCTCTCGGATCAGTTTTATGTCTAACATTTGGAACAGCCTCTGAAACCATTCGCCTTTAGTTTACACAAAACTCCAATATTTAACCTATGCGTGCGAATGTTTATCTTTCCTTCATAAATCTATTAAAAGAAACCGGGCAAATAAAAATTGAAGAGCAAATGATAGCTAAAATACTCCGGAGACAAGAATCCGGCTATGCCCTTAGCCTAATATTATGTTTAATAGGGATCACTGCGCTGTTTGTGGCGCTGTGGAAAACGTGGACGAAAGTTTCTTCAGCCCAAGATCCTTTCTCAGCTTTTTGGACAATTCTCTGGAGGGAACATCTGGATTTCGTTCCAGGCATTGAGTTCAAACTGGCATACCTTGTCATTCTAGGAACTGCGATGATGATTTCGGGGGTTGTGGTTTTGGGGTTGAGCCGGCAGTGGTTTTATCTTCCTATTGGAGAGACTGTGTTGTTTCAATGTCCCTTCTGCAAAAAGCAATGGAAAGCACATAAAAGTCAAGAATTGGTAAACTGCCCCTATTGTCGTCTACAAACCTATCCAAAAATGGTTGAAAACTAAGTTGCGCGTGCAAAACTCTATCTCTTCCCTTTTCAGCTATGACGTGCCTTGAACTCCTTTGCGACTGAAAAGGTCTTTTCTGCGACGGAGACGCATGACAAAAGGTCGTCGAGGGTAGCTATGAAAGTCTCCAATCTTGTTTGGCACTCTACTGTTGTGAAAACTTCGGATCCTCTCCTCACCGTTTTGACTAAAAGGCCCAGCGGAACTTCTACATTGTCTGGAGAAACAGCTTTCGCCACGGCTTCTGCCTCCCTCTCGTTTTTGTAGGAAAGCTTGATCTTAGCCTCCAAGTTACGCCTCCTCCAACTGTTTTTATCTTAGTGAAGCGTTTCATAAAATCATTACTGGAAAAATGGGTAAAAGGTGTGTGTTTCATGTCCCCTGAACTGAGAAGCAGAAAGGTATACGGAGGAATAGAGGGCTACATGGCAAGAACCTTACTGAAAGCATGCGGCTTCACTGACGAAGAAGTCGATCGACCACTAGTGGCGGTAGTTAACAGCTGGACCAACATCGTACCCGGGCATGTGCATCTTGACAAGGTGGCAGAGGCTGTAGAAGCCGGAATAAGAATAGGAGGGGGGACCCCCCTACAATTTCACACAATAGCCGTTTGCGACGGCATTGCCATGGGACACGAAGGCATGAGATATCCCCTACCAAGCAGGGACATAATAGCGGCTTCCATAGAAATCATGGTAGAAGCCCACAAACTTGACGGCATGGTTCTAGTAGGCTCCTGCGACAAGATAGTTCCGGGAATGTTGATGGCAGCGGCTCACCTTGACATTCCATCAATTCTTGTCAATGGGGGACCCATGCTTCCAGGATACTTCAAGGGGCAGAAATTGACGGCGGCAAGGGGATTAGAACTCATGTTCATGACCATGTGGCTCAGTCCATCAGAAGAAACAGTGAAAGAAACAATGGAGTTATCTGAGCATGTATGCCCGGGCGCTGGATCTTGCCAAGGCATGTACACGGCAAATACTATGGGATGCATAACCGAAGCGCTCGGGATGTCATTAACCGGATCAGCCACAATTCCAGCAGTTGATGCAAGAAGATTGAGGGTAGCTAAACAGTCGGGAACACAAATAATGAAGCTGATAGAAGAAGACGTCAGACCCCATGACATCATGGTTTACGAAGCATTCGAAAACGCCATCAAAGTAGACATGGCACTAGGAGGATCCACAAACACTGTCCTCCATCTCCCCGCTATTGCATCGCAGAGAGGAATAGAATTACCTCTGGAGTTAGTGGATAAACTCAGCAGAGACGCGCCTCATCTTTGCGATATGGATCCTGCTGGACCCTACACAGTTCAGGACCTCGATGAGGCTGGAGGAATACCTGCCGTACTCAAAGAATTAGGAGACTATATTCATCGAGATGTACTAACCGTTACTGGAAAAACTCTTGGGGAGAACGTGAAAGATGCCGCCATATTAAACAGAGAAGTGGTTAGACCGAAAGACAACCCTGTTCATAAAGAAGGAGGAATTGCGGTATTAAAAGGAACATTGGCACCTGAAGGCGCAGTGGTTAAACAATCTGCGGTTGATTCGAAAATGCTGAAGATTGAAGGCCTTGCCAAAGTCTTCGATTCTGAAGAAGACGC
>Ga0315308_1001512_pt1 | contig 13295 bp, 27 predicted proteins | sample TDP3_MG_FD_203078 | JGI IMG/M metagenome (GOLD analysis project Ga0315308, IMG submission 203078) | Freshwater sediment microbial communities from Lake Towuti, South Sulawesi, Indonesia - TDP3 | ecosystem: Environmental > Aquatic > Freshwater > Lake > Sediment | place: Indonesia: South Sulawesi... | reverse complement strand
AGTTTCAATGCCCCCGCCCCCTCGAGTACGATTCGGTGGCGACGCGTCGGGCGAGTTCCTGTTCAGGTGTGCCCTCCTCCTTCCTTTTTCGCATGAGTTCTTTTATGTAGTCTTTGGCGACGCCGGCGCAGCTGACGCATAGGTTGAATCCTCTGATCTCGTTTTCGCTGTATCGTTGCTCGCACATGTGGCAGCGTATGGTCCTGATGGGGATGGTGGGTTCCTCCACTTCAGGGGCCTCGGCTCGTTCCCGGATGATTTTGAGGCTCTCCTCCACGATGTCGTGCACCCACTTGGTAGGGGGCATCTTGGGCAGGACGAGGATCTCCTGGAGAAGGCGGACTTGACCCTTCGGGTTTGGAAGTCGACTCAGCTCAAAAGCGAGGCCTATCCCGATTCTTTCGTTGTCGAGGCACTCCAGGACATAGGGCTCAGCCGTGCCAACGGCGAGGCGCTGCTCGATGAGTTCCATGGGCATCCCAGTGCGCGTGGAGATCTCTTCCAGGCTGAGGCCATCGTTCTCGCGGAGATCCTTAATTAGGGTCACCTCTTCGCTCGCCTTAGTCTTCCCCCTGAGGCGGTTCATGTACAGGTTTCTACACTTGGCCTCGGTGAGGGTGCCTTCTCGGTAGGCGACGGCGATTCGAGGGTCCCCGCGGAGCAGGGCCTCTTCGAGGCGGTGCCTGCCATCACAGAGCCAGAAGGTTTCTCCTTCCTTAACGCACAGGATCGGGTCCTGTTGCCCATCCGCCTCGAGGCTCCGTTTAAAGACCTCATAGTCTTCAGGGTCCCAGGCGCTGGTGACGCGGACCGCCGGAATCCTGATTTTCTTAGGGTTCATATAGACCAGGCGCATCTTCTCTTGTCGACTTTTTGCTGCGTTCATGTAAATCCCAGCTCCCTCAACTTCTCTTTTCGCTTCTCCCGTGCCTCCATGAAGGGTTTGGTCCAGTACTTGTCGCGCTCCTCCCAGACCTTCTTGATGTCGTCGGGGGCCTCGGCCACAGCCATCACCTCTGTCCTGGACGCGGCTGTTTGGACCCACTCGATCGGCGCCGGGATCAGAAGGAACATACGAACCGGGAGATCCTTCCAGGCTCGGAGCTCAGGGGTGACAGGCACAAGCGATTTGTAGACGGGTAACTTGCTGAGGCCGTCCATGAACTTGAAGATTTTTGCCTCGATGAGGTCGATGCCACCCGGTTTAATCACGAGAGCGTCGACTTCGGGCCTCCATGGACGGTACATCTTAATCCCCTTAGCCTCTCCCACCGCCTCTCGGAGCGCGTCGGGGATTGGACCCAAAGGACACCGCAATTTCACGATGTCGCGGGGGTAGTGCCGAGCCACGTACCAGCTCACCCAGCGCGGCTCCAGCTCCCTCCTCAACTGCGTAGCCATACCCCTTAAAACCTCAACTGAAACCTTTATCCTAAATTTAAATATAAGGTTTTCAGAATAAAACATGGTGATTTGATGACACGGAAATTAACCGTGAAAGCAACCGCGGACATCGCCAAGAAATGGGGTGATGTCACACCGGGACGATCAGGCTACTACGAGACCGAGGCCACGAAGGCCGGAGCCACGTGGGAGGCAAACGCCAAAGGCGCCAAGGGAACCTACAAGGCGGCCATCGCCGACGCCAAGATTGGAGATAGGTTCGAGGGAGGCATCAGGGGCAAAGCAGGCAAGTTTGAGAGGAAGGTCAAGGACGTCGGAGTTTCAAGGTTCGGTCCAGGAGTGTCCGCTGCCATATCGGACATGGAAACTGGATTTAGTCCGTACCAGGGAGTTCTCGCCGCGCTTGAAGTCGCTGACCGAGGCCCCAGAGGGGCAAGTACCAACTATGACATAGGTAAAAAGATTGGTGACGCGCTCCACGCTAAACGTCTCGCGGTTCTGGGAGCTGCCAGTTAAGAGCAGCCCTCCATAAAGGTGGTTTGAAATGAAGTATAGAAAGGCAACAATGCTCGCCAGGGAATCGGCGGTGACGGCGGGCACTAAGACCGTGGACGTAGACCTCAAAGACGTCATCTCGCGCATTCAGGTCCGCCATGAGGTCGTTAATAACGGTCATGCTCAGACAGGGCATCCGGCTAGTTGCGTAACTAAGATCGAGCTCGTCGACGGCAGCGACGTACTCTGGAGCCTCAGCGGGAAAGAAGCCGAAGCATTAGACTTCTACATGACGAAGCAGGCCCGCGAGTACGAGATGGACATGCGTAACGACCTGCCGAACCAGGAGTTCTTTAACCTCAACTTCGGCCGAAAGCTCTGGGATCCTCTGCTGGCCTTGGACCCCACAAAGTTCAGTAACCCCCAGCTAAAGATCACACACAACCGAGCCCTCGGAGGAAGCAACCCGGACGACGCCTACCTCAGCGTCTACGCCGACGTCTTCGACGAGAAGGTTCCCACTCCTATGGGGTGGCTCATGGCCAAGGAGTTCTTCACCTACACGGTAACTGCTTCAGCCTACAAGTACATAGATCTTCCCAATGACTACGTCCTCAAGATGCTCATGGTCCAGTCGCAAGTCGCGAACGCCACGTTCACGGACCAGATCGACGAGCTGAAGATCAGCGAGGAGAACGACAAGAAGATTCCCGTCGACCTAGGCCTCTACCAGTTCATCGTGGGCATCATGAAGAAGTACCCGCTGTTCCAGGAGATCATCGTCCAGACCTTCCCGACGATCGGGAATAACAACTGCTACGTCACACCCGGAGAGTACGTAAACATCGATCCCGGCGTCTTGGGCAGCGCAACCGTATACAAGAACTCCACGGGCGGCGGAGGAATAGTGGTCCTCAACGCGAGCGCGGTCAGCGCGGACGCGAGGAGCCTAGTTACCGGCTACATGCCTCACGGATGCCTCCCGGTCGAGTTCGGCGACCCAGATGACCCTGACGACTGGTATGACATAACGAAGATCGGCGACTTGAAACTTCGTCTTCATTCGCCAGGCACAGGCTCAGGCACATGTAACATCGTGCTCCAGCAGCTCCGCAAGTATTAGTCTCAGCCGACCCCCCTTTTTTATCACACTCACAGTCAAGGGCGTATTATCATGCCCAAGAAAACCGTGACCCGTACCTACTCAGTCTCGGTTTCAACCACGCCCACTCGGGTATGCCCAGAAAACCCTAAGAGGGTCTGTATTTACATCGTCGGCTCGGGAGCAGGCCCAGCCCTCATAACCCACGGACAAAACGTCTCAGCCTCAGAAGGTTACCCGGTCTCAAACACGCTACCCCTCAAGAATGACACGACAACCGCAGAGCTCTGGGCGGTCATGGCCTCCGGGACCCTAACCCTTTACGTCATGGAAGACAGCGAGGCCTAGCTGGTCACCAGGGGGTCTTGCACGTGAAGAAAATCTGTCCCCGAATCTTGGGCGTAGAGGCAGACAGAGTCATCCGATTCGAGATTAAAAATGAGGACGGGCGGGGGTGGATATCAGCCCTTAAACTGGGAAAAAATGCGGTGCAGAAGATCGAGGACATCATCGGTCTCATTGGGAAAGAGGTTAACGTGACAGTTGAGGGTGACGAGATCACTCTCGTAGAGCCTGTTTAACCATGTTCTTCGCTTGGGACATCACGATCCCCGCAGGCAGATCCGAAACCAACCCCTTAACCCAAGTTCTTAAGCTCACGGTCGGCGTCATTGTTAAGGTCGAGATCAAGTTTCCGCGGGGCTGCCACGGTCTCGCCAAGGTTCGACTCCTCCACCATGAGTTTCAGCTCGTTCCCCTCTCCAGGGGAGAGTGGGTCACCGGCGACGATGAAGCCGTGAGTTTCCCCGAGTATTTTGAGATCAAGACCGCCCCCTACTCCCTCAAATTTGTGGGATGCTCTCCCGACGCCGGTTATGACCACATGATTTCGGTCCGCGTTTCCGTTCTCCCGAGACAAGTCGCAAGCATGATCCCCGTGGTTGAAATCCTCAGCAGGCTCCTATCAAGGTTGGGGATAAGGTAAAATGTCCGGCGATCTCCCCGATTATCATTCATATGTCACACCTGTGACGGTCAACATTCCGCCGGGGGAGACGCCTCAGACCTGGATCGCCAAATACCAGTCGGCACCCGCGGATCTCCCTGACGGCTCAACCGGGCCCCTGCTCGTGGACATTAAGGGGCGCCTCTATGTTGTGCAATACGAGAAGGATCGCACCGTCGAAACGGCCGCCGGCAAGTTTGTGCGCGTGAAGGGAGCCACCACCGATGAGGTTTCAGTCACCCTGAGCCAGCAAGACATCATTCCCAGGCCCAAAGGCGGGATCTTAGCTAAAGGATCTGGAACCACAACCGCGTCGTATGCCACGGTGGCGAGTCGAGTCGTCACCAACGGAAAATCCTTCCAGCTTGCCAAGATCCTCGTGAGCTGTAACCAGGATGTCATGTATAAACTCAGGTGGAATGGCACGGATATAAGCGCCGAGGTCCTCCTAAGCGCCAAGATTCCCCTAACGGACTGGTTTCCCTGGAACTACTACTCTATGCCGGGTGATGGAGCCAAGATCTTCGACATTCAGGTTAAGTATCCCTCCGGGGGATCTGCGGGGACATGTTTTGCTGAGATAGTGGGAGAGGAGGTTTAAGGTGAGCATCCGAGTTGGGCTGAGACACTTTTCTAAGTCTTCCATGATGCGGGTGGGATGGGTTCCTACGCCCTTCGAGGCACCTTACATCCACATTTATCAGCTTCTTGGCAGCCTGCTTCGGCCCCGTTTTTCATGGAGCTGGGGCCGAGACATGTACGCCCGTTACAACGAGGATCCTTTCGACCTTTATGTAAGGATATCCAAAGCCGATCTACATATCAGCGCTGCCCTCACCGCAACCCTAGATCTCTCCAAAAATACGTATATTGTGGACTTCTGCGTCTTGGTGAGCTGCCCCTATCCCTTTGAATCAGCGCATGCTTTCGAGTTTAGCTATCAACCCTTCCCGAGCTACATGTGGAAGGACACTATGACGGCGGGAAACCCGTATCGAGGCTGCCACGACAACGTTTTGGCCTGGTGCCATCACATGGTCTATACGAGCAGTCGAGTAGGATCTGTACATCATGAAACAGACGCCACGGTGACCAGGAAGAGGTGGCGGTTCGTCGACCCATCCTTTACAGCTCGAAATTGGATCTTTCGTCGACCCGTCTGGGTTCGGGTCTACGTAAGCCATAGCAAAATCGGTTTCACAGTCCCAAGCGTCATGGACGCTAAGGGGAACCGTTACCCCGACCTTTTCGGCGATGAAGGGCGTCTAGGTTGGAGGACGGGTGCCAGCACTATCGCAACAAAATGGTATAGCATGCGCGTCACAAGCATGAAAGTTTACCAGTATGCCACGGTTGACTATGATGGCGATCTGCCAGCCTGGCCATCGGAGCATCCTTATCAGCCTCTCAGCAGTTGGGAAGACACCGTACCCGTTAAATGGTTCAAGTGGGCGATCAAAGCGTCAGGCGGAACCGGCTGGGCTCTGCATGGAGACACAGCTTCTTTAAGTAGTTGGGAGCTCAATGTCGCAGCCCTATCACACTATGGTTATTTCGTTGAGAAGTTGGGCGGTGAGAAAGAGCTGGGTGGAACGTGCCGGTTTCTAAGCGGCATAGACACGGCTGCTCTCTCTAGCGTAGAGTTGCCACCGGATGCACCTTTCAAACATGTGGAGATGCCGATCCTCAGGCAGGTTCTAGAGCTTAACAGTCCATGGTGTTTCAAGCAGTCCGGGGGAACACATGATTTCACCCTTGGCCCAAGGGATGTTGAAGCGCTCTCCAGCCTCGAGGATGATCTCAGTTACTACTATAATTGGGAATGTCTACCTAAGACCAGTTACTGGAGCTATGCCATCCACAATTATTATGATCCATCAGCCTTATCTCTGTGGGAGGACAACATTCTGAGTTGGAGTAACGGCGGTGGACCCATGTGGCTGCCCAAAGCATCGGGCGGAACTGTAACGGTAACCTATGGGTGATCGAAAATGGGTGGAGTGATTCAATTAGACGTTTTGGGGAAGGGGGCAGGCAAATACGCTACGGCCTGGTGTCCTGTGACGGGACCGCAGAAGGTCACAGGGAACATAACCATAGAAGTTGACATCGAACAGCTCGCCACGGACCTGGCGGGGTCTGCGGACTGGGGAATAGCCGGCCTCCAGCTCCTATTCTGCGATGACGCCTTCACAAAATATTGGCTATTCATAGGCATTTACGACACTTCCGCCGCTCCTCACGGCTCTGGATTTTATCCCTACGACCCTGACACCGACACAGTCGGATCATTAACGTGGGTGGAGGACGCAACCCACCAGATAGACGACAGCATCAAGACTTACAGCAGTTCGGGGGCTATCGCAAAAACCACTAAAACCGTAACGCTGAATCCTTGCGGTGCAGCCATATTTAACAAGTCGCCCCTCTATCTACTGTACGCCATGTTTCACGCTCCAGTCGGCAGCGCTGCAGGAGCGAAGGGCTGGAGAGGCAACTTCTACAGAATAAAGGTAACCCAATAGGTTAAATGCTTAAATTCAGATCGCCTCCGTAAAGGTTTAATGAGGTTTCAGCATGAAGGACGCAACGATTTTAGCCCTGGCAGCCATGGTTTGCGGGACCGTTTTCGGCGTGTTCTGCATCATGAAGGGCCTGGATTCAGGCGTCGCCTTCGCCATCGCAGCCGGCATCTTTGGAGTGGCCGGCTATGAACTCAAAACTATGAGGGAGAAGAAATGAGCGGAAAGGAGCTACCGACTGTTCCGGGAGCCTGGGAGAGCCGAGCCTTCTTCGCCGCCCTCTTGGCCGCGTGCCGGGGCGACGATAAGGCGGCGGGAGACATCCTTCGCCAGATCGCTGACTCAATGACGAAGGATTTTACCCTTAAGGAGGTGGAGAGCCGTGGCAAAACCCGCTGAGAAGGTTGAGGACGAGATCAGCATCCGCCGATCTGAGATCCCTGTGCCCCGCCCCGACGGAACCACCGACATCCAAGTGTACATCACCTACTCAACCCGGGATCTTCCCCCAGGCCTCATAACCCTCCCAAAAAAGGAGTGGAGCGAGGCTAAGGAGAAAGAACTCATCAAGAAGGATCTCACGGCTCGGCGAGCCGCAAGGCCCACAACGGTAAGGATCTAAAATGACCGGTTGGCCGTGGCCCCTCGACATCGTTCAAGACTGGTTTGAAGCCCTCTGGGACTGGATCGGCGGAGCAGCGAGGGCCGCCGTCGATTGGCTCTGGGGTCTCATTAAACCGGCGATCGACTTCGTTCAGACCTGGATATCCGATTCGGTGACGTGGTTATGGAACGGCCTAGTTTCAACCTTCGACGCGGTTAAGACCTGGATCTCCGACTCCGTCACCGCCATCAAGGAGGCGATTCTGGCGGGTTTGGCCGGGATCCCCACCGCCGTTGAGAATTTTTCTAAATGGCTCTATGACGCGGTGCAGCACGCCTTCGGCTGGCTCTCTCAAGTTATTTGGGGGTGGGTGGACGGAGCCCTCCGGTGGGCCACAGATACGTTTAAGTGGCTGCGGGCCGAGATCACGGAAACCGCTGAGTGGACTGTCGGCCAAGTTAAGACTATGTTTGACGGCGCCGCGGAAACCTTCTCCGGCTGGGTTCAAGACATTCTTAAAGGCATAGCCGATGCGTTGAGTGACGCCCTTCGAGGGTCCTGGTCTGGACTCATTTCAAGTGCGGGAGAATCCTTAACTCAGGTCGGCTCCTGGCTCAACGTCAACGTGATCCCTCCGATCTGGGGCGCGTTAAACTGGCTGTGGTCCTGGATCACCAACGCGGTCACAAGCGTCTTCTCCATGATCAAAGACGCCGTGAAGGGTGTAAGTGACCGAATCCGAGCCGGAGATCCTGGGGCTGCCTTCGAGCTCTTAACAGCCTTCACGGGTGTCGGACTCGCAGCGTCCGGCATAATGAGCGTGGCAGGGATCAAAGTTCTAGGGACTGGAATCGAAGTCGGGGAGATCGGGAAGTTCATCGGTGACCTGTTTAACCCAAGCATGTTGACCGGAGCGGTCGTTGGCACCCTCATAGGCGTGGCAGTCACCACACCCCTCCGCCACTATTACAACTCATGGCTCCGCCTGAATGTCCCGGACATAGGCGATGCGACGCGGATGCTGTGGCGAGGCAAAATCGACGCGGGCCAGTTCGCGGAGATCCTTCACAAACACGGCTACGGCTCCCCCTTCGAGGAGGGTTACACCGAGCTGGCCAAATCGATCCCTGGATCCGGCGACCTGGTTCGTATGGTGGTCCGTGAGGCCTTCGTTTCTGAGATGGTGATTAAGGCGCCTCCGGAGTTTACAGCGGCTATGCAGCTGCAGGGTTTTGAACCTGTCTGGAGCGACAGGTATTGGACCGCCCACTTTGAACCCATCGCGATCCGCCAGGCCTATGAGAACCTCTGGCGTGGCTACTGGACCAAGTCTCAGTTTATGTACATGCTCCACATCGCGGATATCCACCCCATGTGGCGTGAAGATATTTACAACGTGGCCTTCCGGCCTCCCTCAGTCCGGGAGATGGGATACGGTTTCGACGTTGGCGTCTACGAGGTCGATGACATAATCAAGTATAGGCGCTGGGAAGGTCTGAGTCCCGAAGACGCGGAAAAGGCCGGCATCGCCATGGTGGCCTACAGGACCGAGGCGGAGCGTGAGGCCCTCCGTCGAGAGGCGTTGGAGGACTACGTGGCCGGCATCGACGACGAGGAGGAGCTACGCGCAAACCTGGCGGCGTGTGGAGGCCGGCCCGAGATCATTGAATTGTGGGTGGAGCGGGCCAAGTACCGCACAAAAAGAGACCTCATCCTCGATCTCAAGAAAACCAGCGTCGACCAATGCGTGAAGGGGTGGATCACGGAGCAGCAGCTCGACCAGGACCTCATCGAGTTAGACTTCACCGCGGAGCGCCGCGCCGTGATCATGGAAGAGGCCCGGACGCGTCGACTCAAATATAAGCGGGAGGAGGAGACTGAGCGCAAGAAACTCATGACCCTGGCAAAGATTGAGAAGGCCAGGGAACTCGGCCTCATCAGCGACCCCGAATACATAACCCGCGTCATGGAAACCGGCATAACTGAGACCGACGCGAAACTCATGCTCGCCATCGAACTAACGCCCAAACCCGTCACACCCGAGGAGATTGAACGCCGACGCAAAACGGTTTTGAGCAAAAGAGCCAGGGCGGTGCGCCGTTACGAGATGGCCCTAGCCAGGATCACAAACCAGATTGAACTCACCGCGTCGCAGCTCGAAGACGCAAAGATCACAATGGAGGAGAGCCTGGACATCATCGACACCCAGATCGCTGTCATAGACGCGGACCTGCCAACCGCCACCCCCGAAAGATCCGCGGTTCTCACGGCCCGCCGGTTGGTCCTGGTTCAGCGCCGGGAGGCTCAAGTTGCTCGATACGAGACGCGGGTTCACACCCTCACGGAGCAGCACAAAAACCTTTTAGAGACCAGGGACCTTATCACCCATCAGCGGGATGAGGAGCTCGCTGAGTATGACGCGGAGTTGAAACTCCTGGAGGTGGCTGGATAATGGCAAAGAAGGATGAGGAGAAGAAACCGGCTGCGCCCTACGCGGTCATGGGCAAAATCCTCAAGCAGGGCCAAGGCGAGAAGAAGACTGAGAAGAAATGAGCCGATTTCCCTAGGCCTTTTCACCCTAAGGTTGTGAGACCTGGTCTTTTCGTCAACATTAGTACTACATCCATAAGTCTTATATACCTAATCATATTTAGGATGTTAGTGAGGTGAATACGAAAAATGAGCTCGGAGAAAATCGGGATCACAGAAATATGGGCTGTCTCCCACTATGGGAGCGGCTACTTCTTGAGGATCCCCAAGCTGCTCGTGAAGACCCTGAACCTTAAACCGGGAGATCGGCTCAGGATTAAGATTGAGGAGGTGACGCGGGTTTGAAACTGAAGGTTGAGATCGAGCCTGAACCCAACGCCATCTACGACTGGCGGCTGAGGACAGTTGAGGCCATGGCCACGGCTCTTAAAGAGGACATGGACGTTCGGGCCTTCCGGATCCAGTCCGACGAGGTCGATCCTCTCTATATGAGTTGGAAAAGGGAGGGTGAGAAGGGTTGACTGAGGAGATTCGGCGTAACAACTGGCAGTTCTTGAAGGATCTGCTGCTGGTGGCGAAGGGCGGCGCCCGCATCACCCAGATCGTGTACAGGTCGAACGGAAACTTCAAACTCGTGAAGGCGTACCTGGACCAGGCCCAGAGGGCGGGCCTCATCACGGCGGGCGACCCGCTGTGGAGCACGACCGAGAAGGGAATGGAGTTTGTCCTTCGCGTGTTGGAGTTGGAGGCGCTGCTGACTTGACCAGGGAGCACAGGTATGCCCTCGCCGGCACGGTTGAGTGGCGCTCGCTCATCATCGAGGTCTACGTGTGTGAGGACTGTGAGCGCGTCAAAACCTACAAGAAAAGCGCCTTCAGGGTGGGAATCTGAATGATCCAAAGGGTGAGGTGTGATCGTTGTGTCCACAGTCGCCGGGCCTCCGGCTCCTGGCGTCATTGCTATAAGCTGGAGAGACGCGTCAGACCATCCTTCCAATGCGACCTCTACGAGCCCGCCACAGCCCCCCTCGAGGGGACCCACCCCTCCGTTTCCAATGGAAACCGTCTAGGGCCCTATCCCTCACACGTGTAGAGATAGTCTTTGGTGTAACTCTTAAATAGGGCGTGTATAAACTATTGTTTAAACGGAGGTTGATATATGCCGATTCTTCAGGGCTGGAAAGGAAGATATTGCCTCTTCATCCCAAAGGCAGTTGTTACCGCTCTGGCCTGGCGGAAAGGCGATGAAGTTATCATCGAAATTCTGCCTGACCGAACTCTAAGACTGAGAAACACTAAGGTGGAGGAAAATCCCCTTGGAACGCGTTGACGTCAATCTTCCACCGTCAGTTTCTAAGGGACGCGTAAAGACCACAATCCGCGTGGATGAGTCCACGTGGGTTGAGTTTCAGGGCCGCGTTAAGGAGCTAGGCCTCAGCACGTGTTTCGTTCTAGAACAACTGATGCGACTGTTTAACTCCGCCGATCAAGATCAAATCCCCCTCCTGGCAAGCGGACATCTACATCTTCATGTCAACTATAACGTAGATCGGCCTCGACGCTACCCTAGAGAGTGAGGGTCTATGAGTGATCGGGTTCGGGTTAAGGACGGCGGCTCCCTTCGCCACGAGCGCATCATGAACATCATCGGGTTCATCGCCATGGGCGGCCAAGACGGCGTAACCCTCCTCGACATTCAAAGCTACGTTCTGGTCCATTACGGCCTCAAATTCAGCACCACAGTCGAATACCTTCGTGAGTGTCAGATGGCCGGTTTCATCCGACCCAAGGAAGGTGGCTGGGTTGTCACAGACCGCTGGCATCAGTTCAAGCGAAAGTCTACACACTCACGCGGAGAGTCACGCGGAGAGTCTACACACACCCCATCGGACCGAGGGCCCCCATCTTGAATTTGGGCCCCTCCCAGCACTATATACAGATATACAGACACAGACAGAGAGTTAGACGCGCGGAGGGAGGGTTGACGCGTGGCTGACCCTGATTTCTTAATGTCCCAGGCGCTTATCCTCGTTGAACTGTTCCCGTATTGCACGTGGTGCCGACGGCTCTACTCGAGCGTGAGGGGGTTAAAGGCACATTGTAATCGGGTGCATGGGCAGCAAACACCGTACTACGATCTGGCCTGTCACTTATATAACGCCCTGAAGGAGGCCGATAAGAAGAAAGTCGAATGGGGAGATGAGAGTGGTGGCTGAAACTAACTGCGTGAGGATCCTGAGGCGCGTGAACTTGGGCAACTACGAACACTTCGAAATCGACATCATCATCTACGACGTGGACGAGAAGAACGCGCTGAAAAGGGCGGTGGAACTCTACGAGCAGGCCGCCACAGCCCTCGACATCCGCGAGCGCATCGACGTACGTAAGCTGAAGGAGAGGTGAGTGGTGGCTGAAACTAATCACCATGGTAACGATACACGTGTGACACGAAAAGGGCGGGGATTTCCCGTGCCTGGCATCGCCTACGAACCTCCAGGATCTCCTTCAGATCGTGTGTGGGTGGTGGACTGGGACATTCCCGCGGCGGATAAGGCGGCGCGTCAGCGGTTCTATCGACGCCTCCGGTACATCTGGTTAAACTATTACGGGGACACCCGGATGTCGACGATGAGCGTCTTGATCACGGATGAGGAGGACCTCGCCAGGGAAGTCTACAGTTTAGCCCGCCGTTTCGGCCGCGCAAACCTCTACGAGGCCAGACCTGTCTCGAAGTAACACGTGTAACGCCATGCCAGGAGGTGATCGCAACGTTATTCAAGTATTGGCGCATGAGCGTTGAAGAATCCTGGTGGTGTCTCCACTTCCGACTCTGGCGCCTAGACCTCTACCTCTACTTCGATTTTAGGTGAGGGGCGAGCTGTCTACGCGTCGATAACGCTTTTAAGGTCCTTCGATCATCCAGGCGTGATCCTTAAAGGTGCGCTCCAGGTCCCTCAGGACCTCCCTGCCCTTCTCCGTGAGGTGATACTCCACCCAGGAATACTCCGAGATCCTTACCTTCTCAACTAATCCCTGAGCGATCAGAGACTTCAAAATCTCCACCATGGGACCCCACGACGTGTTAGCCTCATACAAAAGGCGGGTGATCCTTCTCTCCCCCCGCTCCATAACACGGAGCACGACGTAATAGAGTTCGAGTCTCGACCTCTTCCGAAAATTCTTGCCCACCCTTCTAATCGTGTACTCCATTAGAACCAGGGTCCTAGAAGGGGCGTACCTCAAGGATCCTAGGAGGAACCAGGCCAGGCGCGTCTTTGATGAAGGTGAACCTGTACGCCTTATAGCGCTCCCCCTCCAAGTACCCGCGGAGATCCTCCGCCAACTTCTGACTGACCACGCTGAAACTCTTTGTGACCACGGCCCCGTTCTCCTGGTCGACCAGGAACATGAGCGAGCTGACCTTCTTCTGCACCCCAAAAACAGGGTCCGTAATAACGCGATCCACCATCTTATGAGCTGCAAAGTGCAGCGTCACCGGCACACCGGGTTTGAGCACAACCCAGTTCTCAGGAATCGCAACCGCCATCTAACCCACGCCTCCCCTCGGCTCCCTTCTATTTAATGATTAACTATTTAAATACCTTTCAACCAGAACACACAACAAATTCCGCTCATCTACAGAGCAGAAAAAACTCATGGCAACGCCAGCCCC
>Ga0315308_1001508_pt1 | contig 13331 bp, 11 predicted proteins | sample TDP3_MG_FD_203078 | JGI IMG/M metagenome (GOLD analysis project Ga0315308, IMG submission 203078) | Freshwater sediment microbial communities from Lake Towuti, South Sulawesi, Indonesia - TDP3 | ecosystem: Environmental > Aquatic > Freshwater > Lake > Sediment | place: Indonesia: South Sulawesi... | reverse complement strand
CTTCAGATAATTCGTCATCACCAGAGTGGAGTTGATCACTTCGTCAGGCTGGGTGGGAATGCCGAGTCGGGTGAGTTTGGAGGCGTAATCCTCTCGAGTCTGGATGGGCTTGTTGGAAAGAAAAACGACCTTTCTTCCGCTGTTCCGAAGAAGCCGAATAGCTCTATCTGCCCCCGGAATGAGTTTATCACTCAGATAAACCGTCCCGTCCAAATCGAATATGAAGCCTTTAAACATCCTCTATTATCTTCTTTTGGAATAATAGGTTTGGATTCACAACAGCAGCACTGCACCACTGCAAAACGGCAGCACTCTATTACCCAAACACTCCTCCCATCTTAGTCCCGGCAATCTTACTGATCGCAAAGAGACAGACCGCTCCGAGGATAATCAAAATGAGGCCCAAGGCAGCGGCCTCGTTCACGGAGCCTCCGATATAGAAGTTGAAAATTCCCACGGTCATCATTTCGTGTCCCGGAACCACCAAGAGGAGTGTTGCCGAGGCCTCCTGGAGGGCGAGGATAAAGGAATAGAGGGAGCCCACCAAAACCCCTTTCCAGATGAGCGGAAGGGTGACATCTCTAAAGGTCTTTGATTTGGTGGCTCCAACGCTTTCAGCTGCTTCTTCAAAAGACTTGTGGACGATCAGGAGGGAGGCAAAAGTCCCCCTTACGGTGTACGGAAGCCGCCTCACTCCGAGCACAATAGGAATCACGATCCATATTCCAATCAGGGCGGTGTTGATCACGGGCATGGGTTCCCGGAAAGCCCTGAGATAGGCGATCCCTATTCCAGTTCCCGGAAGGGCTAGGATCAGAGTAGTGAGCGAGTCCAGGAGATTTCTCCCCGGAGCTTTGGTTCGTGCCATAACCCATGCCACAGGAACCCCCACGAGTATGCAGATGAAAACAGTGAGGCTAGAGTAGAGGAGGCTGTTGATAATAAACTTAGGTGTCTCAATAGAAACCCGTTCGAAATACCTCAGGGTATATTTTACCGGGATGGGGGTGAGGGCCCAGCCTTTTCCGAAGGAGTCGAGGCCAATACCTATATAAGGAATAAAGGCAAAGATCAGAACCAGGATCAAGAAAGCAACGACTCCTGCTCGGCCCCAGAGAGACATCCTCTTTCGTTCAATTTTCGAGTAAGCAAGAGAACTATAGTCCTTGATGGCTACGTACTGCTTGGCGATGATTAAAAAGACGATAGCCAGTATAACCATGATGGCTGAGATGACGATCCCCATTTTAAAGAGCCTTCGGTCGACAAACTGGACAATGTTGAGATAGGCCTGGGAAGCAAGGAGGTTATCAATGCCTACGACCAGCGGAGTGGCAAAGTCAGCAAAGGTCCAGATAAAAACCAGAAGCGCACCAGAGACATAACCGGGTGTCGTTAATGGAAAAGTAATATCCCAGAACTTCCTCAAACCCCTTGACCCAATGCTCTCCGCTGCCTCATCCAGTGATGGATCGATCTTACCCAAAGCATCGACAATGCTCAGAGTCATCAGAGGAAAGAGGTGAAGCGTCTCTACAACCAGAACTCCATGAATCCCATACATAAAATTAATGGGTTTGGAAAAACCCAGATAGTCCATCAAGATCACGTTTACCGTTCCAGCCCGACCCATAATGAAGACGAACCCCATCACCCCGACAAGTGGAGGCATGATCATAGGAATGATCATAAGGTAAGAGAAAAGACTTCTTCCGGGAAATTCGTAACGGAGAAGAAGAAAAGCGATCGTAATGCCTAGGATTGAAGTGGTAATCACAGTAGCCACCCCAAGTAGAAGGGAATTCATCAGAGATTGGAGATAATAGGAATCGGTGAAAAAATCGTAGAAGTTCATCAGGGTGAAGATCCCTTGATCGGTTGTAAAAGCATCGTAGAAAAGACGGATGAGAGGATAGATCAGAAAGATAGCAAAGAAGGCCCAGATCCCGGCATAGCCGAGGAATCCGCCAATTTTAGCCTGCGGCCAAAAACGGGGCTGAGGAAGTGCAAGGGTTGATTCGGCCTGGGGCTTCACAATGAATTCCTTCCTTACGTGACTGCAATCCCTAAAGCGGTTTTGATCGGGAATCTGATGTATACTTCTTCCCCAATAGAGAGAGGTCGGTGATCCCAGGGATTCTGGATATCAACTTTGAAGATGATGTCGCCACCAATTTCCACATCGTAGCGGATGGTATTTCCAATGTAATAAGCAAAACTAACGGACCCCCTAATACAATTAAATCCCTCTTGAGTCTCTTCTGACTTGCTGATCGAGGCGGTTTCTGGTCGGACACTAATCATGCATCGATCCTTTGGTTTGAATTTCCCATCGCTTTGACAAAACAGAGGCCCGACTTTCGTCTGAACTTTCATCTGCTTTTCGGTAACTTTGATTTCCTGGACATCACCAGGGATCAGGTTGTTGATCCCAATAAAGTCGGCAACAAAGGGATTCTCTGGTCTCTCATAAAGATCCCAAGGGGAGCCAATTTGCTGTAATTTCCCAAAATTGATTACTGCAATTCGGTCTGATAGAGTAAGCGCCTCCTCTTGGTCATGGGTCACATAAATAGTGGTTATCCCAAGCTCTTTCTGGAGCTTGCGGATCTCTGCACGCACCTGAACACGAATCTTTGCGTCCAAGTTGCTCAAAGGTTCGTCCAGCAGAAGTACGTCAGGATTCAAGACAAGGGCCCGGGCCAGTGCCACCCGCTGCTGCTGTCCTCCTGATAATTGCCCTGGGTAGCGCTTTTCAAGCCCGGTCAGGTTGACCAGTTTCAGAACATGGGAGACTTTATCCGCAATCTCTGGCTTAGAAAGTTTCTTGAGCTTAAGGCCGTATGTAATATTGTTTGAAACAGTCATGTGAGGCCAGAGGGCATAATTCTGAAAAACCATCCCAATATTTCGTTCGTAGGGCGGTATGAGGATCACAGCCCTTCCATCGAAGTAAATTTCTCCCTCATCAGGCTTGTGAAACCCACCGATCAACCGAAGAATGGTCGTCTTCCCACACCCCGAAGGACCAAGAAGGGTAAAAAGTTCTCCGTCCCTTATTTCCAGAGAAACATGGCTCACGGCCTCCAGTGTCCCAAATCTCTTGACAATGTTCTTCAGTTGGATCTCCATAGGTCTAACCAATCTCTTATTCTTAAATCGGAAAATTAGCCTTTACACGGAAAAACTCCTTGGGGGCTAAACCCCAAGGAGTTTTCCGTGATGAAGGAAAGATGATCAAGTCTCACTTTTATTTGATGAGCTCCTTATGCTTTTCTGCAATCTCCTTCCTGAAATAGGAGTTCACTTCCTCAATCCTTTTCTTTTCTCCCGCAATTTTCTCGTCGTAGACATTTCCTACCTGAATATCGTAGAAGGATCTTATCCCTGCTGTAAATTGAACCGCTTTCTCAGCAGGCGAGCCCGGAGGACCCTGAACTTTATACTTGGAGGTGATGGCAAACAGTCCTCGTTCCATAAAAATCTTCTGGCCTTCTTCTGTGAGCAGGAATTCGATGAAGGCATGGCCAGCCTTTGGGTGAGGTGCCCCCTTCAGAACAGCCATCGGTTCGGGTGTGACATAGGCATTGCTGGGGTAGACAAATATGACATCGTATCCAGCTAGGACTTCCGCAAATGCCATATAACTTGGTACCGCAAACCCTACGGCAAATTCCCCTTTCGCTACGACGTTAGGAACGTCGCGAGAACGTGCTGTGAAAATCCCTGTATTGGCTGCTAATTTTTTTAACCATTCCCATCCTTTCTCCCATCCGTACATTGCAAGAATGACCTCATAGGAGGCATGGCTCGAGCTGGACCGGTCAGGAGTACATTGTGCGATATGCCCCTTAAGTTTTGGGTTGAGAAGATCATCCCAATCTTTAATGGTGACACCTAATCGCTGAAGTAACTTCGGCTGGTAGATGAGTCCATAGGGTTCCAGGGTCGTTCCCACCCAGAATTTCTTGTCGTCTTTCAAAGGAAGGCCTATGGGCTTCCCTATGGTCGCCGGGATCTCATCCCACATTTTTTGTGGAATTTGGATTTTTTCTAAAAGACCTTCTTTCGCCAGGTTATCAAAAAGTGTCCCTTCTCCACCCCAAAAGACATCTGCCTGGGGTCTGCCTTTCCACTCCAAGATCTGACCATAGGCCACCGGCGTCCCCTTGGGAATGGCACTGGTCTTCACGTCAATGTTCCACTTCTTCTTGGCATAGTCAGCAAACGCTTTTAACGCGGGGTCATGGACGTCTTTGGAAACTGGCGTAATGAGGTAAAATTCATTTTCAACCGCCTGGCCGAATGATATCGCTCCAAAACAGAGAAATCCCATCAACAACACCGTCAAGACAACTATCGTTCGTCTCATTCTCCTTCCTCCTCTCTTTTTTGTTTTGAATTCATTTTATTCCATTCTTCATCTTCTAATCAAGGGATATTCTTACAGACTTCCAGCTTTTCATCCCCCCTTTTGAAACATTATTAGATTCCCAATATTCTGGCCCAATAATAATAGTAAACAGAAAAAGATGTCAAGTGAACCTCTCGACTCCCCGGCCTGAAGGCCGGGGCTTGCTCGAGGTTCACCCTGAGCCGCGCTTTCCCACCCCGCCTTCAAAGGCGGGGTTTCGCGCGGCCGAACGGGTGAATCTGAAATTGATGAGAGGAAATCTTTTCGATAAGAAGAGAGATTTTAACCTTCATGGTGATTTTTGGCTAATTGAATCTCCATCGGATCGGATAAGGGTAGAGTTAGGGAAGTCTTAGGGCGTGCGGGTTATCCTCTGAGTGAACCGTTCAAGAATTGTTAGCTCCTGAAACCTCATCCCATGGCATCTCTTTTTTTATCTCTGAAAGCTTTGACGCATACTCTACAGAGATATCCAGAAATGCCTGCAGGAGCGAAGAAAGATATTTATCCTTATGATGGATGAGGAAAAACTGATAACTAATCTCTATATCGGAGAAGCGCAACACTTTCAAAACACCATCTCCTATCTCTTTCTCTACCGCTTGACGAGAAAGAATGGCCATCCCCATGCCATTCTCCACAGCTCTTTTGATGGCTGATGTGCTCCCTGACTCCATGACGATCTGAGGAAATATTCCCTTCTTCTCAAAAGCTTCATCCACAATTCTCCTTGGAGTTGAGCCTTGCTCTCGAAGGAGCAAAGGCTCTCCATTCAGTTCTTCAAGAGTGATGGATTCTCTTTCGGCAAATTTATCGTGGGGAGAAACTATACAGACCAAGTGATCGCTTATAAATTCCTTCGCCACCAGTTTATCAGTTTCAGGCTTATTAGCGACAAAAGCGATGTCATTTTTATGAAGCAGTGTATTTTCAATAACCTGGCTTGTATTTCCCGTCTGTATTTTAATGGTGATAGAAGGATATTTTTTATAGAAAGCCTCCAATAAGACGGGCAAATAGTAATCAGCAAATGTGAAGACAGAGTCTATTCTAAGCACCCCTCTTTTCACCTTTCTGAAGTCAGTGATGGCGTCTTCTGCTTGACGGGAGAGGCTGAATATCTTCTCAGCAAATTCGAAGAGAATCTCTCCCGCATGGGTAAGAATGATCTGTTTACCAATATGTTCGAATAATTTCACATTATAATAGACTTCCATATTATGGATTTGCAGTGTCACAGCAGGTTGAGTGAGGTAGAGTTTCTCGCCGGCTGCGGTGAAGCTCCGTGTCTTTGCTACTTCGTAAAATACTCTTAACTGATGAAAGTTCATTTTTTCACTAATACCGAGAAAACCTTATAATTACAATTAATTTTATTAATTTGACTTATGTTCTTTCTCACTATAATCTTGAATTATGACGAAGTCAAGGAGGAAAAGATGAGATTGTACGAATTCGAAGCCAAAGAGATTTTTAAGAAACACAATATTCCGGTTCCGGAGGGTCTAGTTGCGGAAAGCCCTGAAAAGGCCGCGTCAGCCTTTTCTCTATTAAGACCTGCGGTCATTAAATCTCAGGTATTGGTGGGTGGGCGAGGAAAAGCAGGAGGAATAAAATTTCCAAAAGATGAGACAGAGGCGAAGAGATTCGCTGGGGAACTCCTGAACCTTTTCATAAAAGGATACCCTGTAAAAAAATTGCTCGTGGAGAAGAAAATCGCTGTGGAGCAAGAACTTTATTCTGGAATCACCATAGATCGAAACGAGGGAAAACCCATTCTACTGGCCAGTGCCAAAGGGGGTATGGATGTAGAGGAGATTGCGAAAAAATATCCCGAGGAAATGATCCGTGAAACCTTGGATATTCGAGAAGGTTTACCTAACTATAAATCGTTGGATTTTGCCAGAAGGATGGGCTTGCGGGGGAAAAGTATGACGGAGGGGGCTAGGATTTTGAGCACGCTCTATGAGATCTTTGAGCGATATGATGCCGAAATCGCTGAAATTAACCCACTTGTAAAAACGGCCGATGGGGATTTGATTGCTGCAGATGCTAAGATCAATGTTGACGATGAGGCCTTATGGAGACATCCAGAAATCAGAAAAGAGGATGAGTTCCTATCCGAACTGGAGAGGGAGGCACGGAGGAATAATCTTGGTTATGTGGAGATGGACGGCAATATCGGTGTGATCGGGAATGGAGCTGGTCTAAATATGACCACCCTCGATATCCTGAGATATTATGGGGGGGAGCCATCTAATTTCTTAGAGGTGAGCGGTAGGACCTATATGCTGGCTGAAAAGGCCATCGATATTGTGTTGAAGCGGTCGGGTGTGAAGGTCGTATTTGGAAATTTCTTCGGAAGCATCTCCAGATGTGACGTCATTGCAGAAGGCTTGGCTAAGTTCATCCGGGATGGGAAGCTGAGCAAGCCAATGATCGTTTCCATGAGGGGAAATGGGGCTGAAGAAGGGAAAAAGATTCTGCGAGATGTTGGGATCGAGGTTTACGAAGATGATCAAATAGCTGGGAAAAAGGTTGTAGAAGTAGCTAAAAGCTCAAGTTGATTGGAAAAGGAGAAATAGAAGATGGCCATCTTAATTAAAAGAGAAACAAAGGTTTTGATTCAAGGTATTACTGGGAAAGAAGGGATGTTTCATAGCAAGCTAATGCTGGAATATGGAACCCAGATTGTGGCTGGGGTGACGCCTGGCAAATACGGAGAAAATGTGCTGGGCGTGCCGGTTTATGATACCGTGAAAGAAGCTATGGAAAACCACCCCGTCGACGCCAGCGGGATCTTTGTCCCTGCCAGATTTACCAAAGAAGCTGCTTTCGAGGCCATTGATGCTGGGATAAAAGTAATTGTTATATTGACCGAAGGAATTCCAATCCATGACATGATGAAGATTAAAGGTTTTGCAAAAGAGAAAGGAACGAGAGTCATTGGACCCAATACCCCTGGCGTCGTAACTGTCGGACAATCCAAAATCGGCTTACTTGACACACACCATGTCATGCCCGGAAATGTAGGTGTCATCTCCCGGAGTGGTACTTTGACTACTGAGATTACAGCCTCCTTAGTCCAAGAAGGCATTGGTCAGAGCACGATCGTGGGAATTGGAGGGGATCAGGTCGTTGGCTCGACATTTAAGGATATTCTGGTCCTTTTTCAAGAAGATAAAGAGACGAAAGGGGTGGTCATCGTTGGAGAGATTGGCGGAACCATGGAAGAGGAGGCGGCAGAATATGCTCGGGAAAAGATGACCAAACCTATCGTGGCTTGGATCGCTGGAAGAAACGCACCAGAGGGAAAGAGGTTGGGCCATGCGGGGGCTATTGTAGAAGGGGAGATGGGCACTGCAGAAAGCAAGATGAAGGCCCTGAGTCAAGCCAACATCTCCATTGCCAAGGTGCCCTGGGAAGTGGGTATATTGATGAGGCAGGCTTTAGGATAAGGATTGGTGGTATAAGAAATAATAACAAAGCAATGTAAAGGAGAAGACGAGATGGAAGGAACAACAATTAGAATTCCTATGGTTGGAAAGGTGATGGAATTGAAGGTGAAGGTTGGAGACCTCATCCACAAAAAAGACGTGATCGCCGTCCTAGATAGCATGAAGATGAAGGTTCCGATCTTCTCCCCAGTGGATGGGACGATCAAGGAGCTCAATGCTGCTGTAGGTCAGGTACTGAGTAAAGGCCATATTCTTGCAGTCCTCTCCTAAAGGAGGCCTTACCATTCATGAATGACATCATCAGTGCTTTTCGGATAGCCGGGATGACTTATCTCATCGGCATCCTCGCCTGCGGTCTCGTCGGGCTCATCTTATTCCTCTTGCGGAAGGTCGTATCAAAGAAAAGTAATGGGAGTGAGCAGACATGAACCTCACGAATATATGGGATTTTTTCCCGGGGTTTTATTCCTTCATATTGATGGAACCTGCCAATGCGTTAATCCGTATCCTGCTCATCCTCATTGGTCTATTCCTTGTTTATATGGGTTATAAAGATAAGCTTGACCCACTTCTCATGTTACCCATTGGATTCACGATGGCCATAGTCAATGGAGGCATCCTGATCATGGGAGGAGGAGAGCTCGGTACCCTCTTTGTGGATCCTATGGTGAGTGAACCAAGTAAACTCCTCGATGCCTTGCAGATAAACTTTCTCCAGCCATTTTATAATTTCACTTTTGCCAATGGCTTAATCGCTTGCCTCGTCTTTATGGGCATCGGAGTGATCACTGATTTAGATTTCTTCATCGCCCGGCCCTTTTTGAGCCTTTTCTTGGCATTAGCTGCTGAACTCGGAACGATCCTCACTCTCCCTTTGGCTGTTGCCCTGGGATTCAGTTTCAAGGAAGCTGCATCCATCGCCATCGTAGGAGGGGCTGATGGCCCCATGGTCCTTTTTACCTCACTGATGCTGGCCAAACACCTCTTTGTGCCTATTGCTGTGATGGCCTATGTTTATCTGGGCGTCTGTTACGCTGTATACCCTTATCTGATCAAATTATTGATTCCCAAAAGATTGCGGGCCATTCCCATGGATCCGATGGAGATCCGTACAGTACCTCCCTCTGAAAAATTCGCCTTCGCCATTGTGGCGGGAGTGGCATTGAGTCTCCTTTTCCCCGTAGCCGCCCCACTCTTCGCTTGCTTCTTTTTCGGTGTGGCTGTTAAGGAATCCAACATTGGTCGCTACCGGGAATTCTTGGACATGCTTCTGTCTGGCTCTACTTGTTTCCTTGGATTTACCTTGGGAGCCTTGCTAAGTGTGACCATCGTCATGAATCCGAAGGTCTTCCTGATTTTGATCCTGGGGATGGTCGCTTTGCTCCTTTCGGGGATCGGAGGATTGGTTGCCGGATTGATTGCCTATAAGGTTTCAGGGGGGAAGATCAATCCTTTGATCGGTATTGCGGCAGTTTCCTGTGTTCCAACGACTGCTAAGGTGGCCCAACATTGTGCTATGGAGGTGGATGAGACCATTCTGATCCTCCCTCATGCCATGGGCCCAAACGTGGCTGGGGTAATCACCACGGCGATCCTCTGCGGCATTTATGTAACGCTCGTCCCTATGTTCTAAGTTTTTTTACCCCCTCATATGATCACGAACATCTTTCTTCTTAACAGAAGGGGATATGAAAAATGAAAGAGTTAATTCGACAGTTGAGAGAAAAAATAAAAGAGACTCAATCAGGTGGAGGCCTCAAGGAGATTGAAAAGCAGAAATCTCAGGGGAAAAAGACAGCGAGAGAAAGAATTGATCTTCTTGTGGATAAGGGAAGCTTTCATGAGTACAATCCTTTTGTGACCTCCCGTTGCATAGATTTTGGTATGGACAAAAGGAGATTTCCTGGCGATGGGGTCATTACAGGAAGCGGTCGCATTGAGGGCCGGTTAGTTTTTGTAGCTTGTCAGGATTTTACTGTTTTAGGGGGAACATTAGGGGAAGTTCAGGCCAATAAATTTGCGGCCTGTCAGGACTTGGCAATAAAAAATCGTCTCCCTTTCATTCAGATTCTCGACTCAGGAGGGGCTAGAATTCAAGAAGGCATCCTGGCTCTCAATGGTTATGGAAAGATATTCCGAAGGAATACTTTGGCCTCTGGCTTTATCCCTCAAATTTCTATCGTTGTCGGTCCGACCGCTGGAGGAGCAGTTTACTCCCCAGGCTTGACGGACTTCGTCTTCATGGTTGAAGGAATCGGTAGAATGTTCATTACAGGACCAGAAGTGATCAAAAAAGTTACAGGAGAAGAGGTCACCTTTGAAGATCTCGGAGGAGCCCGGGTTCATAGTGAAATAAGCGGAGTGGCCCATTTCTCTCTAATGAATGAAGAGGAGTGTTTTGCCTTGGTCAAGAGGTTATTGAGCTTTCTTCCATCCAATTGCTATGAATCCCCTCCTGCTTTCCCCTTTTCCGGAGAGTCAATCCTGCCAGACGAAAGTTTAGAAAAGATCGTTCCAATTTCCTCTGACGAGGTCTATGATATCAAAGAAGTGATTTCGAGGATTGTCGATCATGGAGATTTTCTCGAAATCCAGGCCTCTTATGCCCCCAATGCAGTGATTGGCTTTGCCCGTCTCTCAGGAAAGGTGATTGGAATTGTGGCCACCCAACCCCTTTATATGGCAGGTGTGTTGGATATCAATTCATCAGACAAGATCGCCAGGTTCGTGCGGTTCTGTGATGCTTTCAACATTCCAGTCATCAATCTGGTCGACGTACCTGGATATTTACCAGGAACAGAACAAGAGTATGGAGGGATTATCCGGCATGGAGCTAAAGTCCTTTACGCCTACTCAGAAGCCACCGTTCCAAAAATCTCACTCATCTTAAGGAAAGCTATTGGTGGCGCTTACATTGCCCTCTGCTCCCAAGGGATGGGTTACGATTATATCTTAGCTTATCCCACTGCTGCTATTGAAGTGATTGGAGCTGAAGGTGCAGTGAGCATCCTTTTCAAACGAGAGATTAGAGAAGCCAAAGATCCAGACCAATATCGAAAAGAAAAAGAAAGAGAGTATGAGGAGAAATTTTCCAATCCCTACTATGCAGCCTCCACTGGCTTAGTGAATGCCATCATCGAGCCCAGAAATACAAGGTCGGAACTGATTAGAATACTCGAAGACCTATTGGCTAAAAAAGAAGAGAATCCTCCAAAGAAACACGGTAATCCTCCCTTTTAATTGCTTGACATAATTTAATCTTTTGTGGTATCAAGGTTTTTCTATGGGGTGGGGAGACATAAAGTCATTCTCAGAGGGTTAATTTCTTCACGAAAGGAGGAGACCTATGGGACATTCAAGAAGAATCAAATGTTTTATTTTTCTATTCGCTTTCTTGGTTTTAACCTGGAGTACAGCGAGCGCCCAGGTCAAACCGGCAGGACCATCCGTGACCCTAAAGATTTCCCATCAATGGCCAGGAGGGACAATTGACAAGGGTGATTTCCGTGACCGGCTATGTCATCATTTTGCCAAGCAAGTGGGAGAGAAGTCTGGAGGAGCCCTGAAATGCGAGATTTACCCTGCCTCCGTCCTTTTCAAGCCTGTGCCCCAGTACGATGCCATGCTGAAAGGGGCTCTTGACATGTCCGTATTTCCTTTAGACTATGCCTCTGGAAAGGTTACGCAGTTCGATATCACCTTGATGCCTTGCATCGTGAAGGACCACAATCAAGCCATGCGGTGGAAGGACGCTCCCATTGGAAAAGAGATTGAGAGGATATGCGAAGAGAACGGCATTAAATTTGTTACCTGGGCCTGGTGTGGTGGAGGCATGGCTGCCAAGACGAAGCTTATCGTTCGACCCGAAGATTTAAAAGGCCTAAAGATCAGGGCAGCTGGCAAGATGTTCGAAAGAATGCTGCACGAAGGTGCGGGGGCCGCAATCACGAGTATGCCTTCGTCTGAAATCTACTTTGCTCTTCAGACCGGTGTCTTAGATGCGTGCATGACCTCTTCATCTTCTTTCGAATCTTATCGCCTCTATGAACAGGTGAAATATTACACTTCTCCAAGAATAACGACTACCTGGTATATGTTAGAACCTCTTGTGATGAGTATGGTCACCTGGAAGAAACTTTCTCCAGAATATCAAAAGATTGTGGCGACAGTGGGTAAAGAGTTAGAGAAATTCACCCTAGAAGAAGCTATCAAAGATGATACAGAGGTTACAAACCTATTTAAGAGTAAAGGCGTTCAAGTATATGATATGACACCCGATGATTTTAAAGTTTGGCTCGAAGTATCGAAGAGAACGGCTTGGAAGGCTTTTGCGGACAGGGGCAAGGGAAGCCAAGAACTTCTTGAGATGGCCCAAGCCGTAAGGTAGATCTTCCATGGTCCCCCCTACCCTCTCTCGACGAGAGGAAGGGGGGCATCAGGAGGAAAGAATGAAGCACCCATTGATAAGGTTGGCGAAAATGATCGAGGGTTTCAATAGACTCTTCTACTGGATCAGTGCTGTGGCCATATTGATTTCTTCCCTGATCCTGACATACGAAGTGGTCATGCGCTACATTTTGAAGATTCCTACCATTTGGGAGATCGAATCTGCAGTCTACTTAGGAGTGATGGCCACCTTCCTGGGAGCTGCATACGGACTTAGAGATGGGGCCCATATCAATATCGATCTCATTACCCGGGCACTCCCACCAAGTATCCAGAACAGACTGTATAGAATTACAAACTTTATCTCTCTCCTCTTTTGTATCTATCTTGCCTATAAAGGATGGCAATATTGGTGGGAGGCGTTTTCCAAGGGCTGGAGGTCGGAATCCCTTTGGGGGCCTCCATTGGCGATTCCTTATTTCTTCTTACCCCTGGGGATGACTCTTCTATCTTTGCAATTCGTCATCGAAATATTTGGGTTCAGAAAACCCGAGAAAGGTTCTTCTCACCATTGATACATCAATTATCTAAGGGAGTTTGAATTATATGGATCCGAACATTCTGGGTATTATCGTTATCGTAACTTTATTTCTCTTCCTTTTCAGTGGCATGCCTATCGCGTTCGGGTTGGGAGTTCCTTCCATTCTATTCATGCTTTTCTTCATGGACGCTGCCCAATTTGAATTAACGGCAATGGTCGTTTTTGATGGGGTGAATGATTTTGGGCTCTTGGCCATACCCCTCTTTATCCTGATGGGAGCCATAGTGGCGGTTACACCGGCAGGTTCAGACCTATATGAAGGGGTGCATAGATGGGTGCATAAGTTACCAGGAGGACTTGCTATCAGTAATGTCCTCGCCTGCGGCATATTTTCTGCCCTGTGTGGATCCAGCCCTGCTACGGCAGCAGCCATTGGCACCACAGGGATCCCCGAGATGAAAAAGAGGGGATATCCAGAGGGTCTGGCGGCAGGGGCGATTGTGGGTGGTGGTGCCCTAGGTAATCTTATCCC
>Ga0315308_1001507_pt1 | contig 13336 bp, 15 predicted proteins | sample TDP3_MG_FD_203078 | JGI IMG/M metagenome (GOLD analysis project Ga0315308, IMG submission 203078) | Freshwater sediment microbial communities from Lake Towuti, South Sulawesi, Indonesia - TDP3 | ecosystem: Environmental > Aquatic > Freshwater > Lake > Sediment | place: Indonesia: South Sulawesi... | reverse complement strand
GTTGAGGTCGTTGGCCTACTGACAACGGTAAACGATGTTTATGCCAGGGTTGCTATGCATGCAGTTCGGGAAGAGCTCCTGAAGGCCCAGGCTGAGGCAGCAGGGGTTCCACTCTGGAGGGTGCCCATACCATCCCCATGCTCCAACGAAGAGTATGAAGAGGCCATGGCGAGGGTAATTGTCCGTGCAAGGGATGAGGGCGTCACGGCCATAGCCTTCGGCGATGTGTTTCTTGAGGATGTTCGAGCCTATCGTGAAGAGAGGCTCAGGGGGACAGGGCTTTCCCCTCTGTTTCCCCTGTGGAGAATACCTACGGATATACTTGCCAGAGAGATGATCAAGTGGGGGCTCAGGGCTCGACTGACATGTCTGAATCCCAAGCTACTCCCCAGAAGCTTCATTGGCAGGGAATTCGACAGCTCTTTTCTATCAGACCTTCCCCCGGCTGTTGACCCTTGTGGAGAGAGGGGCGAGTTCCACACATATGTCTATGACGGTCCCATGTTCCGTCACCCGGTGCCAGTCCTTTCAGGGGAGAGAGTAGAGCGAGATGGTTTCCTCTTCATGGATTTGCGATTGACCGATGCCGAATCTACATCCTAAGTGCGGCGGCGATGCTTAATGAAATGGCAGAGACGGTGATTAGGGAGAGGAAGAGGCCGGCGTATGCAAAGCTTCTTCCCTCAATCTCAGGAGAGCGACGGAACTTTGCAATAGCCAAAAAGGCAAGCACAATTCCGCCTATGGAGAGAAGCAGACCCCATCCAGCGCTGGTCACTGCGACAAACATATCAATCCAATTCTGCTGAGAAGTCTGGAGAAGGACGAAAAGGAAGAGGTAGTTAAGGGGTCCTCCGAGCAAAGAAAGGAGGAGGGCGCCCCTGGCGAGTCCTGTGATCCGAGGCTGAGGAATTGACAGTTGGAATGTTTTGCCGCATGACGGGCATGTGAAGAGGCCCTCTTCGGCTCTATCCTGGGGACGCGCTCCACATGAGGGACAGGGAGTTCCACGGTGAAGAGGCGGGAGCTTGACGCCTCTGAGGATTGCTCCTTGTATCGCAGCCCCTTCTAGTTTGGCTTCCTCCAGGTCTGCATTTTCCAGGCTGGCCCCGCTTAGGTCAGCTCCTCTCAGTGATGCCCCCTTAAGGACAGCCCCGGACATATCTGCGCCGGTGAGGTTTGCGTTCTCCAGATTTGCAGATGTGAGGTCAGCTCCTTTAAGGTTTGCTCCCTTGAGGTTTGAAGATCTCAGGTCTGACCATCGGAGGTTAGCCTTGGAGAGTATTGAGAGGTATAGGTTCGCCTCAGTTAGCTTGGCGTATGATAGATCGGCACCTTCAAGGTTTGCTGATCTCAGGACAGCCCCCTGCAGTTCTGCTCCCTTGAGCAGGGCATCTTTGAGATAAGCGCTCTCCATATTTGCATTGCCGAGGTGCGCAAAGCTCATGTCTGAGCCGGGGAGGGCCATTTCCTTTAGATGCGCCCTGGGGAAAAAGACTTCGTGCAGGGTGACGCCCTTTAGGTCTGCGCCGGTGAACATGCTTCCCTTGAGAGACGAGCGGGATAGGTCTGCCCCCTTTAGGTTGGCGTTTTTAAACACAGCCCCATCAAGGTTTGTAGAGGTGAGGTCGGCCTTTTCAATTGATGCGCCCTCGAAATTCGTCCCTGAGGCCTTAGCCTGAGAGAATTCCGCTTCTGTGAGATCAGCTCCAAACAGGATGGACTGGGACAGGTCGGCCTTCTTTAAGGATGCCCTTGTCATAATTGACTTGGATAGATCGGCATTGGTTAGGTCAACTCCGTCTCCATTGATCTCCTTGAGGTCCGCATCCCTGAGGTTTGAGCCGGTGAGATGTGATCCCCTTAGGGAGGTCCGTGAAAGGTTTGCTCCCTGTGCTTTTGCGAAGGAGAGGTCAGCATTATCAAGGATGGCCTCTGATAGATTTGAACCCGTAAGGTCTGCATACTGAAGCCTCGCTCCCTTGAATGAACCTTTTGAAAGGGCAGCTTCCTTTAAGGAGATCCTGGACATGTCTGATCCATCGAGCGGGATACCCTCAGACACCTTCCTGACAACTTCATTTGGATCGGAAATAGCCATTTAAAAATTATTATAGTGTTGCCATGGAAAAGGTCAATTAAATTGTGACCTTTTTTTAACAGTGTGAATTTATAAGCACAGATCCACGGACGGTGATATCAAAATTATTCTATAAAAATAAGAAGTTACAAGTTGGCATCATCATTGCAATAAATATAAAAGAGATATGTCTCCCCAGAGAACAATACAGGAATCTCACAGATGCGAGGGGATGGGTGTTCGTTACGGGAAGACGATCAAACTTGGAATTCATCCGGCTCCTCCTGATACGGGCGTCGTTTTTATTAGAACCGACCTCGAGGGCAGGCCAAGGATCCATGCAAATATTGCATCTGTTGTAGATACACGAAATGCTACGACCATTGGCTCGGGTGAAACCACGGTTTCTATTGTAGAGCACCTCCTCGCTGCGGCGCGAGGGATGGGCATAGACAATCTCATCGTAGAGCTTGACGGTCCAGAGGTTCCGCTCATGGATGGGAGCGCTGCCCCATTCATAAAACTCTTCAGGAAGGCCAGGATTGCATATCAGGATCGGAAGAGATCCTGCATTGTGATCAAGAAACCGGTTGAGTTTACCGATGGCGACAGGATGGTAAGACTGGAACCCTTATCAAAGCCTCGTTTGAGAATCTCCTACACGATCCAGTATTCCGATCCCTTCACCTTGTCTCAATCTCACGAAGTGGAATTTACGAACGGCACATTTGTCAGGGAGATCGGCCCGGCCCGAACCTACGGGTTTGTCCATGAAATTGATGAGCTATTGAGGATGGGGCTCATACGGGGGGGCTCCATGGAGAATGCCATCGTCATCGGCGATTCCGGAGTTCTGAATCCTGAGGGCCTCAGGTTTAAAAACGAATGTGTCAGGCACAAGATTTTGGATTCTATTGGTGATCTTTCTCTGCTTGGCATGCCTGTAGTAGGGCATCTTGTTGCCTATAAATCGGGCCACTCCTTTAACCTGCAGTTCCTACAGAGGCTCCTTGAGGACAAGGACTCCTGGGAGATCCGTCCGTTTTCCTCCCGAGCGCCTCGCATAAACTGAACAAGCGCAGCTTTTCTCAATTATTACATATTGATATTATTGTGTTATATGGCGCTGTTTGTTTTTATCGTCGTTTTATTCATACCAGATTCTGCATGGGCATGGGGTCCAGGGGCTCACATCTCATTTGCATCGGAGATCCTTGATTCCCTTTCCGCATTCTCTCCCATCCTTCAGAGCTTCCTTAAGGACTTTCCTTATGATTTCCTATACGGCAATATAAGCGCAGACATCATATTTGGGAGGAGATTTGCTGAATATAAGCATCACTGCCATAACTGGGCAGTCGGGCTCCAGGTTCTCGGGGATGCGCGGAGCCGTCCACAGAAGGCTTTTGCATACGGTTACCTGAGTCATCTGGCAGCTGACTGCATTGCCCACAACTACTTCGTTCCTTACCAGGTCATCTCAGCTTATAAAAATAGATTTTTTCGCCACAATTACTGGGAGATAAGGTTCGACGCCATGGCAGGTGAGTGGGTATGGAAAGTAGCAAAGAAAATGAAAAATAATGTGGACAGGAGCAACGATATCCTCCTGGAAAAGACCCTGAAAAGAGTGCTGTTTTCTTTCAGGACAAACAGGAGGATCTTCTCAAGCATACTTCTTATCCAGAGAATGAGACAATGGAGAAGGATGCTCAATGCGCATTCCTATGTTTCCAGAAGGAATTTGACACAGGATGATTTCATGAAATATTCCGCTTTGTCCCGTGAAGCAATGATTAGTGTATTAAGAGACTTTACACATTCACACTATTTCAAGATTGATCCAACTGGAACTGGAATTATGAATGCTGCAAGAACAACGAGCAGGACGCTCAGGAAGTTGAATAGGAGAAAAGGGGTGCCCACCTCGCTGCTGTCAGAGATTCTCAGTGATGTGGAGAGGAGCCTTTGGCTTTAACGATGGCGTCCAGGACTTTGTGGGCGACATCAATTTTCTTCATTGCCGGAAGAGATTGAACCTTTCCTTTGCTGGTAATCAAGGTCACTTTGTTATCTTCTGAATCAAATCCCCATTTGGACGATCCAACATCATTTGCAACGATTAGGTCAAGGTTTTTCTCCTTGAGTTTCTTCTTCGTGTGTGCCATCAATATTATATTGAATCCTTCCCTCAATAATGTTAATTTTGAAATATGTCCGAAATAGACACTAAAGTAGAAGGGATTATCAGGGATGAATTGAGAAAAATCGATCCATCTATCAATATGCTGGGTTCTGCCCGGGATCCTCAGCGCACGATTTATTGGATTCATACAAATAAAATGCCGAAGATACACATATATGTATCTTGGAATTTACATGATGATTTAAGGGATTGTAAAGATTTTCAATCCTCTTATGGAAAAGAACTTATTGGGCGTCTCCATCAGACATTGGTAGAACAAGTGCGTCCCACATATGGACCAGAGCTCCGAAATCCTTACATCTCCCATCTAAAGGTAAATAGGTTCAAAAGCCTTAAGTCCCTGGATATTAAAATCCCAAGGTTTTGTGCCTTTGCTGGACCGAACAATGCAGGAAAAAGTAACATCATAGATATTTTCCGATTTATCTTTGACCGAGCGGGAAAAGGTCTTTCATGGGCAATGTCGCGCCGTGGTGGAATGGAGGAAGTTTTTTGGAAGGGGAAGGAAAAAGATACGCTCGATATAACCCTTGAGGTAGAGGCTTTAGATGATAAAAAGAAACAATGGAAATGGATCTACGAGATTGAAATCCTCTCCGGGAAGGCCCCTGATATAAAGAAAGAGCTCCTCACATTACATGATGATCAAGAAGAACGAATTGCTCTTGAAGCAACCGAAACAGTATTGAAGATCTACAATTCTCAGTCAGATAAGGGTTTTAACCCTATTAGTCCAATAGTTATTGAATGGCTTCATACTCTTGATCTAAACGAGTTCAACCTTGGCTTTCATTTTGCTCGTTATGTCCAAAACTGGAGGATTTATCAGTTAACACCACATGAAATGAAACGAGAAGCTCCTGCTGTTATGGAACCAATACTTCAGGGGTTGGGTGACAATCTTATTGGAAGGCTGTATACTATTAGGGGTAATTCCCCCAAGGTTTTCAGTAAGATCGAAGATATCCTTAAGCGTCACTTTGGCATTAACGAATTGTTCCTTATACCCACCGCCGATGGAAATGTTGTTATGAAATGGACTGAATCTCCGTATCAGACTCCAATCTCATATGTGAATATGCCGGATGGCGCCCTAAAATTTATTGCTCTCCTCTGTTTGATCTATGACCCTTCACCACCACCTCTCATGATTTTTGAGGAGATCGAGAACTTCCTTCATCCTGGTTTGATTGACCTGGTGATGGACGAAATGAGAGAAACATCCCAAAGGTGCCAAATACTTATCACCACACACTCTCCTGTTGTCCTCAATTGCTTGAAGCCAGAGGATGTATTTCTTATTGAGAAAGGGAAAGCAACAGGAGAGACACTTTGCTGGAAGCTTGAGGAACTTGAGGACCTCCGCAGGTTAGCCCAAGATCCCGAGCTGAGGCTCGGAGATCTCCATCAAGGCGGGCATCTTAGAAGGGCTTTTTGAGGCATTTAAGGGTGAGAATCGCTCTTATTGCAGAAGGTCCTATTGACTTTGAAGTGAGCGAGATCCTCCTTAGCAAGGTGCAAATTGTTTCTCCAACAGATCCGGAGCCGGTGCGCCTACCATTGAGGCAGCTCTCTTTGCGCAGACATCTGAAGGCCCTTAGCGGGCGTCAAGGAAATCCACTTGAACGAGTTGACAAGGCAATTGTTCTAAAAGATTCAGGAAGTCTCACCTGTCAGCAGGTTGTTGCCGGGCTTCAGCAACAAATAGGCGGAGCGAATTGGCCCTTTCCTGTGAAGCTTGGTTCTGCTGTTAGAGAGATTGAATCCTGGCTTCTTGCGGATCATCAAGCCTTGAGTATTGTAACAGGATTGTCGTGCAACCCTGTTCACAATCCGGAGGGCATTCAAGACCCAAAACAGGTTCTTCGAAACATACTTGAGAGAGCAAGTCCTCGCCAGGACTATGGGATAGACAAAGCACGAGAAATAGCTGAGAAGATGAACCTTCAGATTGCTCGGCCTAATTGCCATTCTCTCGATCATTTCATCAACTCTGCCCACGATTGTTAGCCTGTATGATCCATTGCGATCCTCAGGACTCTGGCAAGGAGAAGGGTTATGTCGTCCTCGCTCCTGTCAGAGATTCTCAGCGATGTGGAGAGGAGCCTTTGGCTTTAACAATGGCGTTCAGGACCTTGTGGGCGACATCAATTTTCTTCATGGGTGGAAAAGATTGAACCTTTCCTTTGCTTGTAATCAGGGTCACCTTGTTATCTTCCGAATCAAATCCCCATTTGGATGAGCTCACATTATTCGCAACGATTAAATCAAGGTTTTTCTCCTTGAGCTTTTTCTTCGCATTCTTTAAAAGAGACGATGTTTCGGCTGCGAAACCAACAACGAAGCGGGTTCCTTTTTTCTTTCCGATCTCCCCAAGGATGTCCGGAGTTTCCTCCAGGAGAATTGTGGTTTTCTTGCCTGTGCGCTTGATCTTCTCAAGAGAGCTCTTTTGGGGCCTATAATCACAAACGGCAGCAGCCATAATTGTGATCGTTGAGGAAGGGAAGCGATCCCCGACTGCCTTTCGCATCTCCTCGGTGGTTCTGACCCTAAGCACTTTTACACCCTTGGGAGGTTCGACGGATATGGGCCCTGCAATCAATGTCACATCGCCGCCCCGTTCCTGTGCTGCCCGCGCAAGCGCTGTGCCCATTCGTCCCGAGGAACGGTTTGAGATAAATCGCACCGGGTCAATTGGCTCCTGGGTTGGGCCTGCCGTTATCAGGATCTTTTCTCCTTTGAGGTCCTCCTTGTGGAAGAGGGCGTTTATTCGAGAAAGGATCTCAATTGGCTCGGCCATCCTTCCCTTTGCTTTTTCCTCGGAACTGCAGGCGAGATCGCCTTCTCCGGGTTCAATGATTTTATACCGGAGGGACTTTAGCTTCTTGAGGTTTTCCTGGAAAATTTTGTTTTCCCACATGTATGTGTTCATTGCAGGGGCAATAACCAATGGAACATTGGCTGCCAGGACAATGCTTGACAGGAGGTCATCAGCAATACCATTTGCAATCTTGCCGATAATATTGGCTGTGGCAGGCGCGATCACAATGGCATCCGAGTCCTGAGCAAGTTTTATGTGGACGATCTCGGATTTATCTAAGGGTTTGAATAGGTCGGTTGCAACTGGGTTCCCAGACAGGGTCCGGAAGGTTAGAGGTTTAACAAACTCCTTTGCATGGGAGGTCATCACGACATAAACATGTGCCCCCTCTTTTTTCAAGAGCCGAAGAAGCTCCACTGACTTATAGCATGCGATCCCTCCGGTAACTCCCAGAACGATGGTTTTATCCCTGCAGCTCATAAGGTCCTCATAATCTGATTTCCTCTCCCTGAAAGGGAGAGGGTAGGGTGAGGGTTATGTTTATTTTTATTCATTTAAAAAAGGGTTATATCGCCTTTCCTGCCCTATAGTTGTAGGGGGGCCGTGGCCGCAGAAAACCTCAACATCGTCTCCGAGGGGAATGAGCTTGTCCCTGATGGATGACATAAGGGCTTCGTAGTCCCCTCCAGGAAGGTCTGTCCTACCGATGGACCCTGCAAAAAGCGTGTCTCCAACAAAAACCTTTTTCTCATCCTCAATGTAATAACACACGCCACCTGGTGAGTGGCCGGGTGTATGGATGACTTTCAGTTTGATAGGGCCGCATGAAACAATGTCCCCTTCATCAACGAATTTCTCCGGTTTTGGCGAAATGAACGGCCGGACCCCGAAGGCAAGGGCTTGCATCGGGGCAGCCTTGAGGAGAAATGCGTCTGCCTTGTGCATGATAAGCTGGGCCTTGGTAGAGTCTTTCAGTGTCTTTAGCCCTCCAACATGGTCAACATGTGCATGGGTGAGAAGAATGGTCTTTGCCGTGAGTTTGTCCTTTCCCATTGTGAGCACGATCCTGTCTGGCTCATCTCCAGGGTCTATGACAATGGCTTCCCTTGTCTTTTCATCTCCCAGGATGAAGCAGTTTCCCATCAAGGGTCCAACCTCAAGCATGTGAAGGATCATATTATCAGGCCGGCCCAAAAGGCTTTTAGAGAGAATAATTGTAGATATTAACCATTGCCATACCTAATATTATATATCGGGCCAGCAATCTTAACAAATATTTGAGCTTTGATATGTTCAGAAAAAGAAAAGGAATTGTTAACTTGACAATTGGGAAAGACTTCTGATACCTTTTTACGGATATATGAAGACATACAGCGCAAAAAAAGGAGATGTGGAGAGGAGCTGGTATCTTGTGGATGCCGAGGGCAAAGTCCTTGGACGGCTTGCAACAGAGGTGGCAAAGATTCTCAGGGGAAAGAACAAGCCCCGCTTTACACCTCATGTTGATACGGGAGATTTTGTTGTTATTATTAATGCAGGCAAGGTAAAAGTAACTGGGCAAAAAATGACTGATAAGATTTATTATCATCATACGGGATACCTGGGCGGTCTCAAGTCCTTGACCTTTAGGCAGATGATGGAGAAGTCACCCGAGGAAGTGGTGAGGCACGCTATATGGGGCATGCTCCCCAAGACTAAACTGGGAAAGAGGCTGATTACGAAGCTCAAGATCTATGCCGGAAAAGACCATCCCCACGCTGCCCAGATGCCGCAGGAGTTGAAGGTCTAAAATGTCAACACAGACTTTTTACGGTACAGGGAGAAGGAAGACTTCCGTTGCTCGGGTTTGGGTTAAATCCGGAGAGGGGATAGTCAGGATCAACAGGAAGGCTTTGGAGGAATATTTCTCCAGGGAAATACTCAGGACCCTGGTTCGCCAGCCCTTTGAAGCGACAGACACGCTTGGTAAATACGATGTAATGGCGACTGTCAGGGGTGGTGGATTGACCGGGCAGGCAGAGGCTGTACGCCATGGGATTGCCAGGGCTCTCCTTGAGATAGACTCAACCCTGAGACCATATCTGAAGAAGGCCAATCTTTTGACCCGTGACCCGAGAAAGAAGGAAAGGAAGAAATACGGGCAGAAGGCAGCCCGAAAGAGATTCCAATATACAAAGAGGTAACCGAAGCCTGTGAAAGGAGGTGATACGAGAATGAAGAAGATTATATGTGCAAGTTTGGTTGGAGCATTGATCGTTTTTATATCTGTAGGAGGGTGCGCCCAGAAGATCAAGCAGGAGAACGCAAAGTTGACAGCACAGGTGAACGATCTTACCGGCCAGGTTCAAAAGTGTCAGACTGAGAAGGCCCAGATAACAACGCAGATCACCCAACTTCAACAGCAGGTTAGCGCGCTCACTCAGGAGAAAGCCGATCTGCAGAAAAAGGTGGATTCGCTCTCAAAAAAGCCGACGGGCAAAAAGAAGTAAACAGGAGAAATACCAAAAAGAATATGGGGGCTCCTTTCTTTGTCTGAAACAGAGCCCCTTTCTGTTAATATTTCAGATATACTTCTGGTAGATATAGCCCCCTGCAAAGATCCCTAAAAGGCTCAATATGCTGAACTTAAAAGTGAAACCGAGTGTCAGCTCGGCAATGCGAAGGTCTACGGTGAAGGACTTGAGTCCGAGCTCTACCCCTTTTGTGAAGAACCTCTGTGCTGTCCCGGAAAAAAGCACGCCTATTAGCTCTCCGAGCAAGCTTCCGACAATAGCTCCAATGACAAGAATTCCAATGAGGGTCCAGATGTTTTTTTGAAGAGTCATGTTGCACCTCCTGCTTTTAATAAGTCGTTGATGGTTTTCTCAGATTCACCTTGTTTTTCCCGCTCGCTCCTGACGAAACTTTCAATATACATTTTGCTTGACTCGTCGAGCTTGATAAATTTAACTCCCATTCCGGGAATCAGATTGAGATCGGACTCTCCTGGTATATATGGAAGGGACCAAACTACCTCGCCTGATACCTCAATAAGCTTGAGCGCATTCGGGAGACGGAATTTAAGTTCAACCCGGGTGCTCACCGGAAGGGGAGAAGTTGTTTGGATTAGCACCCCTCCTTCGCTCAGATCGGTTGAATAATCAAGGGTGTAAGTTTTCGTTCCTTCTTTAGCGAATAGTACGGGGATGCAGATTAGTTTCCTCGGCGAAGTACGGTGGGAGGAGTAATCCATTAAGTGACCTTCACAAGAATATTTCTGCTTCTTGGGCCGTCAAATTCGCAGAGGAAGATAGCCTGCCATGTGCCAAGGACGAGCTTCCCATTTTCAATGAAGATAGCCTGTGATGAGCCGATGATGCTTGATTTGATGTGGGCTGCAGCGTTTCCTTCTGAGTGGCGGTATTTGCCTTCTCTGGGAACAGCCTTTTCAAGCTGTGCGATGATATCAAGTTTGACATTGGGATCAGTATTCTCATTGACGGTTATCCCTGCAGTGGTATGAGGGACATAGAGGTGACAAATTCCCCTCAGGACGCCTGACTCCCTGACAATCCTTCTGACATCTGCAGTGATGTCAATCATCTCTTCCTTTTTTGTACTCTGGATGGCGAGCCTTTTCACAATATCAAAAGTAGCATGCACTTGATTGGAATTCATGTGATCTTTGTCACATGGAGCCGGATATAAAGAGGCTCATGATGCCATCTCTTTTCTTTTCTGAATGAGTTTTTCAAAGGCAAGGGGGATCTTCTGTGCGAGGATGAGGAGTTCTCCAATGTCTGTTGGAGCATCTTCAAGCCCGTTGTCGCCGTAAAGTATGTTGACGATCTTACCTTTGAAAAGTATCGGGATGAGAAAGGAACTCCTGGGCTTGCCTTTTGGAGAAATGGCCTTTAGGAAACCATCATTTACCGGCGTGGAGGGAAATGAGCCTAAAAAATGGCAGTTTGTATCATAGACGAGCTTGAAAGTAGAGGGGAGTGTGAGGGGGATTGCGAGATTACCCGCAATCCCTTCCTCTAAATCCTGGCCATGGCCGTCCCATCCCATGATGAGTCCTCGCTGGACCGTAAAAAGGATCACCCTTTGGAACTTTGACAGGGCGAGACCAAGGACAGCAGTAGCGATATCATCCCTGCTCAGGGCAGAGTTGATCTTTTGAGCTGCTTCATCAAAGGAGAGTGCCGTGTGGACAACCTGCTCCACTTCTTGCTCAACTTCCTGCTCCTCTGGGGGTAATTCCTGAGGAGGTGCCATTGGGATCTTTCCTGAAACCAAGCTTCTCTCAAGTTCTTGGAGGATGGAGGCATCCAGAATGATCTCGTCTAACTTTACAGATGGGATAGGCTGTTGAACATCCTCCTGGATGGGGACGGGCTGTTGAGGTTCTTCCTGGATGGTGACAGGCTGCGGAGCCTCCTCCTGGACGGGGACAAGCTCCACCTCTTCGGCTTCGTCAGAAAGCTCAAGGACCTCTTCCTGAGGAGGGGCAGGGGGTTTTTGAGTTGCTAAGGCGATCTTTTCAAACTCTTCCTCAGGCATCAGGTCCTCTCCCTTGGGCAGTTCGAAGACATCCTTTGTTGCAGGGCCGGCCTTAGGTTTAGAGGGTGGAGTGGTTGGAGCCCAGCGCATTTCTGGAAGGGGCGGCGGGGCTTCCTCTTTTCTGCCCTTGAGGAATTCCTCGGTGTCCGTTCTTGATAGCGTGATATAGCGGAGATCCCTCTTCAGGCCGTAGAACTTCTCAAGCAGAGCCAGAAGCCTGATCTCAGGGATGGCATAGGGTTTAATCACGCGATTTAGGGCAAATCCGATTTCGTCAATGGCCTGGAAATCAGAGGGGTCAAGCATAAGGAGGTGGATCTTTTTGTCCTCCACTTTTATGGGAACAATCTTATGTTTTATGGCAATGTTCTTTGGGACGGCCTTGATGGTTTTTGGATCGATCCGAGTGAGTTTGTCAGGGGGGATATATGGGACGCCGTGTTTCTCTGCCAGGAACTTACCCAGAGACTGTTCCTTAAGATATCCAAGCTCAATGAGGTTCGTGCCCAAGCGTCCGCCAAAGACCACCTGGGAGTTGATAGCCTCCTCGAGCTGGTCCCGATGTATGACTTTTTTTTCTACGAGGAGCTCACCGAGAAGTTTTTCCTTTGCCACATATCAAGAATAGGACACCCAGACCTCCGAGTCAACTCATAAACTGTAATAATCGGGATCTAATAACAGACAGATAATAATACGACAACCCTACTTGTCATGAGTCAAGCAACCAATTAAAATATTACTTGACAAAATAGTCAAGTTAGGAATATAAGAATAAGAAATGTTAAGGTTGAAATAGCAGGTGGGTTTTAATTTTACAAAGGAGAATTAGATGAACGCACAGTGCATATCCCAAGGTATTAAGGTAGAGTCAAAATTCAAAGGGGGTGCACGATGCAGACATATGTTGGGGTGGATTATCACAGGAAGTTTTCCTACCTGACGGTGCTCGATGAGTCAGGGAGGGTAGTGAGAGAGGGGCAGGTGAACAATACGAGGGAGGCGGTGGAGGGGTTTTTGGCCAGGGTGCAGGGCAATGGCAGTAGCGCTGCGGTGCTGGAGGCGACACGCAACTGGACGGTGATGTATGACTGGCTGGAGGAGCTGGTGGACGAGGTCCACCTGGCGCATCCGCTGAAGGTGAAAGCGATTGCGGAGGCGAAGATTAAGACGGACAGGATTGATGCGAAGGTGTTAGCGCATTTACTTCGGACGGATCTTTTGCCTGAGGCGCATGTAGCCAGCCCTCAGGCCCGGGAGGTGCGCAGTGTGCTGCGACAGAGGATGTTTTTGATTCGGGTGCGCACGATGGTGAAGAATCGGATCATGGGGATGCTGGATAGGTATCCGGAGTTGATGGTGGCTCGGCCCTGCAAAGAAGTGTTCAGCCAGGAGGGGAAGGAATGGCTCAAGCAGATCACGCTCAAAGAGACCGATCGGAGGATGGTGGAGGAGGACCTGAAGCTGCTGGAGGAGTTAGAGAGCCACATTGAGCAAAGTGAAGAGTTGGTGGAGAAGCTGGCGGAGGGGGATGAGCGGGTGGAGCTTTTGAAGACAATTCCGGGGATTGGGAAGTTCTTTTCTTTGTTGATTGTCTATGAAGTGGACGACATTGGGCGGTTTGCCCATGAGAAGAAGTTTTTCAGCTACATGGGATTAGTTCCCTCGACCTATGCGTCTGGGGGCC
>Ga0315308_1001503_pt1 | contig 13353 bp, 16 predicted proteins | sample TDP3_MG_FD_203078 | JGI IMG/M metagenome (GOLD analysis project Ga0315308, IMG submission 203078) | Freshwater sediment microbial communities from Lake Towuti, South Sulawesi, Indonesia - TDP3 | ecosystem: Environmental > Aquatic > Freshwater > Lake > Sediment | place: Indonesia: South Sulawesi... | reverse complement strand
AAAAGTCGTAAGCCTTAGTTGTGTATATACGCCCACAGTCACCACAGACAGCGAAATACGGAAGAGCTTCCAGAAACTTCTCCTGTCCAACCTCCTCTTTGACTATCTCCCCTATTCTCTTGGCATTCATAAGCACAGTTTTAATCTCTTCGTTGAACAGCCCCTTTCTGTAAGCTTCTGCGCCCGACATAAACTGATATTCGATTCCGGATTTATCCAAAGCCTCCAGAAGAAGCCGGGACATGTGTTCTCCATAGCTTTTATGGCATCCTTGAGGATCTGGAATGTCTGTTACAGGATGCCCCAAATACTTTTCTAAAGACCTCGGCATACCAGCCGGAACTTTTCTTAATCCATCCTTGTCGTCAGTGAAAGCAATGAGCTCAGAGTTGTAGCCCTCCTCCCTAAGAGCTAGAGTCACAGCGAAAGACCTAGCAGCATCGCTTAAGCTACCAACGTGGGGATAACCAGAAGCAGCTATCCCCATCTCGGTCCTAACCAAGTCCAGGCTTCTGCCAAGCTTCCGCTCTCTTTCAATTATTGCGGCAGCCATTTTGTCGTACCATGTACCATGCCCGATTATTTTCTCACTCATGCCATAATTAGCCTCTACCATAACTAACCAAACTGCAAATAAAAAATGTTTAGAAAATCAAAAGCGTCTACTTTCTTTTTAAAGCAGCTGTTAGGGCTAGAGCCGCCAGTGCAATCAGTATTATTACCAATGAGTAGAGTGGATTGAATGGGTACAGGAACCACGCACCGCCCACGGCTATCAGCAACAAGCCCCACGCAAATGTGCTAAAGGGTCCACGTTCATATTTCTGCGGATTCGAAGCCCTAATTCCAGACAATGCAATCAACCAACAACCAGACAAAGCAAGTATCAAAGATGGAATCAACGACCAATCGATCAAACCCAGCGGTGTATAAAGGACTATGGCGACTACAACTATTACTAGAAAGACACCGATGGACAAAATTCCTCGTCTCTCGCCTCCAGACATTTACAGGGCTCCCTAACCGATTTTCTCGCCGCATTCTGGACAGAACTTCGAGGTTGAAGGAATAAGTTTTTCGCATTTGGGACATTTGATTGTTTCTGCAGCTGGCGGAGTGAGCTGTGTTCCACACTCTGGACAGAACTTTGAAGTAGCTGGAACCTTTGCATTACATTTCGGACAAATCACAAGAGCTGCTGCTGGCGCTTGCGCTGGACCTGTAGGCGTCATCACTTGCGGTATGAGCACCATTCCAGTTCCTAAGCCTGCTCCGGGCGATTTTCCAAGTTCCTCTGCAGCCTTCTTCACTGTTTCCATTCGCAACACTTCTTCTGGTGCAGCCCTTCCTGTTCTTAGCCAGAAAAGACGCTCACGGTATTCGGGTGTTGTGTCTATCCCTTCAAATCGCAAGTCTGTCAATTCTAAACCTATTCGCTTGAAGTAATCAATAAGCGCGTTTTTCACAACCAGCGAAGTTTCATCAAGCCTAGTAAAAACAGTGATCAAATCGTAATGCGAAAGCTCATCAATTATCCTCTCGTTCAAAAAGCCTCGAAGATAATTGTTCACGTCTTCTGTTGTGTAGGCGCTTTGTCCACCAACAACCTCGTTCACGAAAAGTTGTGGATTTTCAGTCTTAAACCAGAAGGAACCATGCACCTGAAGCGGCGCAAGCTCCGTAGTTTGGGCGCGTGTCCCATATTTCCCGGCAAAAACCTTTGTAGAGACAAAGATTACTGCTGCCTTGAAAGGTTTCTCCTTATAGCCAGCGATTCGCGTGAGTAATGTGGTCAGCAATGGCAGATTCAAAGTTGTTAGCGTGTGTCTACCTGCATTGAAAACATCGTAGGCTTTACCATCTCTAAAAAACACTGCAACCTCATACTCGTGCACTATCAGTTGGGCGCCCCACGTGATCTCCTCGTCTGGATATCTCCACACAATGTCTTCTGCCCCTGGGCTTTTCCATTCTATAACTTGCGGCATTTCAACTCACTCCTAATATTACTTCTTCTCTCTTATCAAAGGTTTCCTCAAAAGCCTCTAACGTCTCAGTTAAATGTTGGACCCTGTCTCTTGCCTTTTTGACCTCTTGTTTCAGGACCTCAGATTTAAAAGTGTCAACTTCCGTAACTATCTTGTCTACTCCATCAACTAGCTGGTTGTCAAAATTTATCATCTGATCAAGATTTTCCTCTTCAATCTTCACTATGTTGAAAAAGCCAGCGTACCCATAAGACGCGTGATTCACCTTCTCGGCTACGCGGTCAAATTTTGCCACGAGGCGGTCGACATCTGTTAAAACCTCAAACAAGCGACGGTCGGATAGTCTTTGGAAAACATCTTTTAGGTCACTTTTCGCCTTTGAAAGCCTTTGGTATAAATGATTTCTGATAAGCCTGTCAGATTCTCTGCGCAACTCTTTCTCTTTATAGCCCCGGAAACCTGGAATCGCCGCTAGAATTCGCTCGGAAAGGCGCATCTGCCTTTTCCCTTTTCCATAGATATCTTTCTTCTCGCTCAATGGTTATTCCTCATGCTTATTTTTCCGTTTTCATAAATGATTGGGTTGCTTTTAAAGTTTCGTCAAAATATTCCAAATCCAGCCGAGGGTATGTCGCCTTTTATGGTTATTCCAGTTGCTCCATCTGTTAACAGCTGATAAGCTTCGCCTTTATACTCGTATTTCACAAACCATATTGGAGCATGCAAGTAAACCACTTGATTTATCTCCATTTCGCTTTTTATTTCAATTATTTTATCAATGTCTTGCTGAGCCAAATATCTGTGATGCTCCTCAATCTGTTGCCTTGCAACTTCTACAGCTTCGTTTTTATCAATTTCGCTGTTCAAAACCTTAGCAAATGCTTCAATTTTTCTAAAGTCATAGGGGATTTTACCCTCTAAAGGAACATCATATTCCCTTGCAGGAAACTCCGTTGCCTTTCTAGCCAGAATAAGCCAATCATACTTCTTCTCTATTTTTCCTTCCTTAACGACTGGCGGTGCTATACGCTCAAATATCCCTTTATAATTGCACCTAGCTTCCACTGACACTACCCAGAAAGGCAGATAAATCAAAGTCTTTTCTATGATTTTAGATTTTTTTGCAAGATCTGATGGCTTGAGAAAGCCGACGCGCATCCATTCTTTAATGGGTTCTTCGATTTGCGTTGGGTCGTATTTGTTTAGAAACATGGAGTGCTCGAACGTGAAAGCCTGCCCTGTTTGTATGACAGTGGTGTAGCCACAGTATTTGCAGGTTGCAACTATTTCGCCTGGTTCAAATGCCACCGGTGCTCCGCAATTGGAACACCTGATTTCCTCAACTATTGACATCCGTTTACTCCTTCGGCTTCTCTCGTTTTATTATTTCCCTTGCCACGACAACGCCTGAAGCTGAAGCCTGAACTAGTCCTCTTGTGACGCCAGCGCCGTCACCGATGGTGAATAAGTTGTGGATTTTCGTTTCTAGGCTGTTGCTTAATTGGAGTCTTGAGGAGTAGAATTTCACTTCGATGCCGTATAGAAGGGTGTCTCTTGAATTCATTCCAGGTGCCATCTTGTCTAAAGCTTGGAGCATTTCTCTTATGTCGGCTAGATAGCGGTATGGTAAAACGAAGCTTAAATCGCCAGGCGTGGCGTTCTTTAATGTTGGAATTACAACGCTTCGGGCAATCCTCTCAGGAGTTGACCTACGCCCAGACTCCAAATCGCCTAAACGCTGTATTATCACGCCTCCACTGAGAAGATTTGAAAGTCTAGCAAGATATTTTCCGTAGGCTATCGGTTCCTTAAAGGGTTCGGTGAACGAAGTGCTAACAAGAATTGCGAAGTTTGTGTTTTCGGTTTTCCTTTCTGCGTAGCTTTGACCGTTCACCGTCAAGACTCCATTGTAGGATTCTGTTATGACCTCACCGTAAGGTGCAACGCAGAAAGTGCGAACTTGGTCGTCAAAAGATTTTGAGTAGTAGATAAGTTTCGGCTCATAAAGTACGCTCGTTAACTCTTCCATAACAGAAGCCAAAACTTCGATCCGTATCCCAACATCAATGGGATTGTTAAGCGTCTTTAACCCTAAGGCTTGTGCTTCTGTTTGAAGCCATTCGGCTCCACTTCTTCCAGGGGCAACAATCACGTATTTCCCGAGAAATTTTTCGCCGTTTACTGTTTCAACACCTTCAATCACATTGTTCTTCACAACAAGTCCTTTAACATCGGTTCTCGGCTTGAATTCCACTTTGCCATTTAATTCTTGGCGCATTTTCCGAAGAGTCTGGGCGCATCTTTCCGTGCCCATATGCCTAATTTTTTGGCGAACAAGTTTTAAACCAGCTAACGATGCTTTTCGCTCAATCTCGTCTATCCTTTCAACGTCTGCTCCGTAAACATGTTCGGTTGCCCCGAATTTTAAGTAAGTATCATCTGCATGGTTTACGAGTTCACCAAGCTCTTTAGATGATACGTACTGGTTAAGCCATCCACCCACTTCCGTTGACAATGTGAGCTTGCCATCACTGAACGCTCCCGATCCTCCCCATCCCGATAGAAGAAAGCATGGTTCGCAGTTAACACACTCGAACCCACGACTTGCCGGGCATTTACGCTGATTGATGTCTGGCCCTCTGTCTAACATTAGAATGTTAAGTTTGGTTTTCTCTGCAATTTCAAGAGCTGAGAATATTCCCGCTGGGCCGGCTCCAACGATTATTACAGCATACTTCAATGGATTGCTCCCCTGAAACCCAAAACTACATGTAACAACTAACATATATTTCTAGCGAGCAGATTAATGTCGAAAGTTTAAACCTTAAAAAGAAGCCCAATATTTCTAGAATTGCACCATCAGTTTGTGAAATGATCCATGTCATTTGAGAGATATAAATGTCTGAGGTAAAACTTCAATCTCAACTCACGCTCTTTGATGTGACAAATCTCGTAGTGGGAGCAATAATAGGTGCGGATATTTATGTGGCCTCATCGTTTGGAGCAGAATATCTTGGGCCGTCTTCACTTCTGGTCTGGGTTGTGGCTGGGATCATAGCCATCATAATTGCGTTATGTTTTGCTCATTGCGCAACTCTCCTTCCCAAGGTTGGCGGACCATATGCATATGCCAAAGAGGCGTGGGGAACCTTCGCAGGTTTCATGGTTGGCTGGTCACTTTGGCTTGCTGAATGGGTATCACTAGCCGTTTTTCCAGTTGCCTTTACGCGGTATTTGATGTTTTTCTTGCCAGATCTCGGATGGATTTATCAAACCATGATTGAAGGGCTGTTTGTAACTTTCCTTGTAGCAACAAACATTGTTGGAGTTAAGGCTGCGGGAAGGACAAACGACATCCTGACTTTGACAAAGCTCGCTCCCCTCATTCTTTTTTTCTGGAGTAGGCTTGGTCTACATGGTTTTACATCCCGCCACGACAACAGCAAACTTTTCGCCATTCGCCCCATTTGGACTAGAAAATTTCGGGCCGGTGCTTGTTTTGATATTTTAGGCGTATGCAGGTTTCGAGATCGCAGTTATTCCAGCTGATGAAATAAAGGATCCCGGGAAAACGATTCCAAAAGCTATAGTGCTGGGAATTTCAATTGTAACCATTTTCTATCTAACCACGAACATCGTGCCTTTCGGTATACGGCCGTGGATACAATTGGCTTTGGACAATGCACCTCTTGCCTCGGCAACTACTGCAGTACTGGGTGCTAGCCCTACTTTGGCGCTGATTGGTGGAACGATTGTGGGTGTTGGGGCCTTAATTTCTGTCGCTGGTTTTGACGAATCAGGAATGATAGGAACCTCAAGATTGGGATACGCACTGGCTATCGACGGCTTGTTTCCACATATTTTCGCTAGGGTTCATCCAAAATTTGAAACGCCCTACTTAGGGATCATAATTCAGGCAGTTACAACGCTAATCGCTTCGATTGTTGGTGGTTTAGGTACGTTGATAGCTACTTCTGTTTTCTTTATGGCAATTGCATACTTTGCGACTAGTGCGTCGATCTTTTCGCTGAGCAAGAAAGGCCTGAAGCCTGCATTTCACCTTAAGGGAGGTGTAGTAATTCCAGCTTTAGGAGCGATCTTCTCTCTCTACTTGATCTCACAATGCACAATTACCCAAATTACAACGGGATTAGTTCTGCTTCTCGTTGGAATACCCATTTATCTGAAATATTCTCCAAAGAAAGAAATGACGGAACTCAAAGAGGCATTGTTTTCTAGAGATTCCATCCTACAAAGAGCATATAGACAAGAGGAGAAGTTTTTGGCTCATTTGCTTCGACACATAAAAAGGCTCTATAGAAGAATTGCTGGCAAGAACAAGCGTGGAAATAAAAGATTGATTGAAAAGCCATCTGCATGTTAGAAGCTTTCAGTTTCACTTATGAGGTACGAGGCAGAGAAATCTCACAATCTTTTTGCCATTGTTCTTTAACTGATGCTTCTCATTTGGAAGAATCAAAATAGCATCACCAGCCTCAAACTTCTTTTCTCCTTCATCACTAACGACGAGTCCTTCACCTTCCAGAATGAAGACCTCATGTTCCCAAGGATGATTATGAAAAGGACTATAGCCTCCGGGCTCCATTTCGAACAATCTCATTGCAAAGTTTGGCGCATCCATCTCCTTTGTGATAAGCCATCTCACTCTTAGTTTTGAGGCGCCTTCTTCAGCCTCTTTTGCTTCAACATCATGATAATGATGCATTCTCATTCAATCCACACCCTTAAATTGGAAACGGAGATAATCTTTCACAACTGCATATTAATCTTTTATCTCTCTTCTCTCAAACACACGCGTGAAACCTAAGTCTTACCAAACCTTTCCCTTCTCTCTAAAGCTAAGTGTTAGATAGTTTGTTTCATGCTTAGGGTGTTAGCTTAGATTTTGAAACGATCTTTTTAGTTCAACGCCGTCTTTTTCGTAGGTGAGGCCTAGAAGTCTGTATTCCATTCTGCTTTCTGATATTACACGTTTAATGACGTTTAACAGCGTTTGTTGTTTGTCGTATTCTCTCAGCATTTGCTTAATTAAGTCGTGTTTTACATCGGCGAATTTGAGTAAGGAGATGATGTCGATTCTGTCTTTTACTCCTTTTTCGGCATGCCATCTTTGTTGGGCTGCTTGAGCCTTTAGCAAGAGTAAGACTTCTGGGATTGCCACTTTGAAGTTTTCGATTAGTGAATACAGTTTCTGGTTGACCACATCTGAGCATGGAACAGCTAGGTTACTCATGAAAGGGGTGTAAATATCAACTTCTACGTCGCCTATTAAGGCTTCAAACTTCATTAGGCGAACATTCCGTTTCAACGCGTAGTTTCTTTGAATTAGCTCAGATTGGAGCCTGTAGAAATTGTCTTGATCAATGTAAAGGTCTATGTCTCTACTTTTCAGTTTTCTTGTCCATAGGTAGACGCCCCACCCGCCGATTAAGACAAAGTCTGCTAAGCCTTTTAACTCTCCTAGTACTCTCCAAGACCTTTCCACAATTTCTTCTCGCCACATTTTATTGTTACACTCACCAGAGACTTAGGTTGGGGTATGTTATGACTATGTCCCGAAGGAAGGGAGAAGCTTCGGGTCCATTAATTGAGTATATGTCAGCGTAAATTTGGGGAACGCAAACAACACTTTTTTCTGAAGAGCGTGCTAGGTGTTTATCGTCAACGTATAGAGCAAACACGTTTGGGTTTGTCTTGCGGATCTTCTTTTCTCTAGGGCTTAGCCAAAGATCGAAACTGTCCTTATTTGTGACGTAGAAATAGATTCGGTCGTATTCCGCGGGCTTTCGACGCGAGGTTATGAACCATCCTGAAAAGGCAGTTAGTAACGTATCGGCTGGAAGGCTCTTCTCCACTTCGTTTACGGGGTCCAGTCGGAACTGCTGCCAAACATCTTTGCCCAAGTCGCGTTCTGCGGCCCACAGATTCATCAGTCTGGCAGGCGACAGCACCCTAACTCCATTACGTGTAGCTTCTACCGTGAGAGCCGCCTCAAGTTTCTTAACAATTTTATTGACCAACCCCAAAGAAACCTCACATTTAGAAGCGATATTCTTTTGAAGCACTAAAGACTCTTGGCGTAGACTGGAGAGAAGTAGTTCTCTATATATTCTTTCAAATCTCCGCACTTTGAAGTCCTCCACGGTTCTCTCTTTCACTTTTATAAAAAGTCAATATATAAGCATTTCACCAAAAAGCGAAACAAACACCCAAACATACCCACAACGCAACCGAAAAGCATGTTTATAAATGTTCATTTTTTCGAACTGGAGTTCAATTTTTTGAACATTATAGCATATTCCATGCGGGCAACTTTTAAAGGTGATTTGAAGTTCAGCGATAACGTTTTGCTTTAGTTATTCCATCGAAGTTGAGGTCCCATGAGTTAGAATCCTGAATCGTACCTTTCTATCTTGTTTTAAGTCTTTTGTAGGCATATTTCCCTCAGCTAATAGAGTCTTTGGCGGACGCTGATTTGGTATTTGGGCTTGCGGCACATATTTAGAGTCCTTAATAGTTTACGCCTGAGCTTAGTCACCTCTTCCAAGTCCCAAAACGGATGCGGATGCCTCTTCAACAACCAATATTGACCATCAACCAAACGATATATCAACCAAAGCTCATCAGGGCTTAAGCGTGGGCTAACCATTTTCTTGTCAACCCAAACACTTTCCACAACCATACTCTCGCACCTTCTCGCACTATACAAAAGGTTCTGTCAAACATACTTCAGCACCCTCCATAGTCAAGCACAATGTCATTTCGGTGCCAATTAACATTTCTGCCAGACTAAACAAACAGCAAAAGTTGACACTATAGTACAGACACCTAACCGCGCGTTCTAGTCTTTTATTGCTTCTAAAAGGCTCATTACGTTCCAAAGCTTTACACGAGTGTAAGGTGGCATGTTTGGGTCCTGCAAAATATCATCTAAAATCGATGTGGCATTCGAGGCTCTAACTGCTGGTGTATATTCTGCTGTTTGCAGAGCAGCCATAGAATCTTTCGCCGCTCTCCTAATGTTCCGAGGCGTCGTATTATCTTCGGATACTACTCCAAGCACAACGAGTGCCTGCTTTATCCTGTCCTCATACTCTTGCATTCTCTTTTTCCTAACCAAATTTGCCACCCCACAAGATTCCGAGATAACCAAATTATATAGGCTCTTATATAATTCTAGTCTGAGGCTTTAAAACTTGTCGGGAAAAAGGGTTGAAGAACAACACATTAAACGTATGGCTGATTTATTACGTCAAGGCTCAACCCTAACAGAATTAGCCTGCCCCGTATGCGCGTCACCACTATTCAAACTGAAAAGCGGAGACCTCTGGTGTGCAAAATGCGAAAAGAAAGTCATAGTGGTAAAAGAAGGGGAAGAACCAACAAAGGCAACAAGCTCAATAGTTCTGGACAATGTTGAAGCAACACTCCTAGCGAAGATTCAGGAAATACAAAACAAGATGCAGCACGAAGAAAATATGGAAGAACTGCAGAAACTAGGAAAAACGCTCTCCGACCTACTGGAGAATCTTGAAAAAATAAGGAAAGTAAAAAGAGTCTAGGCGGAAACCCACAGGATGCTTGGATACTACGAGAGCTTTCCAGAAAACATTCATAAAATAGCACGGTTTGCCACTTCAATCTCAAACAAGACACTACAACAAGCATTAATTCGAACATTTCACAAAATAAACAATGAAACTCTCAGTTTAGAAGATGTCGCCGATCCATCAGTGCCTCAGTGCACGGTTATTTTCGAGTTCGGAATAGCTGAAGTCAAGGACTTCAATTATTTAGACGATGAAGAAAAGAGCAAAGCGTTGAAAGCCATACAGAAAAAACCTTTCCAAATCATGGACTTCTTCTGCGGCATACGCTACTATAAAACCCGAAACGACAAAAAAATTCCCCTGAAATTCGACTATTACATGCTTCGTTTCACGTTTAACAAAAACTCAATGCAAATACAGGTTTACCATGAAAGAGGACCGAGATATATATCGCCCGAAGATCTTGCCGACTTTGTCACTGATAAGATTAATGGGGCGTTTTCAAAAAGAATATTAAAACCTCTTGATGTTTCTTAATTCTCTTTTTCCAGAAACCCCAGGGCAACATTTAGAATATCATCCGCAACTTCATTTTTAGACCTGTTTCCATCTATCCTTACAAGCTGTCCCTTTTCAACGAATTTCATGTAGACTTCCCGCACTCTCCGCTGAGTTACCAAGTTCTCCATGACTGACTTCTTAGGCTTCAACCTTTGGATCACAGTCTCGGGTTCAACATCAACAAAAACTGCCAAATCTGGAGATATTGCATGCTCATTTATCTTCATAATCCATTCCAAATCAAGTCCGGCAGCCCCCTGATAGGCTAAAGAGGAATAAACATAACGATCAGAAACCACAAGTTTTCCTTCCTTTAGAGCGGGGATGACCTCCTTCTCCACATGCTCAAAACGATCTGCAGCGAACAGCAACGCTTCAACAACGCTAGAGACCCGTTTTCCACCGTACAAACTGTACTTTTTTATGAACTTTCCGACTTGCCCGCGGCTTGGCTCAGCAGTATAAATTGCATCATAGCCTATCTTTCTCAGCCTTCGCACAAGAAGTCCTGTTTGAGTTGTTTTCCCACAGCCATCTAAACCCTCTACACATATGAAAAAGCCTTTTTCTTTCATCCACATCCCACATGGCTTTCAGTACCAGCCATTATAAAGGGTAGATGCATTAATAATTTTCAAAAAGAGCCGGAGAAACCATTGATGCCACAAAAATATTGGGGCGAAATAAAGGATCCAGTGCACGGATACGTTTACATAACCGAAGGCGAAAAAGAAATTACAGATTCTTTCCCCGTTCAGAGGCTTCGTAGACTACGCCAATTAGCAGGCGCAGAATACGTTTATCCTGGAGCGAACCATACACGATTTGAGCACTCTATCGGTGTCATGTATTTGGCTGGACGAGTCGTAGAAAACCCCAATGTTTCTCAGTGTATGAGCGAAGACGAAGCTGAAATGGTCCGAATTGCTACTTTGCTTCATGACGTTGGACATGGGCCCTTCTCGCATATTTTCGAACACTTACTTGATAAAGAGCTTGGCAAAACGCATGAGGATATGACCCTATGGGTAATTGAAAACGGCGAATTGAATGACATACTAAACAGAATTGGATACAACCATAAAGAAATCGGAAAACTAGCGATAGGCACCCTTCACAAGCCTAAGAAGGCTTTTCTCGATCAAATAGTGAGCAGCGCAGTTGATGTAGACAAACTAGACTTCATCGTACGGGACACATTTCACACAGGCGCGGAGTACGGCTACATCGACATTTTCCGATTAATCCACGCCCTAGACGTACTGAATGAAAACTTGGCAGTAGACTTAGGCGCGCTATCTGCCCTCGAATCCTTCATAATAGCCAGAATAGAATCCTTCAAAAGCATATATTTCCACCGTGTTGGAAGAGCAGCACAAATAATGCTTGCAATGGCCATGGAAAAAGCGGATGAAGAGCTTGGCTTAACACGTTTTAAAACTCCAGAGGAGTACCTAGCTATGGACGATTATACTGTTTGGACAATGCTGAAGAAGAGCGAAAAATCAAGCACGATCATAAGAAACCTCGAAAGACGAAAAATGCTCAAATGTGCCTATGAAAGAACCTTTTACGAAAAGGATACAATGGTTTCAAACATTTTTGGCCGCGAGGCACACAGAAAACAACTGCAAGCAGAGATTGCAAAAAAAGCGGAAGTCGAAACAGAAGATGTGACAATTGATGTACCTACAGTTCCATCCGTTCCATACCACCATTCAGCTCTCATGGAACCCATGGAAATCCCAGTATTTTATAAGACGCGTGAGGAAAACAAAATTCCGCGACGTTTAAGCGAAATTTCAAAGATCTTCGAAGTTTTGAAAGGCTTCGTAAACATATTACGCGTTTACACTGATGAGGAAAACCGTGAAGAAGTGAGCAATGCAGCATCAAAGATCTTGGGCGAAATCCCCTCATCAGCAAAAATATCCTATTAGAGTGCTTGAAAATGCAGCCCATAACACTAAAAGGACGAAAAATCAGCGAAGGATACTGCAAAGCTGAAGCATTGGTCGCCACAAAACCCATAAGTTTCTTAGGAGGAGTTAATCCAGCTAACAGTAAAATAGTTGATAGAAACCACGATTTATGCGGAAAATGTATAAAAGGTAAGATTTTGTGCTTTCCCCATGGATACGGCTCAACAGTTGGTAGCTATGTACTATACTCTTTGGCTAAGAAAAAGTTGGCACCAAAAGCAATAATCAATCAAACAGCCGACCCGGTTGTAGTAGTAGGGGCAATAATAGCAGACATTCCTATGATTGACGAAATAGACATTAAGCAAATCAAAACTGGCGATATAGTTGAGGTTAACGCCAGCGAAGGATTTGTCAAAATTTTGAAAAGAAAGGGGAGCTAAACAGGGTGCATTTGACAAAACAGGAAGAACGCATCTACGAAGGGGAATGCGGTTGGGCAAACCAAATATGCATGAAAATACTTGTCCGCCTCGGTGAACTCTTCAAGGCAACAAAACTCATCCCAATAAGCTCAGCCCATGTTTCAGGAGTATCCTACAAACTCCTGGGCGATGCTCCAACAGACTTCCTAGAAGAACTGGCAAACTCTGGCGCAACGGTAAAAGCCAAAGCGACACTAAATCCACAAAGTCTTGACCAAGAATACCTCTGCAAGAAGGTTTCATCAAATATATGCAAAAAACAGTCAAGCGTCCTAAAAAGTTTTGAGAAAATGGGTCTCACACAGTCATTTACCTGTACGCCATATTATCTGGAAGAGCCAAAAAGAGGTTCACATCTGGCGTGGTCTGAGTCTTCAGCAGTAGTCTACACTAACTCAGTCACTGGAGCGTGGACGAATCGTGAAGGTGGGCCAAGTTCCCTTGCCGCAGCAATAATCGGGAAAACACCTAACTATGGAATACACAAAGCTGAAAATCGACAACCAAGAGTTTTGATAAAATTAGAAACGCGATTACGAAACGAAGTAGAACTTGGTGCTTTAGGAATACATCTGGGCAAATTTTTGGGAGATAAGATTCCAATGATCCAAGGCTTGAAAAATGCTTCGAAAGACGATTTGAAACAGCTTGGGGCTGCCCTTGCGTCAACTGGCATGGTCAACATGTTTCACCTTAGTAGTAATATCACAAAAGCGAAAATAATGGAGAAGATAAGCATAGAAGCCACAGACATAAGGCGCACGATAGAAAATCTATCCGCAGCTTCAAAATTGAATCCTGATCTTGTCTTCTTTGGGTGTCCTCA
>Ga0315308_1001502_pt1 | contig 13354 bp, 21 predicted proteins | sample TDP3_MG_FD_203078 | JGI IMG/M metagenome (GOLD analysis project Ga0315308, IMG submission 203078) | Freshwater sediment microbial communities from Lake Towuti, South Sulawesi, Indonesia - TDP3 | ecosystem: Environmental > Aquatic > Freshwater > Lake > Sediment | place: Indonesia: South Sulawesi... | reverse complement strand
TTTCGGATCATGCGCGTCTCTTCGTTCGAGGGTTAAAAAAGGAACAGATAGACCTCTTGGTGCTGGGAGACGAATACCCTACTACACTCAATGGAAAACCAATCTAGACCTTTTTGGGTGAGTGGAATCATGAAGATCTGTGAGTATGAGGATGTTCGCTGTTGCTACTGTGGGGAACGAGAGAGGCTCAAGGAAATGGGGAAAACCACGCTGAACCAACACGAGATATTCTGCCTTAGTTGTTCAGGCACGTTCTTCATACCCTGTGAGGATTGAGCATCATGACTGCCCATTATTTCTGTCCCTTCTGTGGAACAGAAATCAACGAAAAGGAGCTTAAAGAGGAAATCAACGAGCAACTGCGAGTGTGCGACATTGACATACGAGACACTATCAGCGTGCTGGTTGACGCACTCTACCTAAGATGCACTAAATGTGGCAAGGAAATCAGGTTAGGTGAAGACGGGCTGTTTGTTCAAAGGGATAAGGCAGCCCCAAAAGTAAAGATGCGAGTGGAGGTAACAGGCTAACGCGCAAAACCTCCCCTAACTTTTTTGGGTGATTTTGATGGAGAAACCAACATTTGTTCATCACAAGAAGTTCAGGAAGGCAGTAGAAGAACTGTTCAGGGTTTGGAAGGCTCCTAACGCTCAGGTTAAGGAGATCCTGAGCCTTGTACCTATCGCGGTTGATGTGAACTGGGCAATACAGGGACAGCCCGGGTCGGGAAAAAGCGCGTTCATCAAGACCTTATCAAAGATCTTCTATGAGGGCGCCGTGGTCAACGTTAAGCTTGATGATAGTCAGATGCCGGACGACGTCTTTTACTACCTGGACCTTCCGAAGCTGCTGAAGGAAGGGAAAGAGGTTGTATACGCACGTCCGTTCCTCAAGACCTTCGTCAAGTGGGCCAACGAGATGATGACTAGGGCAAATCAAACGACCAAGAACGCTTGCCTAGGGGTTCTCGCCGAGCGAGAGATCGTGTACAAAGACACGAAACTTGAGGCTTCCCCTGGGATCTTCCTCGACGACTACAACCGATACCTCATAGGATCCTTAGAAGAGGCCGACTGGGCCTTTCTGGATAGACACGACGTGAACGTGAACATCCCCATGACAGGCTTCAAGCAGGACGTCGAGCTCATGATGCTCAAGTACGGTGAGGGACGCCACGCCAAGGATATAAGCACCCTAGTGAAGCCCCTTCTAAACGAGAAGGAAACAAGAGGGATCTGTGAAGACGTCAAGCAGGTTGAGGTCCCCATTGAGGTTGCCATCTGGGCAACCATGCTGATGCAAGCGTTCAAGGTGTGCAAGCACGAGCGAAGCGTCAAGGCTCCGGCGTTCAGGTTTGAATGTAAGGATTGTGAGTTTAACGGTGAGCCTTGCAGCCAGATTAAGGTTCCGTTGTCAACGAGAGCGGTTGACAGCGTGATCAGCTTGGCGAAAGCCAGGGCTTGGAAGCACAAGAGGGAAAGCGTTGAGATGCAGGACGCAGCCTTTGTTCTACCCTACGTGATCAACCACAGGTTGCAACTGAAGCCGGAGGTTGCTATGAACTACCTGAACGAGGAGGAGTACGCTAGGGAGATCATTAACTCGCTCTTAGACAGAAAGCAGAGGATCTGGAAGGAAGCAGCCCAAAACTACGTGAGCGTCGCTGAAGAGAAGGACCTAACCCTAGCTTCTAAGGCTATGGAATCGCTTAGAGAAGTTGGTAAGAAGGATCTAGTGGTCAATGCGTTGGCGGAGTGGGCCAGCCAAATCTTTGAGGCTAGATGTGAGGAAACCTTTGGCAAGATGGAGACCCTTGTAGAAACCTTTGAAAGCCAACCACACACGCTGGAACAAGTGGAGGCAGCGTTGAGTATCGCTAAAAACTTTCCTGAGAAACACAAACCCTTAATCGAAAGACTAGAAAAGCTTAGAGATAGACTTGAGTTTAAGGGAACTGTGAACCGCGAAACCTACTACGAAAAGGTGCTTCCCTTCATTGCCAAAGCAGATCCTAAAGTAGGTGAGGAGATGATAAAACCACATAAGCGGATATCCATTGACGGAGAGCGAGTTAAGATAGAAGAGGAGATACGTGACGAGGAGCACGATCTTGATATCGTTTTCAAGGATTCTAGGATAGCAGAGAAGTTCCGAGAGCTACAAGTGATGTAGCACCTCCTACATCTTTTTTGGGTGAACGGGTGGTAATATTGTGGGATGCTAATGTGGGGATTCCGACAGGACGTTACGATCAACGAATAGACGGGGCTGGAAGGCGGAATTATTGGAGACTTTACGTGGAACTAATGTGTCCCTCATGCAAAAACGTGTTTTGGGCTAATTACTCAACCATGCACATGAACGGAAAGAAGTGCCCTAGATGCAATAAACTGTTATGGGCTCCATCGAGAGGACTTTGTGAAAAGATCCATACGCACATGCCGTTAGGAGGACTACGAGCAGGAGAGAAGTAGTAGTTTCGCCTTTTGGGTGTAATGGTTATGTTGACTGCAAGTGAGGTAACGGAACTAGCGGAGAAGATCTTGAACTATCACGGTATCTTTATGGAAACGAAGATAAGTGAGGAGACCAAGGGTTTTATGATGAGTTGGGGAAAGCTTGAGATTTCCCAACGCATCTTAGGGTTTTCTCTAGACCGTGCCCGCTACATGATTGGACATGAGATCGGACACAGAGCTGAAAAGGATGCTCCTGAAACGGCGGCGAACATGGAGCTTATGAAGATCATATCAGAGCAAGAAGGTGTGGGGGACCCAGACGATTTTTTGAACGTGGTAAGTGACCCGAAGAGCGACTATGGCAACCTCGGGAGACCTTGGAAGGAAGGCTTTCAAAGAGGATTAGAGGAGCAGCTCTCTCTAGCCAAGAAGAGCTTAGAGAAGGAGTACGACGAGAGGGTTGCCTGGGTTGTGAAGATGGACGAGGCAGCAATCGCCGATTTGAACGAAAAGCCTCTAGACTTCCTAAGCGGTGATGAATACGAGTGTTATGTCCTGCTTCACCATGACCCGCGTGACTGGCCCTTGAGGGTGAGGGATCTCGCCAAGAAGTTGAAACCTATGTTCCAAAAGCCGAAAACCCATGTTCCAAAAGTCGGGGGGATGGTCTGTATTAGGCCGGTCTCGATCGGAACAGAGAAGATAGACGCTAAGGAGATGAATAAGGTCGGCAAGGCTCTTGCGGGATTATACCCAAACCTAACTGAAGTGGATTTTCGTTCAGCGAGTGAGCCTTGGAAGATCCAAGCCCACTATCGCAAATGGCGTGCCTATAGCTCACTTATCCCCGTAATCGAGGAACTTCAACGCGAAGAAGCCAAGAGGGGTTTCGCAGGATACCTAAAGTGGACTCCGAACATGCCCCTTAGGGAGATGGACGCGCAGAGATCCATAGCAAAGTACGGGGTTCTGATCCCAGGGATCACAACGATGAAGAAAGTGTACGAGAAACGTGGTGAGATGCCTGGTAAGGGAGGAAGTGGTCAAGTCGTTCTGTTAGTTGACAAATCAGATTCAATGGATAGCCCGCCCTCAAAGATGGAGAGGGCAGTTGACGCAGGAGTTGGAGTCGTGGAATGTGCAAGACGAAACAAAGACAGGATTGTAATTATAACCTTTGACGATTATAGTCACGTGATTTTGGAGTCAACGAGGGATTATGATGGGGCGGTTGAGGAGCTTTGCCAGGTTTTCGCTAGTGGCGGAACACGGATAAGCGACGCTTTGATCGACGCCTTGAGGATGGCTGAGGACAGGCAGGCAACCATAATCTTCACGGATTGTGGCTGGGGCGATATAGGTCGATCGATCGGGCTACTGAGCGAGTTGAGGAAAAGAGGAAACGTCGTCATATTCCTAATAGGAGAAGACCCCAAAAAGATTCCTGACGATTTCTGGAATCAGACAAGAGATATAGGCGTCAAAGTTTACGCCCACGAGGATCCAACAAAGCCGTTTTCGTTCGAGGCGATGAGGGAAATCTTCTAGACCCTCTTTTGGGTGGTTTCGAAATGCAAAAGACAACTATGGCGAAATTCGCTGAAGCGATTTCTAAGGCCTCTAAATCTGAATTGAAGGAGTTATCTGCCATGATTAGGGAGAGATGGGATTACCTTGAGACTATTGCAAAATTCAAATTTCAAGTTGGCGACGATGTAGAGTTTCAAGACAAGAAAGGACATGTGCACACAGGAAAGATTGTTAGACTAATGAAGAAAAACGTGAGGGTAAAAGTTGGCGACTTATGGTGGACAGTTCCTCCCTCGCTGTTAAGAAAAACGAAATAGCGCGCAAAAGCGCGTGTTTTGGGTGAAATTCTATGCCTTATAGGTTGGATAAAACCAACGAAGGAAGAAGAGTAGAGCTTATTCACACAAACGACCCATATACAAGCTTAAGACCTGGAGACAAGGGAACATACGAGATGGCCATAGTCGTCCCTGATATGACTCAGCACTGCATTAAGTGGGACAGTGGTTCAACGTTAATGCTGATAGAGGGGATAGACAAGTTTAAATTCATAGATCCACATGAAAAAGACAAGTAGCAGATGCTACTTTATTTTGGGTGGTAAAATGGGCGACGTACATGAGCGTGTCAGGAGAACTTGTCGGTTTTAGTAATTCTGGTAAATCCGACATTCTTTCTGCACCATGGGTTCTTCAAGAGTTCAAACGTAAATTCGAAGTCCCTGAGCCGGTTTACAAGGCAGAGGGTAAATTCAAGATTTATTGGTTCAAAGACTATGCGGATCAGGAGTGTCTGACATACCACGCGACCGATCTTCATTATTTCTCTGTTATGGAGAGTTTGAAGGAAGGAATGCTTAGCGTGGTTGAAAGAGACAATGGGATACCGATCTGTGGAGCCGATTTATCTGAAGAAGCAGAGTTCTATATCAAAGCCCATGAGTTTCCTAATATAACAGTAAAAGCAAACGGTCTCTTTATAGAAGAACGAAAAACTCTTGAGGTTGGAGATGAATACGAATGGTACGAGGTAACCATCAAGAAATTGAACCTAAAAACTGGTGAAATATCCGTCGTAGAGAGGTACGAGGATGTCTTGGACTAGCTTTCTTTTGGGTGGACAAAATGGTTGTTGTGAGGTTTAGCGTTTTAGTGGACAAGGTTCGGTCTGGGGAGAAGAAGCAGACGATAAGACCCTTTGAGACCTACCAGAACTTGGAGATAGGCGACCCTGTTCACTGCTATTCTGTCGAGAAAAGAGTGGGAGTTAGGCGCCCTGTTCTGAAGGAATTGCTTTACGTTGGAACTTGCACCGAGATCATTGCCCCGATAATGTACGATCACTTCAAGTGGAACGAGCAAACATCCAAGTTGGACGGTTTCAAGGACACAGAGGAGATGAGGCGCTGGTTTGAATCAAAATACCCTGATCTATACCCTGGCAAACTCTTCAGAATAATCAGATGGGAGTAACCCAACAATTCTTTTGGGTGATTGTATGAAAGTTATTTCGCCACACAGTCACATTTGGAAACCTCTTACACGCCCTCGATCAGGAGCATCTTGTGAAATCTGTGGCTCAAAACAAGATCTAATGGCGTATCGAGCACCTTACGCTTCACAAACGGTCTGTAAGAGTTGTTTAAGGAAAGCAAGGAGTGAAAGCAGAGGTGGATGAAGTGCCGCATGAAAGCTTGAAAAAACCCACTATACCCATCTTTATTGAGGTGCTAGAAACTTTAGGTGAACAAGGCTTCATAGATGTTGAACCCACCGAGAGAGAATACGACCTAACATCCATCTACGACTTTCTTGTAACCAGTCAAATAGCTGACTGCACAGAAAGAAAGTATTGGTTACACTTGGTTAATGAGGATGCTTGCTTGATGCTTGCCAACGCTCTTAAGGAGATAAGCACTCAAGACCGCGAGATATGTGCTGACATCTTAGAGAAGCTGAAAGAAACGGAGCAGATCTACATCGTTGGTCACGACGTTCCAATAAGCGTTTCAAAAGCCCTTTTCAACCTACTCAATGAGAGAAGAAAGAAAGAGGCAGAGAAGCGAGGGATCCCTGAGATACAGTACGAATGGGAAGACTTCTTCTGGACGTTTCTTGGAAAGTGACAATCCCCTTTTGGGTGGTAAGATGGTCAAGAAAAAGATTGATGAAATTCAAACATCATTCGGCACAGTCAAAATAATAACTACGGAACATCCACAATTCAAACACAGGAAAGAGGTAATCTGCTGGCTTGGAGAACTACAATGCGTTGAACTAGGAGAACTAGATAAATGTCTCCGTGTAGCGGACAGAAAATCAGACTTTGAACCAATAAGATACGTTCCTTTCTTCTACACGGCTAGATGGAACGAAAACGCAGACATCAGCGGGGTACAACCCTATTACTCTCCAGAAGAGATCGAAGAAGGAGAAATAGAATTTGACGACGAAGATGAAGCAAGAGAGTTCATTGCCAAGCTACGTTGCAAAACAGTTAAACAAGGTGGAGTTTTCACTGACACAAGAAAAAGGTTTAACGCAATCAAAAAAGCGGTTGAAGAGGTAAGACGTGAAGAGTTGAGTGAAAGCTAAGTAGTATCTTCTACCTTTATTTTTGGGTGTGTTGCATGGGCAATGTTGACGACTTTCTTTACAATTTGACTGAGGAAGACTTCAGTGAGTTTGAGGCTCTTGTCAAGATCGCTATAGAGAATCCAGACCGTGAGCTTTCGAGGATACTTAAGGAACTCAAAAGAATGCTTGAACCGTTGCCTACATAACCCTTTTTGGGTGTTCGGCTCACCTAGTTACGGGTCCCCTACTTCTTTTCTTGGGTGCCATAGATGGAAAAGCTAAGGGACTCTATACGTGAGTTGCTAGACGTTGAGGAAAAGGAATGTGACAGAAACAAACTGTATCTCTATGATAAGTCTCTGACGTGTGTCGGCTTCGTTCAAGACGGAAACCTCTATGACAGAAAGGGAAAACTTGTGAGATCCAACGTCCCCGAAGAGGCTCCAGTAGCCGACCTGATAAGGATCCTGATAACACAGATAGAGGGATTTGTGGTTTAAGTGTCAAGCCCCTCTTTTTTGGGTGTCCTTCTTGAGTGTATCCAAGGAGTGGCTAAAGAGAGCAGAGAAAGTTCCTGTGTTTTGCGATGATTGTGGTGATATCGTAGTTGCTTGGAAGCCAATAAATGTGAGGTTCCCTGACGGAAGCGAGATAGTGATTAATCTATGCCTGGAGTGTTGGGCAAAGTTTGAGAGAATGAGTCGAAGGTTGAAGGTGGCGAAGCTGCTGAAAATACTACGATAGCCCTCTTGGGTGAAAGCGATGCCAAGACGAACTTGTATATTAGAGTATGTCAGGGACTTACAGAACATCGTAGACGAACTCAACGGAATGATAGCAGATCTTGAAGGTAACACAACACTTGAAAGAGAAAGAGATACGTTAGCTACTGCTAGAGACCATGTCAGAGCAGTTCTACACTCCTTTAAGAGGTTGAAAGGAATATCATAAAGCCTTCCTTTTTTGGGTGGCGAAAGTGAACGTGCGTTTATGGATTGAGATGAATGACGAGAATGAAAAACGATTCATAGACGACTTGGAAAAGTTATGTAAAAAATATAGTGGTATTAACTACCACTTCACATTCAAGTATTAGACCGATTAGCGACTCCACATCTTCCTTTTGGGTGTTTTAGGCGTGGTTAACAAAAAACATTTTACACAGTTGGTTAAACTGCTGAAGACCGTCGTAGGGGAGACCATGACATTCAAGGGCTACAGGTTTTTGTCGATAAACCTCGACCGCACTTGTTTGCTGGAATTTGAGCTGCCGAGAGTTGCCGAGTGTAAGCGTGGTTATGGTTGCTACATCATCAACTATGAGGATCTTCTCAACTTAGCCAACAAGGATTTTAACGACATTGGAGCGTACAGGCTCACTAAGAAAGAGTTGGTTTTCAGGGTTGATTACAAGAGGAAATATCTTCGTGTGCCCATCGAGGACTGTAAGAACTTCGAGGATCTCAAACATTACGTTCGCAAACTCGTCTTCAAAAACGTGGTTGATTTAAGTCCAGGACACTTAATCAGAGCGATAAGGGTTGCCACACTGATCGAAGCAGACCAGTTGACTTTTGAGGGAGATAGAAAGGACAAGGAGCTAACGTTTACAGCGATAGGTGAAGGCGATCTAGAATCATACAAGAAAACCGTTAAGCTCCTTGAAGCTTCCATGGACCTCTACTCCAAGACGCACTACTCCATCAAATACCTGGAACCTTTGATTCCCATCTTGGAAGGCGCTTGGAACTGTGAACTCAGCTTCTCCACGGATTATCCCCTAAGGCTGAGAATCGACCACACGGAGTTGGGACACATCAACTTCTGGTTGGCCCCAAGACTCGAAGTCGACGTCTAAACTCCTCTCTCTTTTGGGTGTATTCAATGGAAGAGAGGGAAGTCGAGATTTACCTTACAGACCAAACTTGTTTGGGCAAACCAACAAGGGTCAACTTTATGGACACCCCAACATAAGAGACGTGAGCAGAGAGATCATGCTGTCCGTTGAGAACCTCTACAAACGTCCCGAGAAGGCGGAAGGTTACCGGAAGATGTTCTTAACCGACTACCACACGGCAGCCTGGGACTCTGGAGGCTTCGCCTACCTGATGCGGAGACTAAAGAACCCGGACCCCTACAAGACGATAGCCCTATACAAGGCCGTTGGAGTGAAGAAAGACGATCTCCCCATGCAGTTAGATACTCCTCCAGCGTACGACCTCACCAAGAAGGAGAGGTATGCTGACATCTATAAATCAGCACTCTATTACCACATCATGTTGCAGGAGATACCTAATGTCCTTGGAGTGGCGCACGGTTGGACCCTCGAAGAACTATCGCTTAGCCTAGAGTGGATAGAAGACCCAGACAGGCTTGCGGCTGCCACAAACATTCCTCTAATCTGTAGAACAAAGGACAAGATGACTCAGATGGCGGCGGGAACCAATTTCGCACTTACCGGCGGATCTCAGTACATTTTAGATCACGTGACAAGCGACCACAGTCACGTTATGGCTGCACCTGGAGGAGACGTGAGCACATACGTTATCGATCACCTCAAGAATAAGGAGGCTAAGGCTTTAGCGGCAGGCACAAACATCCCAATCACGTCTGATAAGCATGGTTGGGTCATGGGCAACCTAAATCCACACTCTAGCGTCGCAGACCGGATAGCGGTAGGAGGATATCAACAATCGGGGATGTTTGTCTGTGATCACATCGCCAACACCCCGAACAGGATGAAAAAGAAGCGGATAGCAACCGGATCGATGGCCTCGGCGCCGATGGTGATCGACACCGTGGTGTCAAGTAAGCCGAAGAGCAACCCTATAGCGGCAGGGGCATACCAACAGTCGGGTATGTATGTCCTGGACTACGCAGGCAACCTGAAAAAGCCGAAGAAAAAGAAAGCCAAAGGCAAGGGGAAGCCCAAGAAGGAAAAGGTGAAGAGAGCCCCACCGGACGTGGTCCTGGAAAGGCTTGCGCTGGTTCTGAACATGCTTCGAGACAGGGAACTCTTCATCTTAGGCGGGGCCTCACCCCACTATCAGCATATTCTCTTCATGGGAGGAGCGATGTACAGTGACACGTCGTCTTGGAGACTGAAGGCGTACATGGCCTCGATATACTTACCTGAAATCGGCGCGAGGGCAATCGGATATAAAGAGACGGATCCGAGGTTGAAGAGGCATGAGATACCGATCTTGAGGTCATGTCTTAGGCATCCGACTCATCCGTTTTCGGGAATGCCTGTCAGAGACTTCTTAGAGCTGGGACACATGAACGTGAGGGGATACTACAAAACCGTGAAACAGAGGAAGTGGCCCGCCAAGCCCTTCGATCTGAGAGCGCTGCATAATGCGTGGGTCTTGAAGGTGTTGGAGGAGGCTATAGCAAATGAGTATGCGAATGATCCAGATAGGTACTATCGTTATCTGCTCAACCGCTTCGAGGGACACAGTATTCTCATGAAGAGATTAAAGAAGATCTGGTCGATGCTGAAGCGTCCATACGTGCAAGACAAGATGCAAACTTATTTAATAGACAAGAAATGACTTCCCTTTTGGGTGAAGTTATGTCAGAAGAGAAACCATCGGGTTTTTTCATACCAGCAGGACAATTTCAGGAAATGTGCACAATGGATATCTTGTCGTCCATAAAGATGGCTTTGAGAGTGTTGAAAGATAGGAGCTTAAACAGTAGCAATATAGTTGACATGGTTGAGATCATCAAGGAAACAGCAACTATCTTACTCGAAGGCATGTGAGACAAAACAAATAATTAAAACAAATCCCTTCTTCTTTTTTGGGTGATTGCATGTCTAAAACGCTTTCACGTGAGGGCTTTGCAGTAGCCGAGTTTGTCTTTGGCAGCGCGCAGACCTTCAGCCACATCTTAGAGTGCATGAACAACATCATAGACGACGTGGAGATGACCATTGAACATGATGGGATCAGGGTCCGGCAGATGGACCCTTCGAGAGTTGCGATGCTGGACTACGTCATTGAGAAGGAAGCTTTTGAAGAGTGGATGGTGCACACGAGCGGAAAAGCTTGCTTCAACGTCTCCGAAGCCTTGAAGCAGGTGCCGTTCAAGAGGGTTTCCAAAGACACCAAGGTAAAAGCTTTCATCGACGGCAAAGACGGCAGAGTCACTTTCACGCTGATCGATACTAGGATACGAAAGAGGACAATAGACCTGCTTGAGCCGGGAGCGGAGGAACACCCTGTTCCCAAAGTAGCCTTTAAGGTTCAGAACAAGTTGTTGGTTGCGACGTTCATCGACGATCTAGAGGACTTGAAGGAGAAGTATGACCATGTAGTGTTCCTGGCGAATACAGATCAGTTGACCGTGACAGGGGTATCTGAGAACGGAGCAACGTTCCGAAACGAGTATAGACGAGGAGGAGACATTCTAATAGACCATCACATTGAAGAGGACAGCAAGACCACGTACAGCCTCAGTTACCTAACGGAATTTGCGTTCAGCAAGAAAATCTTAAAGCTCTGCGACGTGGCCACCTTAAACTGGGCAACAGCAATGCCCCTGAAAGTAGAACTGCATCCGACCCTACCTGCCACACTCGTCCATTGGTTGGCTCCCCGCGTCGACGTAGAGTAGTCAACCAACCAGCCTCTTTTTTGGGTGAGCGTAGATGAGCAAAGACAGCATTAGTATCTGCGTAGATTGCTGGGATGATGTTTGCCAAGGATACGAACGGGGAAACAAAAGTGCCGAGCTCTTCCTACACACCTTCTACCCAAGAGTAACGTACGTTTCGCCTGAAGAATGTGAAGTTTGCTCAGGAAATAGAAAGACTTGGGTAGATCGCTTAAGAAAACCCGCCCCAAAAATTAATGCTCCTCTTCCTTTTGGGTGTGAAGATTGATCCAACATGAATCTAAAGGAAAATGTCCCATCTGCGGGAATAAGACTCGATACGAGAGAACGATTAACTTTCTGATTTCTAAGTGCCTTCTTAAAGAAGAGTTTATCGGTGGAGAAAGAAAAATTGGTCTAACGGATATGTGCCGACAACTGTTCAAGGAGAAAGCTGAGGAAATTTTTGACAAATTGAAACTGGGATATAAGGAGACTTCTTACATAAACACATGTGACGATGCTATTGTGGTAGCCTCGCTTGAGACAATAGTCTCCACACTGAAGCTACATGAAGAAATCGAGAAGAGCATATTAACTGACACAACTCACGTCTTAAGTAACATAGTAAGACTTTCGAAAGGATGCGCGAAATGCCAAGATCGTGGTAAACCTCTCTTAAGTCTGGATTGGTACATAATCTGATTTTTGGGTGAGCTTGTTGGTCACTGAGAAAGAGATGCAGATGTACAAGGATCATGCTATGCAAGCTTATGGTCAACTTACGTTGGAGGGTGAGAGTGCTTCGAGAGACGAGATACCCATCAAAAAGGGTGGAAAATGGACCTTCATAGATCCGCCTGAGGTCATCCAGAGCATGCTCAGAGAACTCGCCACCGATGTGTACGGTTACGACCTCAGAAACTGGCGTGAGGCTGGAATCACACCTGAGGAGATACGATTGAGATACGAGCACCCCGAGCTTAACAGACGTGACGAATACGTATGGAACCCTAAAAAACTGTGTCATGAAGCGCGTTTGCTCCCTGATGCGGAGAAGCGGTTCCCCGTAGTAGATAGCCGTTACTTCACTTGGATTCTCCCAAGGTTGAGGAAGGCGGGAGTGCCAACCGAGACCGTGGTTAAGATCCTAATAGAAAACCGAGAGAAGGCTTGGCGCACACGCAAAGAGTGGAAGTTAGCTGAGATAAAGAGGATGAATGAGTTGAGGAAGCAATATGGAGATCACGATCACTACTTTGACACGTCTGAAAGCGCATGGAGAATAGTGCGTGAGATGTGCAGGTTGCTAGGTGAAAAACCGCCTAGAAAGCCACGATGGATGGGAAGGAGGCCGAAGCGTGAAGAAGGTTAAGTTGCTGCCGATGGGTTGGTCTCTGGAATCTAACAGCGAAGATGCAATAGTCTACAGGTTCAACGGAGTGTATGAGGCCCGGGGAATACGAAAGGAGATGACGCTGAGGATCAGGATTGCAAACTGGGTTTACTGGTTTGAGGTTAAGTACCCATACGTGTTCGGAGACACCAAGTCAAAGCAGTTCGATATCGGAAAGCGAAAGGATCTTGATAAGATCAGGAAGTTCGTGTCAAACCTGATGGATAACATAACGAGGCAGTTTTATGGTTTGTCTCGAAAGAGGACTCCCATATACAACATCAAACTACCGAAAGCAAAATAACTTTCTCCCCTACCTTATTTTGTTGGGTGAAAACATGAACGAGAAGAGTGAGGAGTCAAAGGAATGGACAGAGGAAGAAATCAATAGAATCATAGATCTCAAAGATTGGCAGGGAAATCCTATAGACATCTTTGACTTACATGGAGTCTTGTACTTAGGAAACAGTCCAGGTAAGGAGTGGGATATAACAAAGAATTACGTGATGTTTTCAGAGCACTCACTTCCAATACTGTTACAGGAATTTCAATGGTGCGAAACTGAAGAAGAAGTTAGAGAAACTTTTCGTGAGGTTCTCCTGAGAACCATAGAACAAAAACTTGTTTAAGACCCCCCTTTTGGGTGAAAACATGACAATAGTAGTGAAGAGAAAAGGTGAAGTCACGGGTAGGGATGTTCTTGGATTCAGATTAGAGTGGCTTGAGACTTGGAAGGAATGGGTTGTCATACATGGTTTGGTTGCTTATTCCAGCTGGGATGATGAGAACGAAGC
>Ga0315308_1001501_pt1 | contig 13360 bp, 9 predicted proteins | sample TDP3_MG_FD_203078 | JGI IMG/M metagenome (GOLD analysis project Ga0315308, IMG submission 203078) | Freshwater sediment microbial communities from Lake Towuti, South Sulawesi, Indonesia - TDP3 | ecosystem: Environmental > Aquatic > Freshwater > Lake > Sediment | place: Indonesia: South Sulawesi... | reverse complement strand
CGCAGCTTTCGTAAGGATATACCACATTGACTGGAGCTTTTCCAGCAACGGCATAGATGAGGGCATAATGCTGGAGAGGTCGCTCATGGCGAACAGGGGCTATTCGCTCTACGCTCAGCTCCCCGTCGACCAGGCTCCACTTGCCTTTCTGGTGGGCGCATTGTTCGACGGCGACGTTGTTGCCCTCAGGTCACTGACCGCAACCATCTCGCTGTTGGCAATTGCTGCTTGTATGTACGCCACGAAAAGGATCGAAGGGAATATCGCGATGCTCTTCACTGGCATGCTGCTCGCAGTGGATTTCGCATTCGTGCGGGAGTCGCGCCTGTTCTCGCTCGACGCGCTCTCGGCATCGTTCCTCGCATTCTCTATTGCGGCCTTCGTTCAGTATCTTCAGGGGCATAGCAAATGCGCTCTCCTTCTGTCAGGTTTTCTGGCTGGAGTCTCGGCGGCCATGAAACTGCTCGGCGGAATCGCTCTGTTGGGAATGATTCTGTACATCGTCATCGAGGCGAAACGCTCAAAGGCAACGTCCAGGAATCTCCTTAGAGAATCGGGGATTCTGATCTTGTCTTCAATCGCCCCGCTTGTGGTGTTGATGTTGGTGCTTGGGCCATCGGATGTCTTTCAAGGAATGGTCTTAGACCAGACCCGGCGGGGCTTTGATACATTCCTGAAGCTCTCCATACTCGCTTTCTTCGCAGTCAATGCCGCCTACGCGCTCCCGCTCGTGTTCGCGCGTTCGATGTGGCCCACGGGTCCGGAAATCAGATTCCTGCTGACGCTCTCATTCGTACTATTGGCTCTCATGATAGTGGAGCCGTTAGTCTTCCTGCATCACATGGTCTTGCTGAGCCCGGGTTTGGCAATCCTCTCCGGGATTCTTCTGTCACGCATCTACGATGCCAAAAAGAGGGATTATCACACAGAGTCCCTCCAGAACGTTCACGAAAAGAAAGCATATCGCAAGATCTCTGTTTTCTCGCTTTTTGCAGCGGGTTTGCTGCTCTCCGCGGGCCTCGAAGCATACGGCCTAGCATCACAGGAAGAGCCCATACAATCTGAGGCGGCATGGTGGCTGGAACGTATCACGGACGACGGAGACTACGTGATCAGCGGAGATCCGCTGATATGCGCGTATGCGGGGAGGATGACTCCGCCAGGTGTGGTGAACGTCGCGTACCGTGTGCATCCAGATCTGACGTTGGACGACATCGATTGGGCGATCGATCACTACGATGTTCCAGTGGTCATCGTCTGCTATAGGCTGAACGACATGGATGGACTGCTGCAGCTGCTGCAGACGCACCACTACGAAAGACCCGGTGTTCTGATGTTCGAAGAGACCGAGAAAGGCTCTCTCGATCTGTTCAAAGAAGGCATCGGCCCGCTGTCCTTCTGGGTCGATCACGGAACCATGTGGAGAGTCCAGGAGATATCGGGGGAACCAACTTGATCACTTCGGGCGGATCACATCCTTGCTGAAGGTCCATATGGAATTCGCACCGAAGTTGAACAAGCTGACCAGGAAGATCGCGATGATCTGCGCGAAGACGATGTACAGGCTTGCCTTGTCCTCCCCGATGCCGATTGCCGGCAATCCCTTCTCGACCAAAGCCCACAGGAGGATGATATCCAGCATCAGACCATCTACGCTCACGAGGAGGAACTGAGGGTACTGGAAGCGTATCTTGCCCTTGGACCTGAAGGTCCACCATCTGTTCCATATGTAGTTGTTCGTGTCCGCTATCACGAAGGCCAGCACAGCGGCCCAGAGGTAGTACATGAAGAACACCTCGACCGAGGTCCAGAGAATAGCCAGATTGATCAGCGTCCCAATGCCGCCTATGAACGCGAACTTGAGATACTTCGCGAGCCAGAACCTCTTGTGCTCGTAGAGCATGGTCACATGGTCGATGTACTTGAGGTATTCCGAAGTCCCGAGCTTGCTCTTTCCCGCCTTCCTGTTCGCGAACGTTATTGGCACTTCTGTGACGGTGGAGTACCTCCCTTTGACGAGCAACTCCAGGCCGATCTTGTACCCCACAGGATTCAAGCTGATGTCTTGTATCACGTCTCGCCTGAAGGCGAAGAAGCCGGACATCGGATCCCTGACCTTGGTCAGACCACGCGCCAGAAGAGTCGCGCCCTTTGAGATGATCCTGCGATAGATCGGCCAGTTCTCGACGCTGCCGCCCTTGGCATGCCTGCTGCCGAAGACGACTTCGGCCTCGTTCGATTCTATCTTCTTGACCATCTCTGGTATCTTCTCCGGAGGATGGCTCAGGTCTGCATCCATCACAACGACAATGGACCCGGACGACGCTGCGACGCCGTCCAGCACGGCCGACGAAAGTCCGAGCTTGCCTGATCTGCGCACGACCTTCATGGTGTGCGTCTTAGCCAGCTCCTCCGCCCTTGCTCCTGTGCCATCGGGGCTGTTGTCATCAACGATGACGATCTCCGCCTGGAGTCCCGCCTCAGAGCATGTCTTGTCGATCCTTTGGACCAGCTCGTCCAGATTGTCCCTCTCGTTGTATGTGGGGACTATCACTGAGATCGTGAGGCCACCTCCTTCATGCCCGACCTCTTCTTGTAGACCACCGCGGCGACCACGCTTGCTCCCAACAGAACGGCTATCACAGCGAGAGAGACCCACGGAGCAATCTCTTCTTTCAGATTGTCGAAACTGAGCCAGGATATCATCACAATCGCCGAGAACTTCGCCAACGCGCTGAGGAAGATGTACACAGCAGATTTCCTGACATTCCAGCTGCATGCAGCGATGAAAGCTCCCGTGTATGGCACAATCGGTGCGAGCCTGTTGAGCAGCAGAAGCCTCTCATCCTTCACGATGAGGAAGTTGGTATACTGCTTCATGCGTCTCTGGACCCAGCGTGGCAGCCTTGCGAGCTTCACCAACGAGTACAGTGTGAAATTCCCCAGCAAGCTCGCGCAGCTGGCGACAACTACTAGCGCGAGTCCCCAGGAGAATGAGGAAGGGTGCGCCCCGAAAATCCATATCATCCATATCTCGGGCAGCGTCGGGAATGCTGTGCCATCAATCCAGATGATCACCGTGATGGCGATGAGCATGCCCATATCGCCGAGGGAGGCGAATGTGTTGATGATGTCCTCTCCTATCATCTCGCAACGCCTCCCGAGACCAACGATTCATAGAGCTCTTTCAGCATCATGGCTGTCCTTTTGATGTCGTGGTCGGCCGCCAGTGACCTCGCGCCTTGGACGAGCTTGGCACGCACGGTTCTGTCCTCGAGGATCATCTTCAACTTCTCAGCAAAGTCGTCATCGCTGCGGGCCTTTAGGCAATGCCTGCCATCCTGAACCCATTCCTCGTAGACTGGGATGTCGCGGATCAGAAGGGGACAGCCGCAGCTGGCCGCCTCGAGCATGACGTTCCCGTAGCTCTCGGCCCTTGTTGGAAACACGAAGACGTCTGAGGCAGAGTAGACGCCCACGATCTCCTCAAAAGGCACATGTCCAGGGAAAACTACGTTCCCCGGAGCTATCTGGAAAAGGGCGTCTTCGAGAAGGGCCTCCGAGGCACCAACCCAGACAAACTTGACATCTGGCATATCCCGGAACTTCGACGCCATGTTGACGAAAGTGTCGACCCCTTTTCTCGGGATTCTCAGGCCAACAGACAGCACGAGCTTTTCCGACGGGGAAATGCCCATGCGTTTCCTGAAACTCGATCCGGCGTTCTCGTTCCTCTCGAACACGGTCCTGTTGATGCCATTTGGGATGATCCTGAATGGGCGATGAACGCCATCCTTCGAGAGCGACTTCGCGACGTATGGCGTCGCCCCGACGACCACATCGCCAAGATTGTAGAACTTCACGGAATATGCGCGCACGAACGGATAGGCCAGCGAGCCACCTATGAAGCCTCCTTTGATGAGCTCGGGAAGGTGACGGCCATGCACGACCAACGGCCTCCCAGCCTTCCTCCTCCTGAGAGCCCACATGAACGAGTCGGGCAATGGGCTGTGGATGTGCAGAACATCGCATTCACGCTTTGGCTCGTTCAGGAAGACTTCACAGCCCATGCGCTCGAGCTCTCTTGCGACCATAGGCACATTCGTGCCCATGCCGCCGGGGTTTTTGAAAGGTATGATGCTCCGGTACTTCTCGAGCTCCGTGAGCATGCAGACGGAAACCAAGCGACCACCAGGATTGCGCAATACGCGAGGGCTGCAATAGAGAGCCGAGCGTTGTGCGAGCAATTGCCTCGTGAGATATATACATAACTGGATTTTGTGACGGAACGGAAGGCCTGAGGCACTCTGGAACGACGGCTCTCAGACGAAAAAACATGGGATTTGCAGATGCCTCGGGATTTTGCCTTGGCAACGACAAGCGAAGCATTGCTTTTCTTGACACCTCGTTCACACCCACGAGGAACAGCCACTTGCTGGCCTCAACATTGTTAAAGCATCAGAGTTAAGTAGTAACTTGTCACTCCCGCGCAAAGAAGCTGGTTGATTATGGTAACGACAAGCTGCGGGATGTGCTACGGAACTTGCACAATCGACGCAAAGGTCGAGAACGGAGTCGTGGTCGGGATCGAGGGCGTTCCCGACTCGCCGCAGGGCTACGGAAACGTCTGTGCCAAGGGAATTTCGAGCATAATGATGCTGTACGACCCCAACAGGCTCAACTACCCGTTGCTCAGGACGAACCCTGAGAAGGGAATCGGTGCCGACCCCAAGTGGAAGAGAATTGGCTGGGATGAGGCCCTCGACCTGCTGACCGCAAAGCTGAGGGATTGCATGCACAGAGACCCGCGAGGGCTGTACACCGTCGGGAGCCCGACCTTCCCTGCTGAGCGGGCATTCAACATTCTGTCCTTCAGGAAGGCCTTCGGAACGCCGAACTACTACACTGGTGGCGGAGGACTGCACTGCGGCAACGGGGCGCACATGATAGGCGGAATCTACCACGCCTCATGGTCCGTGATACCCGATTTCAAGTACTGCAACCTCGCAGTCTACTGGGGCTGCTCGAAAGGCCACGGGGCTGGCCACGCTGCCAACGTCGCGGCGAAGCAGGCTGCCGATGCCAAGGTTCGGGGGATGCGTCTCATCGTGTTTGACCCGTTCCTCAGCACACAGGCCTCGACAGCTGAGGAGTGGGTGCCGATCAAGGCTGGCACCGATGCTGCGGCCGCGCTCGCGATGGCCAACCTACTTGTGAACGAGTACGGCACGTACGATCCTTGGTACTTGAAGTGGAAGACCAACGGCCCATACCTCGTTGGCCCCGACGGCCTTTACGTCAGGGACGAGAAGACCGGGCTTCCGCTCATCTGGAACAAGGTAGACAACAGGGCTGATGTCTTCTCCAACAAGACCCTGAAGGACTGCGCGTTGCTGGGTGAGTTCGATGTCAATGGAGTGAAGTGCAGGCCGTCGTTCAACATACTGAAGGATCACCTGAAGAAGTACTCTCCCGAACACGCCTCGGAGATCTGCGGCGTGCCCGCATCCACCCTGAGGCGAATTGCCAAGGCCTTCGGCGAGGAGGCAAGGATCGGCAGCACAATAGAGGTCGATGGAAAGACGCTGCCGTACAGGCCAGTCGCATCGATATACTTCCGGGGCTCGCAGGGCCACTACAACCAGGCCTGGGACTGCATGTCGCTCGTGCTGCTGAACCACATAGTTGGTGCGGCCGATGTTCCTGGCGGGGCGCTCGCGTTCGGTCCGCCGGTACACCTTGGGTACTCAGGCACTGGGAAGCTGAGGTACACCGTCGAGCCGGACAAGGACGGGCTCCTGGTTGCCAGGAACTGGCCATATGCGCACCTTCCCTACCCGCCGCCGGAGCCGAAGGACCCGCCAGAGAGGCTCGACCTGCAGGACATGTTCTACATCCCGACATACACGACGATAATGGCATGGGACAACAACGAGGAGCTCTGGACCAAGTTCAAGATCCCCTACAGGCCCGACGTGATGATCAGCTTCGCCACGAACCAGATAATGTCCGTTGGGAATCCCAAGACGCTGATGAAGAACTTCCTCAGCAAGTTCCGGTTCATCGCCTCGTTCAACATCTACTCCACCGAGTTCGAGGAGGCAGCTGCGGACCTCGTTCTGCCAGACACGTGCTATCTTGAGAGGTATGCTTGCGCCACGACCTTCCCAACGGTCGGCGTCTCCTGCCATGCGACCGGGGCAGGCGAGTGGATCTGGGCGATAAGGCAGCCTGTGGTGAAGCCCATGTACGAGAGGCGCCCGATGATCGATGTCATCCTGGAGCTGGCCGAAAGGCTCGGGCTCAGGGACAGGTACATCGATGCCGTCAGGGAATGGGTCAACAGGGCCTACGGAGGAGACATCGACCTGAAGAGGATGCTTCCGAAGGATCAGAAGCTGAGCTTCGAGGCCATCATCGACGCCATCATGAAGGACAGGTTCGGCCAGGACAAAGGCCTGGACTACTTCAAAGAGCACGGCTATCTCAAATGGAACAAGAAGGTAGAAGAGGTCTACTGGAGAGCGTTCTTCGATGTCAGGGTGCCCGTGTACCTCGAATGGATCGTGAGGGCGGGACGGAAGTCCAGGGCCATCGCGGAGAAGTACGGCGTGCCAGACCTGGTCGACTGGAGCGCCCATGAGGCGCTTCCCAACTGGAGGCCCTGCCCGACGCACACCGAGAAGAACCCCGAGTACGACCTTGAGGCATTCTACTGGAGGAGCGCGTTGCACACCTACTCGATGACCATGCAGAACGCATGGCTCAACGAGATTTCCCAGAACGACCCCTACACCTACACAATCCAGCTGAACCCGGATACAGCTGCCAAGAAGGGCGTCAAGGAGGGCGACATGGTTTGGCTCGAGAACTCCAAGGGCTCGAAGACCAAGGGTCTCGTGCACCTCACTGAGGGCATTCGCCCCGACCACGTCGCGATTGCTGCGAACGCTGGCCACTGGGGCAGTGGACAGCCTCTGGCAAAGGGGAAGGGCGTCTTCTTCAACGAGCTTATCGTGGTGGACAAGGAGCACTCATGTCCCGTGTCTCTGGGCCAGGACATCTGCGTACGCGTGAAGCTCTACAAGGACGGAGGCGCGATGCATGGTTAGATACGGCATGGTGATAGACCTGAAGAGGTGCACCAGCTGCTACTCATGCGTCGCGGCCTGCAAGGCGGAGCACTGCACACCCCCGGGTGTCTTCTGGGCGAAGGTCGTCAGAGTGGAGAACGGCAAGTACCCGACGGTCACGAGGCAGGCCCTCCCGCTCCTGTGCATGCACTGCAAGGAGCCTGAATGCGAGAAAGTCTGTCCAACGGGCGCGACCAGGAAGAGAGAGGACGGAATCGTGGTGATAGACTCCGAGAAGTGCGTTGGCTGCAGGTATTGCGCGGTCGCGTGTCCCTATGGCGCGAGGTGCTTCAAGGAGGACTGGAAGGACTACTTCACAGGTGGCGCAGTGCCTTCGTCACCGTACTCGGAATACGCGAAGAAGAGATGGTATGAGTACAGCGAGAGAGGCGTCACGAGCAAGTGCAATTTCTGCGAGGACAGGTTGGCGGAAGGAAAGAAGCCAGCATGCGTCGACTCTTGCCCGTGCGAGGCGAGAACCTTTGGAGATTTGGACGACCCTGAGTCCGAGGTCTCCCTCCTGATCAAGACTCGAAGGGGCACCCAGCTACACAAAGAGTACGGCACGGACCCGGCAGTGTACTACCTGCCGCCGAGGTGATGGCGATGTCCAGAATGCAGTTCCAGAGGCAGACAAGGGAGGTTCTGACATGAGCATCCTGCAGTACGAGGACTTCAAGCCGAGTGGACGAACTCAGATGGAGTGGGGATTCGGCGGCAGGAGGAAGTGGAAGGACGGAGCGCTGCTCATGGCGCTCTTCCTGGGCGGGATCGGCGCTGGACAATACGTGATATCCACGTGGCTCATCGAATCTACGCTGAGCGCGGTCGTTGGCGTGATCATTGTCGGAGCGGGCAAGACCATCGCCCACCTTTTGTACCTCGGCAGGCCCTTGCGGTTCTACAGACTGTTCCTCAGGCCATGGTCCTCATGGATAAGCAGAGGCCTGATATTCATGGTGGTCTTCCTGCTCGCCGCGGCCGCATACCTCGCCCCTGAATACGGTTTCGACTGGCTCCCGTGGACTGCGGATTCCTCAGGCGGATATGCGATATGGATCGTCTCGATGATGTCTGCATTCCTAGTGATGGTCTATGACGGATTCGTGTTGGCGTCCTGCAAATCTATCTCGTCCTGGCACACTGCCCTCATGCCGCCGCTGTTCTTCACATACGCGCTTGCGGGCGGAGTCGCCTTGACGTCGCTGACCATGATTGCTGACCAGGGCACGCTGCTCGACCCCGAGACCTTCGTGACGCTTGATGCAATCCTCTTGTCCACGATGTTCGCGCTCGTAGTGATATACATAGTGAATCTCGCAGCGTCCACAGAAACGGCCAGGGATTCGCTGAGGAAGCTCACGAGGACGAATGTCGCCATCGCGTTCATCGGAGTCGCAATAGTCGCAGGGCTGCTCGCACCCCTTTCGCTCACATACTACCATGAGGTTTCCGGAAGCGTGGCCTCGGCGCTTCTGGTCACCGCTGCAGTCCTGGAGCTAGCTGGCGATCTCTCCGTGAGGCACTCGATACTGAGGGCGGGCCTGCACACTCCCGCGCTCGCTGGCAGATGACCGTGCGGACAGGACCATTGAGATTGCTCAGAGCTGACCTCGCGGGCGAGAGAGCTTGAGGAATACGGCGTCATGAGGAGCTGGAGCAGGGACGGAATGCCGACCGGACGAGCGCTGCAGAGCCTTGACCTGGTAGCATAGCCTCGCGCTGGAACCTCAGCTGAACGGTTCTTTCTCCCAAACAGGCTTTCCCTCTCTCAGCACTGCCGTGCAGAGGTTGGTCCCGAAACGATAGGCGAGGTGCATGTGATTTGGAACATCCAGAACAACGAGGTCAGCCCTTTTCCCCCGCTCGATGGATCCGACCTTCTTCTCAAGACCGAGCGCGGCCGCCGCATTCATCGTGGCCGCGGTGATCGCCTCCGCGGGAGTCATCCTCATCTTGTGGCACGCGAGGCTGATCGTGAACTGCATTGACTCGTTCCAGCAGTTCGGGTTCAGGTCGGTGCCCAACGCGATGGGCACGCCAAGGTCTATGAGCCTCCGGGCGTCCGCATACTCCTTTGACATCGACGAATAGGGCGTGCCAGGAAGGAGCACACCAATGATGTCCTTTCTCGCCATCGCCATAATGCCGTCATCCGAGGGTTTCACAAGGTGATCTGCGGAGACGGCACCTACCTCGGCAGCCAGTTCGGCTCCTCCAGTGGTGCGGATCTCGTCTGCGTGTACCTTCAGTTTCATCCCAAGCTCCTTCGCGGCCAGCAAGACTCTTCTCGATTGAGCCACCTCGAACGCTCCTCTCTCGCAGAAGACGTCGCAGAACTCTGCGAGCCGCCTCTTGGCGATTTCTGGCATCACATCACGGATCATGAAGTCAACGTATTCGTCCGCTTTGGCCTGGAACTCAGGCGGAACAGCATGGGCACCGAGATACGTGGGAACGAGCGTTGCTGGGTAGTCCTCAGCCAGCTTTCTCACCGTCTCAAGGATGCGAATCTCCACTGCCCTGTCGAGGCCATACCCGGACTTCGCCTCGATAGTCGTCGAGCCGTGGGCGATCATAGACTCGAGCCTCTTCGCGGACTGCTTGAAGAGCTCGTGAGGAGAAACCTCGCGAGTATCCCTTACAGTCCTGTAGATGCCCCCTCCTTCTTGGAGGATTTCCAGGTAGCTCTTTCCCTTGGCCTTGAGCTCGAGCTCGTGCTCGCGGGATCCGGCATACACTACATGGGTGTGTGCGTCCACAAGCCCTGGCATCACGATCCTGTCAGTCGCGTCCATCTTGTCCACACCTATTGCATCGTGCTCCCTGAGGATGGTCTCGGTTTTTCCGACATCCTGAATGATGCCTCCTGCTATCGCGACAGCGCCATCGTGGATGATGGATAGCTCTGACATCTCAGCCTTTGCCCTTGCCCTCCTCGGCCCCTTCAGGGTGACGAGCTCCGCCGCGTTGATAACAATGACGTCATCTGGCATTCAGCAGCGCCGCGATGTAATCTTCCTATGTGTCTATAAACGAATCGAGCAGGCTCACTGAGCCCTCTTGCCCAGCAACTCGTTGACGACGTACTCGAATGTGTCGTGCTGGTTCAGCATGGATCTGAAATACCTGTAGTCCGAAGCCTCGAGCTCACCCATGAAGTAGGAGGCGAGGGAGTATGAGACGAGGCCCACAACAGCGAGAACGACCAATGCAATCCAATCGATTGGCCCGATGATCAGCCAATCTACCACGTACATTGCACCGATCATCGTGATGGCGCCAACGATGTGCTTGAAGGACCGCGAATTGGGGAGTATCTTGGCGGTTCTCCAGGCCATGTAGCGAAGGGTGAAGAAGTAGTAGACAGAAGTGATCAGCAAGGCAACGGCAGCTCCGAGACCCTTCATCCCAAGCATGTCGAAGCCCGCGACCCCATCAGGGACCAGGAAGAGCATGAGTACCAGTTGGAGGGCGAGCCCAACGACGCCAACCCAAAACAGAGTTCTGTGGCTTCCCACGCCAGCAATAGCTGATCGCAAGGGCAGGACGAGAGCGAGAACAGTGCTGCCAATGACCAGGAGATCCATAGTTCCAACAGAGCCGGGGAACTCACCTGAGAGGAAGACCCTCAGGATGTCCGTTCCATACATCAGGTAGAACGCCGCAGTGGGAATCACTATGAGCGAGACATATCTCTCCGCCTGGTTGACCACGTCCCAGCTCGCAGCGACATCCTTTCGAGTGAAGTAGGTGGTCACAGAAGGAAGGATGAGGGTGGCGACTGCCAGCGAGAAGACGCTCACGAAGATGGCCATCTTCTGCACGCCAAAGTACAGCCCGAGCTCATGCTCGCCCCAGAAGTATCCGATCACAGCTTTGTCTAGGTAGAGGTCAACGATTATGATCATAGACACCACAAACACGGGCGCAAGAGACCGGATGTACTTCACAAGGGTGGCCTTGTCGGGCCTGGATATCTTGCACGTGCTCATGAGGAATGCGACCAGCAGAGTCGAAGCGATCATTCCCGCCGCATATGCGGAGGCCAGAAGAGCAGGGCCCTCGGGACGTGATCCAAATGCGGTTGTCGCCACATATATGATGAACGAGACTCGAACGATCAGGTCGAGGATTGCTGGCACGTGAACCTTTGCGACTGCCCCGAGGGCATCAAAGGTGTGTGTCGCTATTTGGTTGATTCCGAGCAGGATGTAGTAGATGAGGAACACGTAGAGGGAGTCGACTACTGCAGGGGTATCTGGCATCGAACCGCCCAAGTAGTCTTTCTTCCACAGCTCGATCAACAGGAACGTCACGATGGAAAAGATAGCCAGCAGCACAATTCTGATCGTTGCATATGCGCCAACACACCTCCCAACATCTGGGCAGGTCTTGATGTGCATTGCATGGACGGAACCAACGCCAAAATCGGACAGAAAGCTCAGGATGCCAATCGTGGCAATCGCGAAGCCCACAACTCCGAGAACACTTGGCCCCATGTTCTGAGCGATGAAGACCAGGGCGGCCGTGCCAAGTATCGCCCCGAGGACGCTGTTGATGACCGAGATGGCAGCCTTCGGACTCATGAGCCTTCTGCCACTGCTCTCGCCCCGAGAGCCCTTCTCGGGCATGTTCCCTTAAGACATGGCGCGCAATATGAATCTGCTGGTGCATGTTGGCTCAAAGCCTGGCCATGAGTTCTCTCACAATCTCCATGCCTTTCGAAATGTTCTCCTGAGTGTTCGCGTAAGAGAATCTCAGATGGCCCTCGCCGAGCGAGCCAAAGGCTATCCCGGGAGCGCAGATAACGCCCCTGTCGAGTATCTTCAGGGCGAGCTTCTCAGAAGGCATCTTCTGGGAGTACTTCGGGAAGACGTAGAAAGCGCCGCTCACGGGTGGGACCGAAAAGCTCGGGATCTCAGAGAGCTTCTTCATCATCAGGTCCCTCCTCTTTCTGAACTCCTTCAGGACTCCCGCCTGGAAATCGTCCATGACCTTCAGTCCCTCCAGGACGGCATATTGCGTGGCTGTCGGAGGACACGCAAGCGTGTAGTACTGCACCTTAGCAAGCTGCTGTACTATCTCCTTGGAGGTCGCGACATACCCGATCCTCCATCCGGTGGCACCCAACGACTTGGAGAAGGACTGCACAATGACCGTGTCATCGTGGAATCTGGCGAAGGACCAATGCTCTCCCTCGTAGACATAGCTGTCATAGACCTCGTCCGAGAGGATGTAGAGCTTGTGATCCTTTGCGACCTCGCTCAGCGCCTTGACGGACTCCTTCGGAAAGACAGTTCCCGTGGGGTTCGACGGGCTGTTCACAACGATTGCCTTTGTGCGCGGGGTGATGAGCGATTTCACCTCTTCGATGTCTGGCAGGTAATTGTTCTCTGGCCTCAACGAGTACTCGATGGGCTCTCCACCGGCAAGGGCAACATCTGGACCGTAGACGATGAACCCTGGGTTCGGGACGAGGGCCTCGTCTCCTTCGCCGATGATCGTCTCACATGCGATCCTCATGCCCTCAGTCGCACCAGCGGTGACGATGATGTTCTCGAAGGAAACGTCCCTGCGGTACCTCCGCAGATATGCTGCGATAGCCTCCCTCAGCTCCCTGATCCCGGCGCTCGGACCGTACTTGTTCTCACCCCTTTCCAGCGCCTTCCTGAAAGCGGCGATCACCTCGCCCGGAGGCTGCACGTCAGGCTCACCGAGGCCGAGGTTTATGGAACCTGGTGGAGCGGCCTCGAACAGCTTCCTTATGCCAGACATCTTGAGCGATGCCACTCTTGCAGGGAACATTGAACGGCGAACGTGCACAACCGTAGATGAAGGGTTCGGGAGTACAGCGTGAATGCGGGCATCTTGCTAACATCTAACACGAATGAGATCATAGGCGCTGGACCTGTCGAACACCACGTGCATAGGTTAATTACCGTTCTGGAGGATATCATTTGGACGCCGGGCTGTGAGGACATGAGGAAGTCTGGGGCGTTCCTGTTTGCCGTCGCGCTCATCGTCCTTTCCCCGTTGCTTATGGCGGGAAGAAGCGTCGCCACACCCGATGACAACAACGATTTCGCGACGGCAGTGGAGGCGCAGAAAGGCTATTACGTTGTCGATTCGGTGAGCACCGTTGATGATCTTGATGACTTCTACAAGATCTATCTAGAAGTTGGAGAGGAGATAGTAGCGAACTTGCTGGTACCGACAGGTGCCGA
>Ga0315308_1001499_pt1 | contig 13365 bp, 17 predicted proteins | sample TDP3_MG_FD_203078 | JGI IMG/M metagenome (GOLD analysis project Ga0315308, IMG submission 203078) | Freshwater sediment microbial communities from Lake Towuti, South Sulawesi, Indonesia - TDP3 | ecosystem: Environmental > Aquatic > Freshwater > Lake > Sediment | place: Indonesia: South Sulawesi... | reverse complement strand
CCAGGATCAAGATGGCTGGCGCAACAGGGATTGTTGAATATCCCCTGAACAAGATTATCTACTGAGATTCACTGCCAATAAAACTCAAACAGGGAGGAGGCACAAATGTTCCATTGGGAGGATCGTCCTGAGAAGGCATGGAAAAGGTTTCAATTCAATCAGCCGTTTGCCAGGGGCCTCGAGCGTTTAAGGAAAAAAGTCCTGTCCGGGACTAACTTCGATCCTGCCGTCCTTTGGCAGTGGGGAACATTGCAGGCAACGGCTGTCATCGAGGTCCTCAAGGCCTGCGAGCGCGCCTTTGGGAAGGAGGGCCAAAAAGTGGTATCCGAAGCCCTGCGCCGCGTTGGTCTTGATGTAGGACGGCAGATTCTTAAGGGAGTATCAAAGCTTGAAGGAATGTCTGACATGGAGTTCCTGAGCTTCTACGCTACAGTCATCAACCGCATTGTATATGCCTCGCTGGAGGCCCCGCGCATAGAGAGTGACGACCAGATAAGCTTCGATATACTCTGGTGCCCGCACCAGGATCATTACAGGGCGTTTGATTGCCGTGTGCAGCGCTATTTCGTGCAGGGGTTGATAGACGCCCTCAAAGAGTTCTTCGGAATGACCAAAGGTTTCCAGGTAAGGTTCGACAGCACCATTCCTGCTGGCGCAAAGACATGCCACTTCACCATGTGGCGCTCCTCAAAATCCGGAGAGGAGTGGGATCAGGTGACTAAGCTGCTTGAGGAAAAGGCCCTGGAGATCGCAAAGCAAACAAAGAAAGGCCAGCAATAAACCCGTTCCTTCAGGCAGACCCAGACGATTATAAGGAGGAAAGATAATAGTTTGACAGTGCTGGGTAAATTTGACACGATAACTACCGAATGAACCCTTCCACCTCTTCGACAAAAGGGACGCGTTTTTTAAAATTCACAATTATTTTTATATTGCTATCAGGCTTCTGCGCACACCAGAAAATGCAGCTTCCAAAAGAGTTGTCAATGAACTCTTACAACATTGCTATATGTCCCATCATATATAATTTTACCGTTGGTCCCGCAGCAGCCGGTGTTTACCCGCAAACAGTGGAAACAACAACAAAGGAAATCAGCGATCACATCCGCAATGCACTCGAAGAAGATTTCACAAATAAAGGTATCACGGCACTTTTTATCCCTGAAGAAAAGCTATCTATTCAACAGACTGAGGAGCTGTTCAAGAGGGCCAATAAAATTGGAGAGATTGTGACTTTTACAGCCGCTGAACAAGAAGTGTTCAAGGAGGAAGGGTTCCCAAACCTGATTCTATTATTGTCTGGCAGGAGTTTTTCTGAGACCGAAGAATCCTATAATCAAAGAATAAAAACGAGTTGCGCATCGGCAGCTTTGATTACCGTTTTGACCCTTGGATGTTTGATAGGAATTCCAACAGCTCATTCTGTTGATTACACATACTTTGATACAGTAGTCATACATCGGCCGGACGGAAGGATTCTCTGGAGGGATAATATTAATTGGGGAGGCCAGGTCTATAACCCGAAGACGGTTTCAGATATTGTAAAAACCTTAATCTCGCGTTTTCTTACCTCAGGTGCAGAAAGAATTTGAAAGGAAAAAATTGCAATCTTTTTCTATTCTGCTCGTGAATTATGATAATGGATTTCTACTGGGAAAGGGCACGAGACTTCCACAGCTCATAAATAACAGGATAGACCAAGAGCTCCATAATGAAAGATGTAAACAACCCGCCGATCATCGGCGCGGCGATTCTCTTCATCACATCCGCACCGGTGCCGGTGGACCACATGATCGGGAGAAGCCCGATGGCGGCGCAGGCCACGGTCATCACCTTGGGACGGACCCTCTTGACCGCTCCGTAAAGAATTGCTTCCCTTAAGTCCTCCTTGGTTTTGAGCTTGCCTTTTTCCTTCCACTCGTCATAGGCCAGATCCAGATACAACAGCATGAAAACGCTCCGCTTCCAATAGATAGAGGAAAGCTGTGCTTTCCATCCTTGCGTTTCTAAGGCAGGGCACCCGCCCAGAGGCGGGTCGGCCATATCCCTGTCTCAGCATCCAGGCCCATCAAGGCAATTAGCCCCACCCACACGGCTATCGAGGACTGATACCCCAGGGCATATAAAAGCCAGATGGCCCCTACCGCAGAGAAGGGTATTGCCAAAAGGACGATCATCAGGGATGTTGAAAAATAAAAGATTTCATATATAGTATAAAAGGAAAGGATGGGTAAAAGTGGAAAACTCCTGGGGAAAATTCTGGGCGGAACATCCGATGCCAACATCCCCTTCTCAGGAATGTGTCAACTCCTTCGGAGGATGGGATTTGAGGAGCGTATTCGTGGAAGCCATCACATTTTCACAAAAGAGGGCGTAGAGGAGATTTTGAATATTCAGCCAAAAGGGACAAAAGCCAAGCCTTATCAGGTTAAGCAGGTTCGTCATGTCGTTCTGAAATATAAATTGGGAGGGGAAGAGAATGAGCAAATATGAGGTGATCATATACTGGAGTGACGAAGACCAGGCATTCATTGCAGAGGTGCCGGAGCTTCCAGGATGTGCAGCCGATGGGAAAACATATCAGGAGGCTCTAAAAAATGCCGAAATAATTATTAAAGAATGGATTGAGACTGCAAAAGAATTGGGCCGTCCCATTCCTCAGCCTAAAGGGCGCCTTGTGTTTGCGTAACCTGCTAAACACACTCTCTACTTAAACCCATCCGGGGCACATAGAGCAATTGCGAGCTACGATGATCTGTAAATCCGCGGAGTTATGTCTTGGGGAGGAAGTGGGAGCGCCAAAGCTCGTAAATAACCGGATAGACCAAGAGCTCCATAATGAAAGATGTAAACAACCCGCCGATCATCGGCGCAGCGATTCTCTTCATCACATCTGCTCCGATGCCTGTAGACCACATGATTGGTAAAAGGCCAATAGATGCACAGGCCACGGTCATGACCTTCGGCCTAACCCTCTTCACGGCTCCATAGAGAATCGCCTCCCTCAAGTCCTCTTTCGTTTTCAGTTTCCCTTTCTCTTTCCATTCATCGTAAGCAAGATCAAGGTAAAGGAGCATGAATCTCCTACTTCCCATTGCAATGCTTCGCGGCAATGGGAACCCAGCCGCATCCAGGCCCATCAAGGCAATGAGCCCCACCCTCACAGTTATCGAGGAATGATACCCAAGGTTATACAAAATCCATATGGCCTCCATAGCCGAGAAGGTCAACGGCATGAACACAATGAATGTATTGGTGAGACATAGCCAGTAAGCATCACGAGTCAGACCTAATCATGTCAGCACCCTGTATGAGCCTGATGTCTGCGAATTGGGCTACATCTCCTATTACAATCTATATAAAGTATGATATGATTATTTAACAGGAGGGTTCATGAAATTCGACAGAATCACATTAGACCCAAATGTCTGTACCGGTAAGCCATGCATACGGGGACTGCGGTTTCCAGTCTCCCGCCTCCTTGGTCTTCTGGCCGCAGGCGAAACGAGGGAATCTATTCTCAAAACATATCCTTACCTTGAACCTCAAGATATCGAAGAAGCCCTCCTTTACGCTGCAACGCTGGCAGAGGATGAAACCATAGAATATACCAGGTGAAGTTCCTGGTTGATATGCCGTTCTCGCCTGGTTTGGCAGAATGGTTAATCCACCAAGGACACGAAGCCGTTCATGCAATGCATATAAATTTGGAGAAAGCTCCTGATATAGAAATTTTAGAGTATGCACGAAAAGAAGGACACATTGTTATAACCGCAGACTTGGATTACCCAAGACTTTTAGCACTTATGAAAACCCAGAATCCAGGGATAATCCTTTTCAGGGGTGGAAACTACAGTGAACAGGCGGCAAGAGACCGCTTAGAACAAGCCTTGAAAATGATCCCTCATGATGATTTGATGTATTCAATTGTTGTGATCGATAAATCCAGGATCCGTCGAAGGCAACTTCCTATCTGATTAATGTAAACCCATTCGGGGCACAGAGAACGCTTGCGCGCCCTTTTAGCCTGTGCATGCGGATGGGCATAAAGTCATTTATTTTATACTACTATTTTAAGAATCATGTCAAGTATTTCACGATTGGCAGTGGGGGACCTTGCAGGCCACGGCTGTCATTGAGATCCTCAAGGCCTGCGAGCGCGCCTTTGGGAAGAAGGGCCAGAATGTGGTATCCGAAGCCCTGCGCCGCGTCGGCCTTGATGTGGGACGGCAGATCCTTAAGGGAGTATCAGGGCTTGAAGGGATGTCTGACATGGAGTTCCTGAGCTTCTACGCCACAGTCATCAACCGCATTGTATATGCCTCGCTCGAGGCCCCGCGCATAGAGAGTGACGACCAGATCAGCTTTGATATCCTCTGGTGCCCGCACCAGGATCATTACAGGGCGTTTGACTGCCGCGTGCAGCGTTATTTCGTGCAGGGATTGATAGACGCCCTCAAGGAGTTCTTTGGAATGGATAAAGGCTTCCAGGTAAGGTTCGACAGCACAATCCCTGCCGGCGCAAAGACCTGCCACTTCACCATGTGGCGCTCCTCGGAAGCCAGGGAGGAGTGGGATCAAATGACCAAGCTGCTTGAGGAAAAGGCCCTGGAGATCGCAAAGCAAACTAAGAAAGACAAAGAATAAAAACCCCTGCCGGTTCCCACGGTGATGATTAAGAGCGTGGCAAAGAACATGGCTGGGCCCCTTTGCTGCAGAGCATTGCAAAGGAGAGTCTTGGTGAAGGACAGGGGCTTGAAGAGTCTCTTCTCCTGTGCCTCCAGAGTAAAGACGGGCATGAAGGACACGGCGATGACCAGGAGGGAGAAGAAGGAGTGACGGTCAACCTCATGGATGGCCTTGATGAAGACCTCTCTGTAGGTTCCCTGGCCACCCCCAAAGAATGATACAGGAACAAAAAGGGGGGGTGTCTCTAATCTCTCGAACAGCTATGACTTATAAGAGTTTCTTGAATTCCTCAATACTCAGTCCTGCATCCCTGACAATACCGCCCATGGTAAAGGAATTCACGGGGTTCTCTCGTGGGATAGTGATAATCCGCTCCCCGTTGGTCATGGTGATGTGCTTGCTTTCTTTGGAAATCCAAAAACCTGCCTTCTGAAAAGCCCGGACTGCCCGCTGATGGGGGATGCCCGGGAGTTTAGGCACGATCTTCCACTTCTACATAGCGGGAGTCCTTGTCTTTACTCAACTCCTCAACGGTTTCCAGGTAGGCCTGGATGGCGTCTGTGATGTTCTCCAGGGCTTCCTCCTCCGTCTTCCCTTGAGACCAGCACCCTGGCAACCCAGGCACCCATACAGCATAGCCTTCTTCTGTCTTCCTAAGATTTACTTTATATTTCATAAACCCCCCTGTTTTTCATTTCGACTTCCTGCTTTATTATACATGAAAAACCCATCCGGGGCACAGAGAACGCTTTCGCGCCCTGTCAGCCTATGCATGCGGATGGGCGTGAATTCAGTTATTATTGTTTTATCATTAGCCTTCCCTTGTCAACCGGCTTACCCGCATGGGAGACCATAAGACATGAAAAAGGAGTCTATCCCCTTTTTATTTACCGAGTCTTAGGTGGGCGGCCATGCCGGATAGTATGACTTCGAGGTCTCCGAAATAACTCATCGAGTCCTACCCTGAGGAGATTTCCAAGCCTTACCAGCGACCGAATGGTGAGATTCTCGCACCCGGCCTCCACCCGCTGGAGATATTTGAGCGAGACCCCGGCCTTCTCCGCAAATTCCTCCTGAGTTAGACCCTTTTGAATGCGAAGCTCTGCGATCCGGCGGCCAACATTCCTGATGATCTGCGTGTGATTTTTGGGGCGCATCCATCCCATCGTGGGGGAGACGGCCATCCATTAAAACCAACCCATGAGTTTCCATTTTTGTTGACTTTTATCAGAGTCCCGAGTATTGTTATTTTTAAGGATAGGGTATTCTTAAGAGGGAATATGGGGGGGTCACATTCAACTTTCATAGGAAGGAGACAGCTATGAGCCATGCGCGTCAAAGAGTCCTCAAGAATCATATGGTATTTTGTCTTATCACAGTCATTAGTGTTGTTGGAGTGATTTCAGGGGGATGTGAAGGACCCCGAGGGCAGTCGGGAGCCCAGGGAGTTCAAGGTCCAACAGGTGCATTGGGCATGACAGGATCCACTGGACTTCAGGGCCCTCAGGGAGCGCAGGGGTTAACCGGCCCCACCGGGTCTCAGGGCGCTCAAGGATTAACTGGCCCTGCTGGGGTTCCTTGTGTGGGTTGTGTTGACTCAGTATCAATTGCTGATGGTGCTGTCACAGGAACAAAAATATCTTCGGGTGTTTTATATTCGGCTCACTTTTCTCCCCCATCCTATGTTGAGTTTGGAAAAGATGGGGCCACGGTCAAAGTATTCACTGGGCCTACAAGCACAATAATACAAGTTCATGGGGATAATGATGTTTCTACTTCTTCAACATCGTGGATTGATATTCCTGGGATGGTCGTGACATTTACAACACGTGGAGGCTATCTCACCTTGGATTTTGATTGCGGGTATGAGGTAAACGCCACTTCTGGAGGAGTTGCATTCATGATAGTATTTGATGGTGCTATTGGTGGTGCCCGTGCCACATTCGTATTTGCAGCCAATGTGGCGCACACTTTCCATATGGAGAGGATAGGCGCCATTATTCCTCCTGGCACTCACACTGTTCGAGTCCAATGGCTTGTAGATTCCGGAACTACCGTAGCACGAATCAATTCCCCCTCGAATGGTTATGAATCGAGAATTTTGACAATTCGTGAGACACTATTTTGAAACCGAAGGAGGTAGGACATGGCAGCGATATGGCGAATAGGTGCAGGGGATAAAGATAAAGATTTGGTTCCTCTTATGTTGGAGAAAGGGTTAATGCTGATTGGCCCTGGTGATACTGATGATATTACTGGCCTTAATCGGGCGGCAATAAAGGATAAGGTTAATAATATTCCCAATGGCAATCCCAGAGATAAATCGAGTGCCGGGTATCTTTTAGGGTTTCGTGATGCAAAAAATGGAGAGATTGTTGTCTTAAGGCTCGGCTCTGTATGCTTTGCAGTCGGTGTTATTATTGGCGACTATAAATGGAGCGATGAATTTAAGAAGGTATATTCATATTGGAACAAAGAAAAAATATATAGACAAAACGACCCTCCCTGGGATCTTCAACACACCAGAAAGGTCGAATGGTTTATCCTCAAGGATGCAGAAGCCTTATGCTACTTTCGGAGAGGAATCTATGGTGGGCAACAAAGGTTCTGTCAAGTTCAAGATTCTGAACTGAAAAACTATCTTGAGGAGAAACTGGGATACAATGGAACAAATGGCAGAGAGGTTTTGGAAAAAATTGGCGATCGGACTCAGGGGGTCAATAAATATGGTTTTCCGATTTCATAGAAATGTGGAAACTCCTCCTTCATTTGGGAAGGGAGCGGGAACGCCACAGCTCGTATATAACCGGATAGACCAAAAGCTCCATAATGAAAGATGTAAACAACCCGCCGATCATCGGCGCGGCGATTCTCTTCATTACATCCGCTCCGGCGCCTGTAGACCACATGATTGGTAAAAGCCCAATAGAGGCACAGGCCACGGTCATGACCTTTGGACGAACCCTCTTGACTGCGCCGTAGAGAATCGCTTCCCTCAAATCTTCTTTGGTCTTTAATCTTCCCTTCTCCCTCCACTCGTCATAGGCCAAGTCCAGATACAGCAGCATAAATATCCCTGTCTCAGCATCCAGGCCCATCAAGGCAATTAGCCCCACCCACACAGCTATCGAGGACTGATACCCCAGGGCATATAAAAGCCAGATGGCCCCTACCGCAGAGAATGGCACAGCCAGTAGCACAATCATCGTCTTGGTAAAGGACTTAGTGTTCAAGTAGAGGAGAAAGAAAATAATTAATAAGGTCAGAGGAAGAATATACACCAGCCTTTCCTTGACCCTCTGCATGTACTCGTACTGCCCGCTCCAGGTCAGGGAATACCCTGTAGGCAGGGTCACCCGATCCAGCACGGCCTTCTTGGCATCGGCTACATAGCCACCCACATCACGACCTGCAACATTCACATATACATAACCGGCCAGCATCCCGTTCTCATCCCTTATCATGGCCGGACCTTGCGTGAGCTTGATGTCAGCCAACTGGGCCAGGGGTATCTGGGCCCCGCTCTTGGTTGGCACGAGGACACGGCTCAGTCGGTCAATATCATTTCGCAGCTCACGGGCATACCGGACATTGATGGGATATCGCTCCCTCCCCTCCACCGTGTAGGCAATGTTCTCCCCCCCAATGGCCGTCATGATCACCATCTGCCTTGGATTGACAACAAAGAACTTTTCACATATAAAAGTAATATGAGAGCGGCCGCGCTAAAAGAGGCTTTTATTATAGACAGGACGGGAAAGACTAAGGGTGTCATCCTTGATTTTAAGGAGTATTCACGACTGAAGATGTTGGAAAAAGTCATTGACCCCGGCCAAGTGTGGTTCTGGACAAAAAAGTGGCAGGCAAAAGAACGCAGAGCAGACCGTGCCCTCAAAAAAGGCAGGATTAAAGTCTTCGACAGCATGAAAGAACTCATCAGAGAATTAAAAGATTGAAGTTCGTCCGCACCGAACCCTTCAAGGAAGATTATCAATTACTTCCGAACCATATACAGCAAAAAACCGACAAAACCCTCCTTCTCCTATCACAAAACCTTCGCCATCCCTCACTCCAAGTCAAAAAAATTAAGGGCAGAGAGGGAATCTTCGAAGCCAGGGTGGACCTTCATCACCGGCTTACTTTCTCTATTCAAGGCGGTGCTTTAATCTTGAGAGCAATCGGCACTCATAATAAAGTTCTCAAGTCACCTTAGAATATATGGAAGAACAAAAGATCAAAAATCTTATAAAAGTGTGGCATGAAAAGGCAAGGCGTGAGAGAGATGTATTTTCAAGGTTTGTCTTCCTCTGGATTTGCTTCAATGCCTGGCTCGATTTCCGGTCAGGTAAAGAGCGCGATCGAGAGATGATCGAATATCTGAAAGAGCAAAAACGGGATTTGCCGGCATTGGATCTGATCTCCTCTTTTAATTATGCATTCGAGAGTAAAGATACTTGTAAAATCCTACATGGCATAGTCTCACTTTCCCCAATAAAAGATTCAAGAGGAAAGTTTCCTGACGTCAATATAACGAATACAGAAGATATTCCTAACATTGTCGAGGCCATATATCGAGTCCGATGCAATTTTTTCCATGGCCGCAAAGAAGCTAAGAACCCAAGAGACGAACAGCTGGTCACTGTTTGTGCCCGTATTTTAGAAAAATGGATAGGGAATTTGATCGGGGGTTGGAAATAGCCGAGGACTTTTGTGAGGTTAAATAGAACAATATGAAATTTTTATCTTATATTAGAGATTTGCTTTCGGGCAGAATCTATTACCACAATAAACTTATTGGAAGCAATGTTATCAAACTACTCAAAAATGTTCAGAAAAGACCCAAATCAGATTTTATTAGGATGTGGGTTTATTCGTGCGTTGGTTACATAGATTCCTTGTTTTCTTATTTGTTGTTCAAAGAAAATTCATTCAAAGTAAACATATATAAACTCGATAAACAAAAAATGTTCGACGCCTTCCAATTACTTTGCATTCATTTTGTTATTGTCTTTCTTAAGAATAAAGGCAATCTTGCCGTTCTTCATCAGGAGGGATTGGATGCTGAGACGTTTATGAACGACATTTTTTCAGTCTTCAATCTCACAATTGATAGAGCAAAGTACAGGAATTTGGATGCAGCATTCCCTAATGATTCTCCAAAATATTTCGTTGAACTCTATGATGAAATTTTCGTAAATATACTTGGCGCACCAAGCAAGGGCAGTTTAGGTTCCTCCCTGGTTTTTGCGCAATTATTGACCAATGCCTACACTTCATTTATCAAGGAATTGAATGTTGACTATCAGACGTAAGTTAAAAAGGGCATTATATTTTAAGGAAGCGGGAGCGCCAGAGCTCGAAGATGACATTATGGCGGGCCCGGAGACTAACCAGATGTTGGTAATGGCGTATGGCCGTATTTTAGTAAATGGTTTAGAGAACTTGATCGCAGGATGGAAATAAAAGGATAAGTGCAATGTCTGATTATTTTTTCAATACAATCGTAGAAAGAACGGAAGATAATCTTGAAAAAGTTGAAGTTTTGAGGAAAATGGTAAAAACTCCATCAAAAACTGAGTTGTTCCGATACGGAAAAAAATTAATTGAGCCTGTTGAAGAAGAATTACAAAACCATGTAATGAAACTTTTTTATAAATATCTTATATATCATGATTCAGTTGAATATTATATGTTTGGTGGTGCCGAATCTTTTGAAAAAATGAAACATTATTCACAAAAACAAGAAAGTATCCTTGAAAATGTTTCAGCTACACTTGATGTTCCAGCCCATATCATAGAACATGCAGTTTCATGGCTTGATATTGCTTATTTAGTAGATAAAGACTTTGCATCGGCGTATGTAGATAGGTTAACCCGTGAAAGATGGTCAGCGTGGATTGATAATTTACCAAAAGAAAATAAAAAGAGAGACCTTCTTGATTTGATTGTATTGAATGTTATTAGGATTAGAGGGCGAAAGCTTTCCCTGAAAGGATTGGTTCGCAGGATTATTGGCACCGTATTTTTGAAGATTACAGGTCAATATAACGAGTAAGAATATTGCGGATATTGTTTCGATCCGCCTGAGGCAGTGGAGTAGACAAGGCATTGCACAGACTGAAGTCTGCGGTTACCCTGAGGAGTCTGTTTTGATCTCACGGGAACGCCAGAGCTCGTAGATCACTGGATACACCAATAATTCCATAACGAATGATGTGAACAGGCCCCCGATCATCGGGGCAGCAATGCGTTTCATCACATCCGCACCTGTGCCGGTGGACCACATAATAGGCAAAAGGCCAATAGAGGCACAGACCACGGTCATGACCTTTGGACGAACCCTCTTGACTGCGCCGTAGAGAATCGCTTCCCTCAAATCTTCTTTGGTCTTTAATCTTCCCTTTTCCCTCCACTCGTCATAGGCCAAGTCCAGATACAGCAGCATAAATATCCCTGTCTCCGCATCCAGGCCCATCAAGGCAATGAGCCCCACCCACACGGCTATCGAAGAATGATACCCCAGGGCATATAAAAGCCAGATGGCCCCTACCGCAGAGAATGGCACAGCCAGTAGCACAATCATCGTCTTGGTAAAGGACTTTGTGTTCAAATAGAGAAGAAAGAAAATAATTAATAAGGTCAGAGGAAGAATATACACCAGCCTTTCCTTCACCCGCTGCATATATTCGTATTGACCGCTCCAGGTCAGTGAATACCCTGTAGGCAGGGTCACCCGATCCAGCACGGTCTTCTTGGCATCGGCCACATAGCTCCCCACATCCCGACCTGCAACATTCACATATACATAACCGGCCAGCATCCCGTTCTCATCCCTGATCATGGCCGGACCTTGCGTGAGCTTGATGTCAGCCAACTGGGCCAGGGGTATCTGTGCCCCGCTCTTTGCAGTGATGTTGAAAAATAATTAACACAGATGGTATTGGGTGGGGAACAGAGATCACTATATCTCTTGTTTCGGACAATCAAAAATCATCCATCTGCGGCATATGATTCAATAAAATCAGGGCAAATTAAAGTAATTTAACAAATTGCAATGAGCAAAATGAAAATCAAAATGGAAATAACGAATACTATCTTCATAAATTTTGCAACATTCATTTTGGCTCTGGCTATGAATAAACCCCTAAATAACAAATCCAAAGGAGTAGAGCAGTTGTTCAGCGAAAAGAAAATATTCTTATAGTCAAAATATGTATAATCTTCGTTACTTGCCATTTTCTGAGTATGGTAGTCAATCTTCGAAAGAATAGCATTGTCAAAATCAATAGGTTGACATGATATTTCAAGGATTTTTAGGAGCCTTTCTATTTCAGAGAAAAATTTTGGAGCCCTAATTGTCAACGAACGAGCCATTTCTGAACGGTATTTTTCGGAAGGCATATTTATTGATATGACATTCCTTTTTTTGAATAAAAATTGTGATATTGTAGAAATTGCTGCTCTTTTATAAAGATCGTTTTCTAAAGAACGATTCAGCTTTTCTGACAGGGTTAAATATAAATCCTTACATTTTTGGTATTGTCCTTCGTCAGTTTCATAAACGCCCGGCACATCTATTGTTTCCATCTCCTTTAATGGTAATTGTTTCCATCCGTAAATAAAATCAAAAATTTCTTTGGAAGAAATTCTAAACATGGCTTATTCCATTATTAATTGTTACCAGACCACACCTCGTAGGCTGCCTCAAGTATCGCCCAAGGGCATCGGGGTAGCTCTCTGACAAGATTATGATTTAGGATGAAATACCTGTCCAACAGGTTCAAGTTCACAGGAAATTCAATAACATTATGCCCCTCCTCAATATGTTCCAGGACTTCCTTTAGAACGATGTTATCACCCCTGCAGATAACGCATTTCATTCCTTCCTCCTTCTATAGTCAATCCATAACCTGGGATCAGGCTGATATATTTTTATTACTATAGCACAATCATCGTCACCATCATAGGCGCAAACAATGTGGAGAGGCCGTTTCGCCTTCGTAAAACCCAAAACAAGGGCGCTCGGATAAGGTTTATCTTCCAAATATGATTCTATTATTTCTCCATTTGAAATAGCATCCTCGACCTCACTATCAAATATCCGGCCAAATTCCTCCTTTCCATCTCTTCTCTGGCATGAAAGGTATAGAATGCTTTATCAGTTGAGAAACACCTCTGGATATTTGATAATATTTCCAACAGGGTCCTCCCGGTTTGGGAATGAAGTATGCCTGTTTTGGGAAAGAAAATCAATTGCAGAGATGTGAAATCAGGACAATGTTTTTAGGGATCGGGAGCGCCAGAGAGCGGAAATTACAGGAACAGGACTCAGGGGTTCCGGGCACCCACCCAGAGGCGGATCGGGCGGGGAAGACCAGCCGCATCCAATCCCATCAAGGAGATGAGCCTCACACACACGACAATACTGGCATGATACCCCAAAGCATAAAGGAGGGGCACTACCCGAAGGGTAGTCTGGACACTACCGCAGAGAAGGTTTTTCATAAGATTGAATTTTTGACCGACGTATGATAAAGAAGAATTCACAGTGAAACTCAAACCAAGGATTAAAATTGATGATTCAGATATTCATCCTCATATAAGGACGCGTATGCAACAGCGTGGCGTAACAAGGGAAGAAATTGAAAGGGTGATAAACGAAGGATGGGAAGCAGA
>Ga0315308_1001498_pt1 | contig 13367 bp, 10 predicted proteins | sample TDP3_MG_FD_203078 | JGI IMG/M metagenome (GOLD analysis project Ga0315308, IMG submission 203078) | Freshwater sediment microbial communities from Lake Towuti, South Sulawesi, Indonesia - TDP3 | ecosystem: Environmental > Aquatic > Freshwater > Lake > Sediment | place: Indonesia: South Sulawesi... | reverse complement strand
AAATCGCTTTTCTTAATTTCACCCTTGGTCTGCTCTTCGGAAAGCCGCATAACATCAGAGGTGGTTACCCTCTTCTCTTTTAGCTCAGTTAAGTCCATTCTTCCTGCAAAGCTAACTGGCTGAAAGACAAGATGCTTGATTATGTCAGAGTTTTCGGCGGCATACCTTATCATGTCGCCAACCTGATGGTCATTAATCCCTTTAGCCAGAGTGGGAACCATGACGATTTTATTGAATCCTATCTTCCTGGCATCTTCTATAAGCTTCTGCTTTAGCGGCCATAGGTCGCGACCTCTCATTTGTATGTAAGGTTCAGGTGTGACACCATCAAACTGCAAATATAGGTAAACGTCGAGGTCGCGTAACTTCTTGAAATAGTCAATGTCCTGGGCAATTCTTATTCCATTTGTGGCCAGCAAGGTATATTCATAGCCAAGCTCCTTCTCCATACCTATTATTTCCAGCAAGTCCTCTCTTACTGTTGGCTCGCCACCACTGTGCTGCACCCCTCTAACCCTAACAGGATAATTCACCTCCTGGGCATATTCTAGAATCGCCCTTATTTGTTCCTTGGTTGGTTCATAGATGTATTCATCCGCACTGGCAGCGGCGAAACATACTGGACACCGCAAATTACACCTGTTGGTTACATCGATGATGAGCAGAGTGGTGTGTGACCTATGTTTCTGACATATGCCACAGTCATACGGGCAACCAAGCTTTGACTCCTTTGGTTTAAGTACCGGCTTTCCATAGTCCAAATATTTATAAGCCCTTTCATATTCCTCATAATCACTCCACACGATATCTTCAAAATCCCCGTGTTCGGCACAATGCTTTTTCATTATCACTTGACTATCAATTTCCCATATTTCTGCCTCTAGGACCTTCAAGTCTTCCGGGCAAATAGACTGTGTTTTTCTTAGCAGCTTCATAAGCTTACCCCCGTTTACATTAGAGGAGTATCATAATGCCTCCAAAGGCTGGGTAAACTGTAGCAGAGCAAAAAGCGAATGTCAAAGCCCCTGCAGCGAATATGCCTTGCTCATACATTGATTTCGACTCAGGCTATGCAGTATACTTGACCCGCCCAATAAATCCAATAAATGAAGAGCGAGGCTGTTTAAAAAATGTAGTTGCCCAATTTATTGGGCAAAAGAACTCTACCAAGCTTGACTTCAGTTCCCTCATAGTGGAGAAGTATGATAGAATGCCCTAGGAGATAGATCTTGGCAGAGAGGATTTTCATTGGTGTAGCCTGGCCTTATGCCAATGGTCCCTTGCATTTGGGGCATGTTGCTGGTGCCTACCTACCGGCAGATATCTTTGCCCGCTACCATCGGGCTAAGGGCAATGAGGTAATAATGGTCTCCGGCAGTGACCAGCATGGCACCCCCATAACCATTCGCGCCGAGCAAGAGGGCAAGACACCTCAGGAGGTGGCCACCAAATATCATCAGGAATTCCTTGATTCCTGGGAGAGGCTGGGCATCGACTTTGACCTATTCACCACTACCGATACTGCCAATCATGCCCAGGTGGTTCAAGATTTCTTTCTTAGACTGCTGGAAAAGGGTTACATCTATCGGGATAGCATGCCTCTGCTTTATTGCTTACACTGCCAACGTTATCTGCCTGACCGCTATGTAGAGGGTAGTTGCCCTTACTGCGGTTTCAAAGAGGCCAGGGGTGACCAATGCGATAAATGTGGCAAGCCCCTTAATCCTGCTGAATTAATTGAACCACGCTGCCGGCTATGCGGCAACACCCCCCAAACTAAAGACTCAGAACACTTCTTCCTCCGCTTGAGCGCCTTCAGGGATAAGCTCCTCGCCTGGGTGAGACAGCAGAGCCACTGGAGACAAAATGTCCTCAATTTCACCCTGCGCTACCTCGAGGAGGGGCTAAAAGACCGAGCTATTACTCGGGACATCGAATGGGGAGTAGCCATACCTCAGCGTGGCTTTGAAAGAAAGCGAATCTACGTTTGGTTCGAGGCTGTAATTGGCTACCTCTCAGCAACTAAGGAATGGGCCGGGCTTCGCAGCGAAAAGGACAAGTGGAGAGATTTCTGGCAACAAGAGGCAAAAAGTTACTACTTTATTGGCAAGGATAACATCCCCTTCCATACCATGGTCTGGCCCGCCATGCTAATGGGCTACGGAGGGCTCAACCTCCCTTATGACGTTCCGGCAAATGAGTTCCTCACCCTGGAAGGGAGGCAGCTTTCTACCAGTCGCAACTGGGCAGTTTGGTTACCAGATTATCTGGAACGCTACGCCCCTGACCCGCTACGCTATCTATTATCGGTGAACATGCCCGAGACAGGGGATACTGACTTTTCCTGGCGGGAATTTGCTCGCCGCAATAATGACGAGTTGGTAGCTACCTATGGAAACTTGGTGCACCGTGTCCTCACCTTTACTTATCGCCACTTCGATGGCTGTGTGCCTATACCCAGTGAACTTGATGGAGTCAGTAAGGCGCTCCTCCACACAGCAGAGTCAACCTTTAATTCTGTTGACAATTTCCTTTACCGCTGTCATTTTAGAGAAGGGATAAAGGCAGCCATGTCTCTTGCCCAAGAGACGAATCGATATCTAGAAGAGAAGTCACCCTGGAAGGTGATTAAGAGGGACAGAGAGGCGTGTGCCATTGCCCTCTTTGTCTCCCTTTCAGTCATCTCCTACCTCAAAAGTCTATTGTATCCCTTTTTACCTTTCAGCTCACAGAAATTGCACCACCTTCTTGGATTTGAAGGTATGGTTAATGAAGAAAGATGGGGGGTACATCCATTACCCCCGGGGCAGAGGCTGGCTCCCCCTGAACCCTTGTTTACCAAGTTGGATGAGGAAATGGTGACCGGGGAAACCAGCAGACTAGGTCATACCCCTGATTAACAGATTACAATATACACCATAGGGAAAGGAGCCCTTTGACTCTCTCTTCAATCTACAAACCTGTTAAAGGGGAGATAGCTCAAGTAGAGGAAAAGTTGAATCAAGTAGCTAGAACTGCTCCCCCTGGAATGGCAGAGCAATTAAACCATGTTTTACAAGATGGTGGTAAGCGAATTCGCCCTGCCCTGACTCTGCTGGCGAGCAAATTTCACTCCTATAATTTGGATTTGTTGCTCCCTATAGCCACGGCAATAGAGTTGCTACACACCGCCACCCTGGTCCATGACGACACGGTCGATAACTCCGATCTTCGCCGTGGCAAACTGAGCATAAATCGCCTCTGGGGCAATCTCAATGCGGTGCTTTTGGGGGATTACCTTTTTGCTGCTTCAGCCCGCATGGCGGCAGAAACAGGGAACCTTCGAGTGATAAAACTCTTTGCTCAAGCCCTGATAGATATATGCAGCGGTGAGATTGATGAATCCCTCAACCCTGCCGACAAAAGCAGAGAGCATTACTTCCAAAGGATTGGCGATAAGACAGCTTCCCTCTTTTCCGCCGCTACTGAATCAGGGGCAGTGCTAAGCGAAGCCCCGGAGGAGGCGGTGCAATCCCTCAAAGATTATGGCTATAACCTGGGGATGAGTTTTCAGATTGTGGATGACATCCTTGACTTTACCGGTCGAAAGGAAACCGTAGGGAAACCCGTAGTCAGTGACCTATCCCGAGGTATCCTCACTCTGCCTACCATAATCCTTCTCGAACGTTTGGAGGGTGACTCTATAAAAGAAATATTTGAGGAAGATAAGGAGAGGGGTAGAAAGCTAATCATAGAAAGGGTGTGTAAGTCTGGCGTCCTCGAGGAGTGTTACCAAATTGCCCAAGGGTTTCGCTCTCGAGCCTGCCTTGCCCTAGAACCACTCCCCCGTAATCCTGCCTATAGCTCTCTTATTAGCTTGGCTGACCATGTGATCAGGCGCAAGAGGTAGCTCCGAGCACTGGCTAAACCTAATGCCGCTCACTTTCCGTGACCTCTTTTTCCCACAGAGGTACTACTTGCTTAAAGCGGTCAATAGCATATTGGCAAGCCTCAAAGGCTTCCTTACGGTGAGGTGCACCTATAGCAATAACTAAGGTAATCTCCCCCACCTTTAACCGCCCTATCCTGTGATAGATAGCTATATCCTCTAACTGCCACTTTGCCTGAATCTCCTCAGCTATTCGCTGTAGCTCCCGCCGCGCCAATTCCTGAGCAGAAGCATCATATTCTAGGAAGAGGACCCTTTTACCACCAGATGAGCCCCGAACTGTGCCTACAAAGGTGACGACGCAACCATAAGCATCCTGACGAACCTTGTTGATGGCTTCTTCAGCTAGGATAGGGGTTCGGGTTATCTCGATCAAGCTAGCCTTGCTTTACCGGAGTCTCTGTAGAAGGGATAGGTTCATTAAATAGGTTCTCTAAGGCTTCACCTTCGATAGTTTCCTCAGTCATCAACCTCTCAGCGAACTGCTTCAGCTTCGCCTTATTGTTGGTCAGGATATCCTTGGCTACATTATAGCTACTGTTGACCAGGGCCTCGATCTCCCCATCAATCACATCAGCTACCTTGTCACCATAATCCTTCTGCTCATCGACCATCCGTCCCAAGAAGACTAGTTCTTCCCGTCGACCGAAGGTACGCGGGGGCAATTTGTCACTCATGCCATACTCCTTGACCATCTTCCGCGCAATGGTGGTGACCTGCTCTAAGTCGTTTTGAGCTCCTGTGCTTACCTCGCCGAAAATGATCTCTTCTGCTACCCGCCCTCCCAGGGAAGTAGCCAGTATATCCTTGAGCTGGCTCGGAGTGTAAAGGTGGCGGTCCTCAGTAGGCAGTTGTTTTGTGTAGCCCCCTGCTATCCCACGGGCAATGATGGAGATCTTATGCACCGGGTCAGCATAAGGGAGTTTCTTGGCTACCAGGGCATGCCCTGACTCATGGTAGGCAATTATCTCCTTCTCCTTCTGACTTATCACCCTGCTCTTCCTTTCCGGACCAAGCATTACCCGGTCAATGGCTTCTTCAAATTCAGCCAAACCAATAACCTTCTTTTCGCGCCTGGCAGCTAAAATAGCGGCTTCATTAACCAGATTAGCTAAGTCAGCGCCACTAAAGCCCGGCGTTTCTTTGGCAATGGTTTCCAGGCTAACAGAATCCTCCACTGGCTTACCTTTGGCGTGGACTTGGAGTATTGCCTTTCTACCGTTGATATCGGGGCGGTCTATCACTACCTGCCGATCGAAGCGACCAGGGCGGAGCAAGGCCGGGTCTAATATATCGGGGCGGTTGGTAGCCGAGAGGACAATGACATTAGTCGAGGTATCAAAGCCATCCATCTCCGCCAGGATTTGATTCAGGGTTTGCTCCCTTTCATCGTGTCCTCCCCCCAGCCCTGCCCCGCGGTGACGACCGACAGCATCGATTTCATCAACAAAGATAATGCAGGGGGCATTTCGTTTAGCTTGATCGAAAAGGTCTCTCACCCTAGAGGCACCAACACCGACAAACATCTCCACAAATTCACTGCCGCTAATAGAGTAAAAGGGGACCCCAGCCTCTCCGGCGATAGCTCGAGCCAGCAGAGTCTTCCCCGTGCCCGGCGGACCTACCAGCAGCACTCCTTTAGGGATACGCGCTCCTAAGGAGAGGAACTTCTGCGGGGACTTCAGGAATTCTACTATCTCCTGAAGCTCTTGCTTGGCTTCCTCTACTCCAGCCACGTCAGCGAAGGTGATTGTAGGTTTAGTCCCGCTGAATAGCCGGGCTCGGCTGCGGCTAAAATTAAAAGCCTGGTTACTTGCCCCTCGAGCACCTCGCAGCAGATACCAGAATAACCCGACCAAGAGGAATACCGGCAAAAGGGTCATCAGTAGCCCGCTCCAGTTGAAACCACCCTCCGCCGGGCCTGTGTTGTAGCTGTTTATTAACCCAGCCTCCTTCCATCCCTGCAAGCTTGTGAGGATATCGTGTTCAGCGGGTATAGTACATTCAAACTTTTCATCCGCTTTAGTAAAAAATGTTACTTTATCCCCCTTCACATCCACAGAATCAACCTCGCCGGCTTCTACCATGGCAATGAACTCGTAGGTATCCTTGCTCTCCGTCTTCTCGCCTCTCGGTAAGAAAGCGAACACTAGCAACACAATGGCTACTAATATAAGCAAATAAAGAAGAGTATGCTGCCTTCCTATTTTCATCCTTTACTCCAATTACTTGCCATAAATTATTATATCAGAAAAGGGTGGAAAACTAAATGAGCCGAGAGACCAAGATGTTTAGTTGTCATGCGACCCCGATTTATCGGGGGAAGAAATGAGCGAGTGGCAGAACACCCGCTCTATGAAAAGGGCAGCAATCGCTGATTCTGAATCCTCCATAATCCGTAGATTAGCACAGGGCGGTCACCTGTAGCTCCTCCCACATTTCGGGTAGGTTGGAGCATCCGCTCCAACAGTGCCTAGAGCAGATGCTCTAGGCTACCCCTACCCTCCTCGGAGTAGAACTGTGGTTTTTAGGGTCGCTCTCATACATCAGCCAAGAGTCCACCTTGTAGGTAAGTCCTTTGAAGCTGTATCCACGGATCAGGGGTCCTCCGGGATAATTGCATTCCCCAAGTTGGGTAGTATAAAATAGCTTGACTATCAGGGTTTTTCCTTATGAGCCTCGGTGTATGCAAAGTAAAACTTCGCCTGCCTGAGAACCAGTCTCTCAAGGGCAAGCGCCAGGTGCTGAAGTCTATCATCACCCGGGTGAGAAATAACTATAATGTCGCTATAGCTGAGGTCGATGATCAAGACCTATGGCAATTAGCCACATTGGGTATAGCTTGCGTTAGCAATGACGCTCGACAGGTCAACCAGGTACTATCAAAGGTGGTTGACTTTATCGGCCGGAGCAAGTTCGAAATAGAGATACTAGATTACGAGATTGAAATCATGCCTTTCCCCTGATACAGGCTGCTGAAATTTTTAGTAAACCGCGCTAAAGATGAGAGTTACCTCCTTTATCAATCATCTTAAGAGTTTAGCCAACTATAAGAATCAGATTGTCCATATTGAACATCTGCCCCCTCAAGCCTCAAGCTACCAAGAAATAGATAAACCTCTGCACCCAGCATTGGAAGCAGCACTCAAGACAGCCGGGCTATTCCCCCTCTACACCCACCAAGCGGCGGCAGTAAATATAGCTAACTTAGGGAAGAATGTTATGATAGTTACCCCCGCTGCTAGCGGCAAGACCCTGTGCTATAACCTGCCGGTGCTGCAAGCGATTTTAGCTGAGAAGGGGAGTCGGGCTCTTTATCTCTTTCCTACTAAGGCCCTAGCCCAGGACCAACTCCGCAGTTTAGCCGAGCTAACTTCCTTGCTTCCTTCTCCAATAAGATTTGCCACCTTCGATGGCGATACCCCGCCGGAGGAGCGTCCCCAGATAAAAAAGTCAGCCCAGATTGTGCTGACTAACCCGGACATGCTCCATTTAGGCATTCTCCCCAATCATCAATCCTGGTCAAGGTTTTTTCGCCGACTGAGATATGTCGTGATTGATGAAGCCCATATCTATCGGGGTGTCTTTGGCTCTCAGGTAGGCAATGTATTGCGAAGATTAAAGCGTCTTCTTTCCCTTTACAATGCCAAGCCCCAGTTTATCTGCTGCTCTGCCACCATCGCTAACCCAAAGGAGCACATCGAGAGGCTAGTAGGTTTACCTTTTGAGGTAATCGATAAGGATGGCTCCCCCCACGGGGGGAAGGATTTCGTCCTCTGGAATCCACCTATCCTTGATGAAGCCAAAACCTCCCGGCGCAGTGCTAATAGCGAAGCCTCTTTCCTCTTGGCTGAACTGGTGCGCCAGGGCATCCGCACCCTCACCTTCACCCGAACCCGCAAACTTACTGAACTCATCTATACCTATGCCAAACAGCAGTTGGCTCAATCCACCCTGGCACAGCAGATTAAGCCTTATCGAGCTGGCTATCTCCCTGCGGAGAGACGCCAGATAGAACAAGAGCTTTTTCAGGGTCAGCTCCTGGGAGTTGTAGCTACCACCGCCCTGGAGCTAGGAATAGATATCGGTGACCTAGAAGCCACCGTGCTTACCGGCTACCCGGGAAGCATCGCCAGTACCTGGCAACAAGCCGGTCGCAGCGGCAGGAGAACCGGGGAGTCCTTGAGCTTCCTCATCGGCTTAGATAACCCCCTCGACCAGTATTTTATGCGTCACCCTGATTTCCTTTTTCAAAAGAACTTTGAGCATGCCCTGACCGACCCGAACAACCCCTACATACTGAAGTCCCATATCCTATGCGCCGCCTGGGAGCTACCCCTAACTGAAGATGATGAGCGATTTTGGGGGGAAAGCTTCGCTAAAGCGAGAGGGGAACTAGAAGGGGATGGTATGCTCAAGGCTCGGGATAGGAAGTGGTATCTTATGCCCACCATTAACTACCCGGCTGAAGGAGTCAATATTCGCTCCACCTCCTCTCTCTATTACACCATTCTTGATGTCTCTCAAAACAACCGACAGCTAGAAACCATAGAAGCCAGTGTGGCTTTATTTCAAATTCACCCTGGGGCTATCTACCTGCACCAAGGTGAGCCTTATTTGGTTATTGAGCTGGACTTAGCTGCCCGCGCTGCCTATGTAGTTCCCACCGATGTCCCTTACTACACTCAAACCAAGGAGCTGACTGACCTGCGAGTGCTGAAGATAATCAAAGAGAAAACCACCCCCAAAGCCAAGTGCTACCTGGGTGAAGTGGAGGTCACCACTACAGTGGTGGGCTTCAAGAAGAAGATGCAGTTCAGTGAAGAGGTTATCGGGGAGGAGCCTCTCGACCTGCCGCCTCAGTGCTTCAATACCATAGCCCTATGGTTCGATATACCTCCCCAGGCAATAAAGCAAATAGCTGAAGCTCAGCTTGACTTCGCTGGGGGCTTGCACGCTGGCGAGCATGCCTCTATTGCCATCTTGCCCTTATTTGCCCTATGCGACCGCAATGATTTGGGCGGAGTCTCCACCCTCTTCCACCCCGATACCGGGAAGGCGCAGATATTCATTTATGACGCCCACCCTGGAGGAACAGGGATCACTGAGAAGGGCTTCGAGCTAATTGACCATTTATGGCGAGAGACACTGAAGGCAATTGTAGAGTGCCCCTGTGACGAGGGTTGCCCTAGTTGCATCCAGTCTCCCAAGTGTGGCAACAATAACCAGCCTTTGGACAAAAAAGCCGCCCAGGTGATACTGGGGGAATTAACAAGATAGGAGACCGTTTAACAATGTCATTCTGAGGAGTCAAAAAGAATTTGGACGACGAAGAATCTCAAAGATTCTTCGCTTCGCTCAAAATGACAACTGGATGTCGTTGAACACTCTCAACTAGATATGTTGCAGGCGGGCAAGTCCAGTGTTATTATAGGTTTTCACGCCATCCCAGAAGTATAAGGAGTCATGCTAAATTGCCTGATAGAAACTCACCTCTCCAGAAAGCCGCTGAAAAAATCCTGAAGGCTGAGGGAACGCCAGCTCTCTTTATGGATAAGAGAGTAATAAAACAAAAATACCAGGAGTTCAGCCGCCAATTTGGCGGAGCCAAAATCTACTACGCCCTAAAAGCCAACCCACACCCCGGCATTGTAGAGCTTCTGAAAGAGCTAGGCTGTAGCTTCGAGATTTCCTCCCAGGGGGAACTGGAACTCCTGCTCCAATTAGGGGTCTCGCCTCAGAAAATCATCTCCAGCAACCCGGTTAAAGACCAGGCTTTCATCGGCTCTGCCTACTCTAGCGGGATAGACTCCTTTGCCTTCGATTCCTATACAGAGGTCGAAAAACTAGCCCGATTTGCCCCCGGCAGCAAGGTCTATGCGCGTCTTGCTGTCTCTAATGAAGGTAGTGAATGGCCGCTAAGCAGGAAATTCGGTGTGGAGATAGAGGAGGCTGTCGAGCTGCTGGGGCAAGCCAGAAAGAAAGGGCTTAAACCCTATGGCATTGCCTTTCATGTCGGCTCACAGTGTACCAAGGCTACCACCTGGGGAAAAGCCATTGAGAAGAGCCAAGCAGTTTGGGAATCGGCAGCAGACAAGGGTATAGGACTAAAGCTGCTCAATATCGGTGGCGGTTTCCCCATTGAATATACCAAGCCGGTGCCTTCTATTAGTGATATTGCCCAGGTAATCAGAGACTCCTTAGCTAAAGCCTTCCCCAAAGATATAGAGCTAATATTGGCACCGGGCAGGGCTCTCGTTGGGGAGGCGGGCACCTTAGTAGCCAGGGTTATAGCTAAGGCTGCTCGAGCTACAGAGAAATGGCTCTATCTAGATGTCGGCGTATTTAACGGCTTGATGGAAAGCGTTGGTGGCATTAAATATCCCATGACGGCCAGAAAGGGTAGCCAAACCAGCCAATGGGTATTAGCTGGACCTTCCTGTGATAGCTTTGACGTCATCTCCACGGAAGCAGAACTCCCCGAGTTAGAGGTGGGGGACAGGGTCTATATTATGTCGGCCGGCGCTTATACCACCGCTTACGCCTCCCAGTTCGACGGCTTCCCTATCCCTAAAATTCACTTTATAGAATAGAGACTAATTATGCCCCCTTCATTCTTCCAGGAAAAGGACCCCTTTGCCCCTATCCAGTATGGCTATGAGGTGGAAGAGGTAATCTGCCAGCGCCAGACCAAGCACCAGGAGCTCCTTATATTCAAAAGCCCCTATTTTGGCCGGGTGCTGGCGCTCAATGGTGTTGTCCAGCTCACTGAATGGGATGAGTATTTCTATCATGAAATGCTGGCCCAGGTGGCCTTGCACGCTCACCCTTCCCCAACCGATGTCCTGATTATCGGTGGCGGTGATGGTGGTGTGCTGCGCGAAGTACTGAAGCACCAGGTGGTAAAAAGAGCCCTTGTGGTAGAACTGGATAGGGAAGTTATAGAAGCTTCCAAAGAATTCCTCCCTACCCTGTCAACAGGTTTCGCTGATCCAAGAACACAGATTCTGGAGAGGGAAGGAGCAGATTTCCTAGCCCAAACAAAGGAGAGATTTGATCTGATTGTCGTTGACTCCACAGACCCTGTCGGTCCGGCTGAGTCTCTCTTCACCAGTCAATGCTTCACCCATGCCTTCTCAGCTTTGAAGGCAGAAGGCATATTTGTCGCCCAAACCGAGTCACTTCATTTCCACCGGGAGTTCGTTCGTCAGGTGCAGCATAGACTAGCCCAAGTATTCAACCTAGTGGATTTATATACCGTCCCCCTAGCTACCTATGCCGGCAATTGGTGGACCTTCTCCATTGCCTCCAAGATGCATAATCCCAGAGAGATGTCCCGGAAATGCGAAGTGTCTACCAGGTATTATACAGAAGATGTCCACCGCCACGCCTTTTTGCCTCCCAGCCTATATCAAAAACTAATGGCTAAGATTTGATCCCTGGACCTTCTACTGGCGATTGGCTGACTTTAATTCAGGGTATTACTGTGAAAATACGGAAATTATGGGTAGGTTGCCCGACGTCGGGCAACCTACCCGATATGAAGTTTTCGGACAGCCTCAGGAATACATGTCCTCCCTCCCCTAGCGGGAGGGAGTTAGAGGGAGGGGAAAATTCACCCTCACCCTAGCCATCTCCCTTCAAGGGGGATGGTGTAGTCACTCCCGTTTCCACGATCCGAAGCCAGCTTGACACCCTGAAAACTAGGCATATACAATTGCCACAAAGAGCAAAGAGTTTCAAAGAGAGCTTCACTAAGGAGGACAGAATGAGGGCACTGGTTACCGGGGGCACGGGACTTTTAGGGAGCTACCTCGTAGAACGCTTGCTGGAGCAAGGCCACCAGGTGCGCGCTCTGGCTCGCCGAACATCTGACATCAGCCACCTCAAGACCACTGGAGCTGAGATCGTTTTCGGCAACGTTGAGGATTATGATAGCCTGCGTCCCGCGGTCGAAGGGGTGGACGTGGTATTTCACGCTGCGGCCAAGGTTACGCCGGGTTGGGGAACGTGGGAGGAATTCGAGAATGCAATCGTCAAGGGCACTGAGAATCTACTCAGGGCTAGCGCTGAGGCAGGGGTCTCCCGCTTTCTCTACATCAGCTCCGGCAGCATCTATGGCAAGAACTGTTGGGGCGATAAGTGCGCCGACGAGTCTACGCCCTGCGAACTACCTCCCCTGAGTTCCGACACCTACTATGACCACGCCAAACTGCAGGCCGAGAAGGTGGCCCTCGACTACTACAAACAGGGCAAACTCAAGGTCACAGTGGTCAGGCCGGGGATGATCTACGGGCCCAGGGACAGACTCCACACCGACCGAGTTTACCGTCATATGGCAATGATGAGGCCCCTTGTAGTATGGCCAGGGAAATCAAATCCCTGGTCAGCCCATGTCTTTGTCACTGACGTTGCCGATTTTGCCATCCTAGCAGCTACCAGCGATCGAGCTGTGGGGCAGGTTTACAACGTAGCCCCGCCCAACGCCGATCGGTTTCGAGACTACGCCAACGCCATGATCCGAGCCCAAGGCGGGCCACGACTGCAACTGACCATTCCCTACGCTCTGGGCTACGTCTGGTGTGTGCTGATAGAGGGGTGGGCCAGGCTGCGGCGGGCGAAAGAGTTACCTTATCTAACTCGCTCCGGCCTCAGATTCCTCAACAAGGGGATGTTCATCAACGGTTCAAAGGCCAGGAGGGAGCTGGGATGGGAGCCCAAGGTTTCCATGGAGGAGGGCAACAGGCTCTACGTCCAATGGCGGCGATCGCGAGAGAAGAAATAATCCGTTGTCATTCCCAGTCGAATACCTTGGCAACTTTGCTGACTTCCTCTTCTTCTCTATCTGGTCTAGTCCCTAAAGAAGGTGTTTAACAATCCTAATTGTCATTCTCAGCCCTTTGCTTTCTGTCATTACTGTGAAAATACCGAAAAAGACATCGACACCCTCACCCTTACCATACATGTTCTCCCTCCCCTAGCGGGAGGGAGTTAGAGGGAGGGGGTTAGAGAGGGTGACAGTTAAACAGTCTCTCTCAAATTGACATCACAGCTAACCTGCTGTAGAGTAGACATAAAGGGAAGAGGATGGGTGGTTCGCTTCGTTTGGGGAAGATCCTGGGCATTACTATACAACTGCATTTTTCTTGGTTCATCATCTTTGCTCTCATCATTTTCCTTCTCTCCTATAGCTTACATGAAGATGACTACTCTCTATGGACGAGCATAATAGCAGGAGTGCTCACCAGCATCCTTCTTTTCGCCTCTGTAGTGGCTCATGAGTTAGCCCATAGCCTGGTGGCAATTAGAAATGGTATTCCAGTAAAAAGCATCACCCTGTTCATCCTTGGCGGGGTGGCCCAGATAACCCGAGAAGCAACACGCCCTAGGACGGAGCTACTAATGGCCATCGCCGGCCCTCTTTGCAGCTTGGTGTTAG
>Ga0315308_1001497_pt1 | contig 13375 bp, 13 predicted proteins | sample TDP3_MG_FD_203078 | JGI IMG/M metagenome (GOLD analysis project Ga0315308, IMG submission 203078) | Freshwater sediment microbial communities from Lake Towuti, South Sulawesi, Indonesia - TDP3 | ecosystem: Environmental > Aquatic > Freshwater > Lake > Sediment | place: Indonesia: South Sulawesi... | reverse complement strand
TGGGGTCGGCGAGGTCGGGCTGCCTGATGAACTCCGTGAGCGACGTAGGGTCTCTGCCTCCGTGCGTCTATACGGCCAGAGGGGTCACCGCCTCCTCGGCCATCTGGATCTTGTACAGTTGCGAGTAGAGGCCGCCGTTGCCGAGCAGCTCCGAGTGGGTGCCCACCTCGACGATCCTTCCCTTGTCCAGCACGACTATCCGGTCTGCGCGACGGAGCGTAGAAAGCCTGTGCGCTATTATGATCGTCGTGCGCCCCCGGATGAGGTTCTCTAGGGCTTCTTGGATGTGCCGCTCGGTGATGGAGTCCACGGAGGAGGTAGCCTCGTCCAGTATCAGTATCCTGGGATCTGTGACGATCGCCCGGGCTATGGCTATGCGCTGCCTCTCGCCGCCGGAGAGCCGAGAGCCCCTCTCGCCCACCATGGAGTCGTAGGCGGTGCTCATGTTCATGATGAACTCATGAGCGTGCGCCGCCTTCGCCGAGGCGATCACCTCCTCAGGCGTGGCGTCGCTTCGGCCATACTGTATGTTGAAGCTGATGGACCCATCGAAGAGGAAGGGATCCTGTAGCACCAGCCCGATCTGGCGCCTAACGGCCTCAAGCTTGATCTTCCTCAGGTCGACGCCGTCGATGGTAATCCGTCCCCTCGACGGGTCGTAGAACCGGAGCAGAAGCTTCGTGAGCGTCGTCTTGCCTGAGCCGCTGGGGCCAACGACGCCTATCACCTCGCCGGGCTTGATCTCCAGGTTGATGTTGTGCACTATGGGGATGTAGGGCTCGTACCCGAAGCTCACGTCCTCAAACCTGATGTGGCCTTGGATCTCGAACTCCTGGGCGTCGGGGTCATCCTTGATCGCGGGCACGACGTTCATCACCTCGACGACCCGCTCACCTGAGGTCACCGCGTGCTGAAGCGGCTCGAGAAGGTTGCTCAGCGTCTGAACGGGGCCGTAGAACATCCACATGTAGCTGACGAACGCGATGAGGGTACCCGGGGTAAGCGTTCCACCCGTAACCTGGAGGCTGCCGAACCACCAGATCAGGACCACACTGGACGAGGTGACGAAGCCGAGGATGGGGAAGAACCTGAGGTGAAGCCTAGTGGTTGCCAGGTTCGCCTTGACCAGTGCATCCAACCCGTCGGCCAGCCTCTCGACCTCGAACTTCTCCCTCGCGAAGGACTTGACCACGATGGCGCCCGGTATCGTGTCGACGAGAAGCGAGCTTACGTCCGCCCACTTCCTCCAGGCCTTGTGGTATGCGCCGTGCGCGCTCCTCCTGAAGAGCGGGAGGCCTACGGCTATCACCGGCACTGGGAGCAGCACGAACACGGCTAGTCTCCAGTTCATGCTGAAGATGATGACGCCCACGCCTATGAGGGAAAGCGTACTGACGATGAGCGATTGGAGGCCCCAGATCAGGAACCACTGGACCCTGCCCACGTCGTCCATAACCCTGGACAGTATCCTGCCCGAGCTCATCCTGTCGTAGAAGCCCAGCGAGAGCCGCTGGAGATGCTCGTAGACGCCGTGACGCATGTCGTAGATGACCTTCTGCCCCAGATAGGAGAGGATGTAGTTGACCGCGATCCCAAGCACGGTGTTTGCGCCGTATACCCCAAGGAGCGCCAGCGTCAGGATCGGCAGGAGGTCATCTCGGTGGTCGATGAAGATCGAGTCTATCAGGGTTCGGATGAGGTACGGAGGCGCGAGGCCTATGCCTGTTAGGACCACGGAGAGCAGCAGGCCCACCGTGACGATAAGCCAGTAGGGCCTGAGGAAGCCCATCAGCCACCTGAGCGTCGCACGCATGCTGTGCGTCTCCGTTCTTCTTCCGTTCAGGTAGCTCCACGAGACCTCCCTTCGAAGCTGTGAGTCAGGCTCGATGAGCTCGTTCAGCAACAGCGCAGCTTTGCGGAACTCCTCGACGCAGGACCTGGAGAAACGGATGAGCTCCATAGGCCCCCGCTTGGTCGCTACCTCTATCTCGCCGTTGCCTACGTAGTCGTGGACCTCCACGGAGCGGATCTGGTCTATCGCGAGGCGGCTGAGCTCCTTGCCCGACGAGTTGAGGATGAACACGTCATGGTTGGTTATGACAAGCCACCGCTCATCGTACGCGCCATCTTCGGTGATGTCGCTCAGTGCGTAGTGGATTATGCCATCGCCTTCGCGCATGGCGCGTCTAACGGCAGCTTCAACCTCTGGCGATAAGGGAGGCGGCGGCTGCTCGGACATTGATTGGCTCAGGCTCCGAGGCCAAGCGAGAGTAAGCCAAGGCGGAATGCGCGATATAAGTGTTTTCGCGGCATTGTAATAATGCGATAGGAGCATGACGCCTTCGGTCGCCGGGAGATAGGTTTGGCTATGGGTAACGGAAAGAGGGCTGTGAAGAGCAGGGGAGAGAGCTACGACATCCGGCAGGTCAAGGGGGAGATCCGTGTCCTCGCCTTGGCCTGGTACCCGGCGGGTGAGCGATCCCTCGAGTTCATCGGAGTTGTCTTCAGAGGCGGGCTTTGGCTTGACGGCGTGCTCACAGCTCGGGTCCACCAGGAGCGGGGCGTCTTGGAGAGGGAGCTTGCTCAGCTGATCAGGGCCTCCGGCCACTACGGCCAGGTCAGGGTGATGATGGCTCCGCGCTCCTCCTTGGGGATCAAGCTGCCGTTTGACGGAAGTACGCTCGTCAAGGAGACAGGGCTACCCATGATCGTCTACGCATGGGCCAGCGGTGACGTAGAGCCCCTGGGGTTGAGACCTGAGGTAGCGGCCCGGATCGTTGCGAAGACCTGCAGTCTCTCACGGAGGCCGGAGCCGCTTCGCGTGGCGGCGCTCGTGGCCAGTGCTATGAGAGCCCCTGGAGGAAAGGTTTAAGAGGTCGCCGAGCCGCGAGGCAGTAGGTTCGGCAAGGATGGATTTCTGCCCGAGATGTGGCACGAGACTCGTCGTCCGCCATCAGAAGGACCAGGCCTCTCGGCTCTGCCCAAAGTGCGGTTTCACTGAGGCGGTAAAGCGCGAGCCCATGCTCTCGGAGACGGTGGAGAAGGAGCGCCGAAGGGAGCCGATAACGGTGATAGACGTGGACGCGGATAAGCTGAAGACGCTCCCGACGACGGAGATCGACTGCCCGAAGTGCGGAAACCCAGAAGCCTACTGGTGGACCGTTCAAACCCGCGGAGCAGACGAGTCCCCCACTCAGTTCTTTAGATGCTCCCGATGCGGCTACGTCTGGCGCGAGTACTCCTAGCCCCGCGGACGAGAGGTGAAGGCCCGCCGCGAAGCCAGTCATGCGCCAGCCCTTGTAGGAGCCTGATAAGATATAAGGCCGTGCGCCATGAGACCTAGTGGAGGATGAGGCTTCCATGAGCGTCAACGTGAAGGTTACACCCACGGCGGACGGGGCGATACTCAGCATCGACGGCGTGGAGGTCACCGTTACCGTCAGAGCTAAGCCCACAGCCGTCCCCCTTGCACCTACCGTGCCCGCGGAAGGAGGTCGAGCCGCCACGATCGAGGCGGTCAAGGCGAAGCTCGCTCCCTTCCTTTCCGACCTCACGGTGGTCGAGGAGGCCGAGGGGATCGTGGTCAGACCGATCGGCTACCTAGGCCGAGACAAGTTCACCTCGATCGCCGCGGCGGTGAGAGCGCTGGGCGGAAGATACGTGAGCGCAGGCAAAGAGTCCCGCTTCGTGATCCCCGTGGAGTAACCCTTGTTCGCGCGGCTGCCAGATTCAGCCAGCAGCCCTGAAGCGTATCTGATGCTCCCAGCTAAGGCTAAGCGCCGAGGGGTCGCATGGACCGAGCACTCGCAGCGGGCTCAGAGGCCTGGGTCTGTTTGGCCTTGTGTCCTTGCCGGAGAGCTGGCTGCTGCTGCGGGTAGATCTGACAGGGATCGAATGCCGGAAGGGCAGAGAAAGGAGAGGGAGGGCCTGGCTCTCGCAGCGTTCGGCTACTTTCGAACGGGCACATCGTAGGTGTACGTGATGACAGCCGATTGTCCCTGGGGTACTGGGAGGCTCCAGGTGAGGACTTGGCCTAGTTGCTGAGGCTTCGGGTCTGCCTGGACCAGCGTCGCCTCGTACGGGATCGTCTGCTGCACGACCAAGTAGATGTCCGTTCTCTTGTGGTTGAAGGCTGTCAGCCTCACCGTGACCCTGTCTGTGCTCGCCAGGTGCTCGATGCTGAGAACCTGCGGCTTCACCTCGACGTCCAAGGCTAGGCCGACGGTCATTTTCGCGTTCGCCTCCACGGCCACGTAGGGCATCCAGTCGTTCCCCACCCACTTCTTCTCGCGGTAGAACTGCGCAAGGCCTCTGGGCAGCGGCTGGCTCAGCTTGTTAGTGACGTTGATGTACTCCACGACGGGGCTCTCCGAGCCCTTGGGGACCCCGCCGCCATAGTACTGCTGTGAGCCGCTCCAGAGGTACTCCTTCTCAACGGCCACCGTGCCGTTCAGCAGCAGGAGCATCGTGGTGTCACCGGCCGTCAAGGAGATGGCCCTGCCCAAGGTGAACTCGTGATACTCGCCCAGACCTGAGACCGTCCATTCAATGGGCGCTCCCGCGCCCATCCTGTTGTCTTCGAAGGCGTACTTGAGGGGACCCTCGAAGACGACGTGGGGTTGGCCGACGACCAGGCTTAGGTTCGCGTTCGTCCAGTTCTCGTAGCTCGTCACCGAGGCCCATGTACGCAGGTTGCCCGTGTCCACGTCCAAGAGATGGCTTGCCTGCCACGAGGTGCCCCTCGTCAGGAAGGTAGCCGTCACGTTGTACGGTCCATCAGGCACCACGGCTTCGACCTCCACCCTTACGGCGTCAACCGCGACCCCAACGGGTACGGCTCTCTCCAGCTCGATCGAGGTGATCGCTTCCAGCTTAATGAGCACCGAGGCTCCTCCGCGGAGGAGGACCAGGTACCCGTCCTTTATGCCTTCGAAGCTGCCGCTGTACGTGGCCGTCGCCGTGTGCACGGTGATGTTATCGCCTTTGACGAGGAGCTGCGGCTCGGGGTCTCGTGCCTTGAACGTTAGGGCGATCGGGTCAGGGTCAAGGACCCTGAGCGTCTGCGGGATCACCGAGGCTGGAAGAACCAAGGTGGCTTTGCCCTCCGTGAAGGTCGCCTCGAAGCGGGTGAAGACGTAGCTCAGCCCGATCTGGTAGATGGTCAGGGAGGTGCCTTCGCTTTCCTGCCCTATCGGAGCGCCCTGCGTTGGAGCCCGGAGCGTGTAGGCCAGTACGGGGACTACCACTGCGAGGAGCAGACCGGCCGCGATCACAGTCGCCCTCTTCATCGCATTCCCTCCCAGCGCTCATAATCTCGGCCGCGATTTAACACTATGAATTAGAACGCTCATTCAGGACAGCAGAGGGGCCTGGACTAGCGCATGGGGCTTGACATGGCGACCTGAGCGTGGAAAAGCATAAGGCGTCTTGAGGCACCCGTGCAGGCGTAGGTTGACCCGGGTTTGGTTGCGATAGTCGTGCCTGATGACTACCCGCCGGTGATCTCGGGAACGCAGGCCCTAGAGCGGCTTCGCAGCCTAGGCGAGGTGACGCTCTTTGACACGAGGCCCGGCTCGGAGACGGAGCTGGTGTCAAGGATCAGCAACGCGCCGATCGTGGTGAACATACGGGCCTACTGCAGGTTCACGGAGCAGGTTCTGGCCCAGAGCCCGAGGCTGAGGCTGATCTCCGTCTGGGGTACGGGAGTAGACAACATTGACCTCGCGGCCGCGACGAGGCGGGGCGTGCTGGTGACGAACACGCCTAACACCTCGACCGAGGCCGTCGCTGAGCATACGCTGGCCTTGATGCTGGCTGTGGCTCGGCAGATACCGCTTATTGATAGGCAGGTTCGGGAGGGCAAATGGGTGAGGGGCCTGGTGAAGCAGCTGTGCGGCAAGACGCTCGGCATCATCGGCACAGGAGCGATAGGTCTGCAGATGGCGAGGCTTGGGAAGGGCATCGGCATGAGGGTTCAGGCCTGGACCCTCCATCCCTCCCCCGAGAAGGCTGAGAGCCTGGGATTCGACTACGTCTCCTTGGAGCAGCTACTGGCGACATCGGATGTGGTCTCGCTTCACCTTAGGCTCAGCAAGGACACGGAGAGGTTCCTAGACGCGGGCAGACTCGCGTCGATGAAGCCCACCGCCGTCCTCGTCAACACGGCCCGCGGCGGCCTCGTCGACGAGGGAGCCCTGATAGAAGCCCTTAGGACGGGGCGGATCGCGGGGGCAGGCCTCGACGTGTACGAGAAGGAGCCCCTCGACCCCTCCAGCCCGTTGCTTAGGCTGGAGAACGTGGTTCTGACGCCTCACAGCGCAGGCCAGACGCGTGAGGCGCTCGATAAGGGGCTGAACATGGCCGTGGACAACGTCGCCGCCTTCCTCCGGGGTACCCCGAAGAACGTGGTCAACCCGGCGGCTCTCTCAAGGAGCCCGGCGGGAGGACGCCCCTAAACCGGGCCCTCCCTCTTCTCGCCCTCTTCTGAGGGCGTTTCAGAGCGGTGCTCGTCGATCGCTCGCAGGATCTTCCTGACCAGCTCTGGGGATATCCGCTCGGTGTTGATCGCCACGTCGAAGGGCGGAAGCGCACGCATGTCAGCCCTGAGAACGCGCTTCACCAGACGCTGCGTCTCCCTGTCCCTTTGCTCGATCTCGTGAAGCGCCACGAAGTCCGGCTTCTTCGTCGTCTCGGCGAGCCTGCGGGCTCTCTCGTACTTAGGCGCAACAAGCAGCACGAGGGTTGCCTTGTCCGCCTCTCGCGCCGCGTAGATGGCCACCTTGCCCTCGACGATCAGGGGCTTCCTCGCCTCTTCAAGGATCGTGCTGATCCCTCTTTCGAGTATGTCCTTCTCGGAGATGAGTATGTGAGGCCTGTGTATGGTTCGCTCGATCTCCAGCCTCCGCTCCTGAAGCCTCCGCTTGACCCATTCCTCGTCCACGATCTCCGCGTGGACAGCATCCCTCATCTCCTTGGCCGTGGAGGTCAAGCCTGCCTCTGAGAGGCCGTAGATCACCACCGTTTGCCCATGTGTTCTGTGCGGTGAGGGGAACCTCACCAGGGTCTCAGGGACCATCCTGGCTAGGGCGGGGAAACGGAAGACTCCGTCTACGACGAGCGCGAAGGCAAAGGGCAGGCGGCGGTCTATGTCCCAAAGCAGGCCGCCTGCGAGACCCGCCGGGATCGCGATGGCGTATGAGAGGAAGTTCCTGAAGGCGTCCCATTTGCCCTGCACCTCGGGGGGCATGACCTCTGTAGCCGCAGCGGTCCATGCAGGCCCCGAGGACTCGCCTAGTGCCAGGAGCGCCCACGCCACGATGGGCAGGAACGGCGACACGTCAGGCTTCAAGGTGGCCGCGGCTAAGAGCACGACGAGGCTGCTGTAAGTGAAGGGCCTCATTGCCACGATGATGCGCCTTCTCCCCACCGAACTAGCCTTCCTCGCCAGGGGTATCTCCGCGGCGATGTGGACGAGCGACGCGACCGTGGGGAGCAGTCCAACCACGTAGATGGGCGAGTTGCACGCCTCGTAAGCGTACAGGGTCCAGAAGGGGCCTACCACGTTCCAGGCCAGCGGGGCCGTGGCGGCGATGTAAACCCATCCGGTGGCCTTCCTCTCACGTGAAAGCTTCCAGACGTCCCTCATGTCGCCCATCATCTGTTTCACGATGCTCTCTCGATGAACCCCGTTGCCTGGCCTAACCGTGCCGACCGGGGCCAGATGCCTTTTCGTGTAGTACCAGATCCCGATCCCCGCTAGGAATTGGAGAACGAACATCAGTCTCAGCCTTTCAAGGCCGCCTAGGCTCTGGACGGCCAACGCAGCAAGCGGCGGGACAACCGCGTTAGCGATGCTTGAGACCGTGTTGATCACGGCTATCGACTCGGCTCTGCGGTCTCTGCCCGCAGAGGTCACGAGAAGGGCAACGTAGGCGGGGTTGGCGACCGCGGTTCCCACGGCGCCTAGGAAGTTCGCGACGAGCAGTAACTGCCAGTCTGGGGCGACTGCGTATATCAGCGGGTTCAGGAGGGTTATCCCCGTTCCCAGCAGCAGGCTGGTCTTTCGCTCATACCGGTCGCTGAACCAGCCGCCGAAAAGCGTGAAGGAGAGGAAGACCGCGGACCAGATGGAGGCGAAGGAGCCGAGCACGATGGCATCGGCGTGAAGCACCTGATAGACGTAGAGCGCGTCAAGCCCGCCCGTTAGGCCGCCGCTGATGGTCAAGAGCACGGTCCTAACAGCGAAGACACCGATGTTACCTCGGAGCGATTCCTTCAGGAGCGAGGGCTCCGGACCCTCCTTTGCAGCAGTTGCGGATGCCAGGGAATCCCGCTCCGACGAGTCAGACTTCGCGAGGAGCCCGTGAGTCCATCTAATAAACATTGAGAAACCCGCTTTGGTCTCCCGGCGGGAGCCCTAGGCAACACGGTCGGCCTTCGCGGGAAACTCTTTAAGGATGAGTAAGAGAAGGTTGCGACTTGGTGGACTCGGCCGGTGCTTAGGGGCTTACTCGAAGCCACGGGCATGAATCGAGCCCGAGAATGGTGGCTGGAGCGCCAGATCAAGACAGGCGGAAGCTTCCCGGAGCACATAGGCTTTATACTCGACGGCAATAGGCGGTGGGCTGGGAGCAACGGGTTACCCTACTGGCTAGGGCACCGGAAGGGAGCTACCAAAGCCGAGCAGCTGCTGACATGGTGCCTGGATCTAGGGATCAGGATCGTAAGCCTCTACGTCTTCTCGATCGAGAACTTCGAGCGGCCTCAGGAGGAGGTTAACGAGCTGATGAAGCTCTACGAGGAGAAGCTCAACGAGGTAATCCGCGACAAGCGGATACACGAGCACCGGGTTCGGATCAAGGCCATCGGCCGCTTGGACCTTCTGCCCGCGCCCCTGCAGGAACTGATAGCGCGCGCGGAAAAGGAGACAGCCGCCTATGACAAGCACTGGTTAAACGTTGCCCTCGCGTACACGGGCAGAAGCGAGATCGTCGACGCGACGCGAAGGATTGGCGAGGAGATCCTTAAGGGCCAGCTCAAGCCCGAGCAGGTTGACGAGAAGCTCTTTCAAGCCCACCTGCATACGTCGCATCTTCCTGATCCTGAGCCTGACCTCATCATACGTACCAGCGGGGAGCAGCGGCTGAGCGGCTTCCTCCTCTGGCAGAGCGCCTACAGCGAACTGTACTTCGCAGACATCTACTGGCCGGAATTCGACCGTCTGGACTTGCTGAAGGCGGTCAGAGCCTACCAGCGCAGGGCGCGAAGGTTCGGTAAGTAGCGCGCCCAGTCCTGGGCTGAGATGAGCCGGAGGGGCCTAGGGCCTTCCGTAGAGTACTGGGAGAGCCGCGTAGACCTGTGCCGCGGCGACCAGATGCTCGACCGGAACGAACTCCTCAGGCGTGTGCGCCATTCCCCTGAAGCCGGGGCCGAAGCCCACTGAGGGTACCCTTGCGAGCCTGTTCAGCCATATCCCGTCTGTGCCGCCTGTGAGGATGTTGAGCAGGGGCTCCACGCCGAGGACGGCCTTGACGGCGCGGGCTAGCTCTCGGACGGGTTGAGAGCCGGGTGGCTCATAGTATCCTTCGCCGGTCACCTGGATATCGGCGGTCACGCCTTCGACGCTTGACTCCTCCAGAAGCCTCTTGATCTCCTGCTTAACGGCCTCAAGGTCCGCGCCGGGTGTAATCCTGATATCCAGGACGGCCTCCGCGGAGTCCGGTACCACGTTGTTCTTCACGCCGCCTTGGAGGATGTTCAGGCTGACGCTGGGCTGCCAGTAGAGCCTCCGGATACTGGCCTTCTGGGCCTCCGTGAGGCCTGGCTCCTGCAGGAGAAGCGAGACGCTGGACTCTATGATAGGGCTTAGCTCCACTGGCAGGTCCAGCCGGTAATCTGCGATCCTCTTTGCGCTCTGCAGCGCCGTGAGAAGCTTCTCTATCGCGTTGTCACCCAGATAGGGCTGGCTTCCGTGTGCCGTGCGCCCCCTCGCCCTTATCCTCGGTCTCACCGCGCCCCTGCAGCCGATGTCGATGCTGGGCGACGTGGGCGAGCCGAGGAAGGAGTCGCCTATGACGCAGAGATCGCCGGTGAAATGCCCAGCCCTGGCAAGCCATTGAGCCCCATCCACGGCAGCCGTCTCCTCGTCGCAGGTAAACCAGAACTCCACGTTGACGCGCTCGTCTTCGCCGAGCTTCGTAAGAGTCTTCGCAGCGACCATCGCGGCGGCGCAGGCGCCCTTCATGTCGCAGGAGCCTCGGCCGTAGACCCGGCCGTTCTCCTGCTCTCCGCCGAAGGGGTCGTGATGCCAAGCCTCCGGCGAGCCCTCTGGGACCACATCCAAGTGTCCCAGCCAGAGCAGCTTCCCTGGGCGTCTGCCGGGCACGGAGGCGCAGATGTTCGCCTTGCCCTCCTTGCGTCCGTAGATCCGCGTGGAGATCCCGGTCTCGCGGAAGAAGGAGTCGATGAACTCGGCGCAGTCCGCGGTGTAACCTGGCGGGTTCACAGTCTTGAACTGCACGAGCCGCGAGGTCAGGTCTGCGATCTCCCTCTCTGAGGCCGCGACCTGGGAGTTCAGCTCGTCGATGCCCATCTCCGGCTTCACCGGCCTGGCTACGCGGATGGCCCGGTCGGCAGCCTCTCCTTCAGCCATCGTGCGACCTGGAGAAGACTGGGGTTAGGCGTGACGTCGATGACCGGGATCTCCATGCTGTCGACCTTGACGATCTGCTTGAAGCTCGGCATGGGCGCGTAGGCGGCAGAGGACCAGTAGACGCGGCCGTCGAGGTAATGCTTCATGACCAGGTCGCTCGTGGGCGGGACGGGCAGGTGGATGAAGGCTATGCCATCGGCCCAGTGCAGCACGGCGGGCTGCCCGGCTCGGATGGCAACTGCCAGGTTCAGCGCGAGCTTCTCCGGTGTAGCGTAGGCTACATGCTCCATTATGACGATCTCCTTGATGGGCTGATGGATTATCTCAACCATTCCATGGCACGCTCCGTTGAACACGGGGACTTAGCTTTGACCCCGGTAGAAAACCGTTGCGGAGACCCGGCTGTGATCGATGGCTTTAAGCCGCCTAACGGCGTACCGTTGCCCGTGAGCCGCTGAGAGCAGTCGGCTGGAGTGAGGGAGGAATGAGAGTTGAAGGCTAGGGCTGCCGTTGTCACCCGGCCTGGGAGGGTTGAGCTTCATGAGGTAGACGTGCCCGAGCCTCGAGGCAGGGAGGTCCTCGTCAAGACCGAGGCCTGCGGCATATGCATGGGCGAGGTCCACACCTTCACCGGTAAGCCGAAGCCAACGTACCCCGCGTTGATCGGCCACGAGGGTGTGGGAACCGTAGCCGCGGTAGGCGATCAGGCGGTCGCCCTGAAGCCAGGCGACAGAGTGACCACGCTGGGCTGGCCGGTGCTCGCGGAGTACTACAGAACTGTGGAGGATCAGGCTGCGAGGCTGCCTCCGGGCGTGGCAAAGCCTTGGCTGTGGATCTCTGAGCCCGTGGCGTGTGCTGTGAACGGGGTGCGCGGCGCCAACGTTGAGGTCGGCGATGACGTCTGCATCGTGGGCTGCGGCTACATGGGCTTGCTCCTGCTTCAGGCTCTGCCCAGGAGCTACATGGGAACGCTCATCGCCGTGGACATCGACGACGAGAAGCTCATCCTAGCGAAGAGGTTTGGGGCCGAGGTGACGCTGAACCCGCGCCGGTCCGATGCCTTGAAGGAGACGCTTGCGGTCCTAGGACGCCGAGCCGACGTGGTCTTCGAGGCGGCCGGGGTCCCGGGCACGATCAGCCTCGCAACAGGCCTGACCCGCAACGGCGGCAAGCTGGTCATCTTCGGCTATCATGTGGACGACGAGGTGGTTCCCACCTCTGAATGGCACGTGAGGGGACTGCACGTGCTCAACACTGCGCCGCAGTTCTCGCCGGATTTCACGCGAGAGTTTCAGACAGCCGCCAAGCTGATGCGCCGAGGCGTCTTCAACCAAGAGCCCCTGGTGACGCACCTCTTCAGCTTCGACCAAGCCCAAGAGGCGCTCGAGGTCGCCCAGCTTAGGCCGAGGGGATACATCAAGGGCGCCATCAGATTCGCGGCCTAGCACACAGGCGGAGGCCTGCGGCGCCTAGGGCCTCTGCCTCAGGGCCTTGTTGATGGCCTCCGCCTGAACGTGGTTCTGAACCGTGACCTCCACGCGTTCCACGCCATCTGTCTCCGATGCCTTCTTCCGTATCTCCCTGCCGATGTAGAGCGCGAAGACGGGCGGACAGAAGGGCGCCGTGAGATGATAGGTTATGTAGGCTACCCCACCTTCCAGCTTGACCTCGTCCACCAGCTCTGCCTCCGTGATGCTGAAGCCCAGCTCCGGGTCCTTAACCTCCGCCAGCGCCTCGTAGATCTCCCTCTCCTTAGCCGAGAGCTTCTCCACGTCCATGACCGCAGGCTCCCAGCGAACCCTCATCCATAGGTCTCTTAAACGTTTCGTGAAAACCTTTAATCTAATGCCGTCGCGTCTCATGCTAGGCTGCCGGGATCGCCTAGCGGCATGGCGATGGCCTCGAGATCCAAGACCGTAAGGGACCAGACCAGCAAGCCATTGGGCGTTGACCGCCCACGTGGGTTCAAATCCCACTCCCGGCGCCAACTCCATGAAGCGGGACGAACTCCCGTGGTCTAGCGGTCGCTTCCCTAGAGAAAAGAACGGTACCGTCAAGTTTGAGCTGTATATTGTAGGTGCCTGAAGCGCCTCCGGTGTTGCTCGCCCTGACAGTTACGTTAAACTGCTCGCCCACCTTTGCGAACTCTGAGGGAACGATGACGCTTGAAACTTTTATCGATGGTCTAGGCCACAAAGCGTAAGCCGCAGCAACAGCTATTATGACGATTACGACCGCGGCGTATAGATAGGTCCTTTTCATGCTTTTTCCTCTTCTCAGCACGAAAGTCCTTGTCAACGCAGACTGACAGCTATGGTTATGAAGCTTTCGAAAGATTCAGGGAGGAAAGTCCACTGGCTTGCCCACCTGACTTGCCGCATCGCTGTCCCTTGAACGCGGGCAGAGCCCCGCGTCCCTTCTTCGCGTTACCTCGTTCATCGCCGAACAATCCACCGCTTGCTCATGTTCCGTAGGGTTAATGGACGGGGAAAACCATACACCGAAAGGCTTAACGGGACTGTGCAGTCTTTGGGAGCGGGTCACTAGGAGAATCGAGTGGTCACGGTGGAGATGAAAGGCTGAGGATGCTGCGCCTTCACGGAAGGGTCCCCTCGTTAATCATACTCGTAGCGGTATGCTTCACCATTCTTCCCGTGTCTTGGAACTCCGCGAGGGCTGAGACCACCGCCACCGCCCTAACCCGCATTTATGGGCGAGTAGTGG
>Ga0315308_1001496_pt1 | contig 13376 bp, 11 predicted proteins | sample TDP3_MG_FD_203078 | JGI IMG/M metagenome (GOLD analysis project Ga0315308, IMG submission 203078) | Freshwater sediment microbial communities from Lake Towuti, South Sulawesi, Indonesia - TDP3 | ecosystem: Environmental > Aquatic > Freshwater > Lake > Sediment | place: Indonesia: South Sulawesi... | reverse complement strand
CTGGAGGCGGCGGGGATAGAGGTGGTGCCAATGGGAAACCTCGTCTAGGAGATTCGAGATGTACACTGAACCTCGTTTCCTCCTCGCTGGCGACTCGGCTTTGGTGGTCGAATTCGGCGACGAGATAAGCGAGGAGGTGAACCACAAGGTTCACTCCCTGGCTTATGCCCTGGAGAAAAACCCGCTCCCCGGCCTCGGTGAGGCTGTCCCCACCTATCGCTCCCTCCTCATCCACTACGATCCCCTCCGCCTTCCCTGCGACGAGGTCAAAGCCTTGGTGGTTGACCTCCTGCGGAAGTGCAAAGAAATCTCATTGCCCGAACCTAGGGTGGTCGAGGTTCCGGTGGTCTACGGCGGGGAGTTCGGCCCGGACATCGAATTCGTGGCCGAGCACAACAGTCTCTCGGTCGAGGAAGTGATCAGGCTCCACTCTGGCGCTACCTACACTGTTTATATGCTGGGCTTCACCCCCGGCTTCACCTACTTGGGCGGGCTGCCGGAAGCTTTGGCCACGCCGCGCCTCCCGACACCACGCAAGATGGTACCGGCGGGCTCGGTGGGCATCGCCGGAGCACAAACGGGCATCTACCCCATCGCCACCCCAGGCGGATGGCGCCTTATTGGCAGGACGCCCCTCCAGCTCTTCGACCCCAGCCGGGAGCCGCCGGTCCCCCTGAAGCCAGGGGACAGGCTGCGCTTCGTGCCCATCTCGGAGGAGGAGTTCAGAACTGGAAGGAGGAAAGAATGAGTCTACAAGAGGTTCGGGTCTCGATCAGGGAGGGAAAGTGGACCAGGCCGACGGCAGGGCTAGCCCTTGGCTACACCCAGGCCAACCTGGTCATCCTCCCCAAAGAGTGGGCCTTCGAATTCCTGCTCTTCTGCCAGCGCAACCCCAAACCATGCCCCGTGCTGGACATTACGGACGTGGGCTCCCCACATCCTATTCGCGTAGCCCCTGAAGCCGACCTCCGAACCGACCTGCCCAAGTATCGAATCTACCGCTATGGGAAACTCGACGCCGAGGTGACGCAGATCACCGACTTCTGGCAGGATGACATGGTCGCCTTTCTGCTGGGCTGCAGTTACACCTTCGAGGCGGCGCTGCTGACGGCAGGCATCCCGGTGCGGCACATCGAGGAGGAGCGCAACGTGCCGATGTATATTACCAACATCGAGTGCACACCGGCCGGGCGCTTCCGAGGGCCGATGGTCGTCTCCATGCGACCCATTCCCTCGCGCCAGGTGGTCCAGGCGGTGGAGGTGACCGCCCGCTTCCTCAAAGCTCATGGCGCGCCGGTGCACATCGGCGACCCAGCGGCCATAGGTATCGAGGACCTGGTGAGGCCCGACTTCGGTGATGCGGTCACCGTCAAGGAGGGGGAGGTGCCCATCTTCTGGGCCTGCGGCGTGACGCCTCAGGTCGCCGCCAGGGAGGCCAGGCCGGAGCTGATGATCACCCACGCCCCCGGCCACATGTTCATCACCGATGTCCGCGACGAGGAACTCGCGAGGTTATAGCTGGAGCTCGTGGGGAGGGGAACGGATGAAGCTGATGATCTGTGGTTTTGGGCGGGTAGGGCGGGCCTTTGCCGAGTTGTTGCTTCAGAAGCGCCCCCTTCTTCAAGACAAATATGGCCTTGATGTCTCGGTGGGCGCTGTCGTGGACTTGCTTGGCGCATCTGTGGAGCTCAAGTCCCAGCGGCTGCCCCTGGAGGAGCTATTGCGGTTTGTCTCGGACGGCGGGCAGGTTCACCAGTTCCCGCTCTTCGGCCGGGAGGGCCTAACGGCAGTGAAAGCTATCCAAGAGGGCTCCTTCGACGTGCTCATCGAGGCCACCCCCACCAACATTGTGGACGGCGAGCCGGGGCTGACCCACATCCGCACCGCGTTGGGGAAGGGGATGCACGTTATCACCGCCGCCAAGGGGCCACTGGTGCTTCGCTTCGGCGAGCTCAAGGCCCTGGCAGACCAGAAGGTGGTCAGCCTCAAGTTCAGCGCCGCCACCGCAGCCGCCCTGCCCACCGTGGACGTGGGGGAATTCTGCCTCGCAGGGGCGGAGATCCTGAGCATCGAGGGCATCCTCAACGGCACCACCAATTACATCCTCACACGCATGCACCGGGAAGGCGTTGACTACGAAGAAGCCCTGACTGCAGCTCAGGCGCTGGGCATAGCCGAACCCGATCCATCCCTCGATGTGGAGGGGTGGGACACGGCCAGTAAATTGGTCATCATTGCCAATCACCTGCTCGGTGCTTCCCTCACGCTGAGCGATGTGAAAGTCAGCGGCATCACGGGGGTGTTGAGGCAGATGATCGAGGAAGCCAAGGCCCAGGGCGAGGTCATCAAATTGATCGGCCGGGCTGCCAAGAAGGAGGGGCGGGTCGTAGCTAGTGTAGCCCCTCGAGCCCTGGAGCCTGAACACCCTATGGCAAACATACACGGGGCGGAGAAGGGCCTCACCTTCTTCACCGATTCGATGGACAGGGTCACCGTCACCGGTGGCAAGTCAGACCCGAAAGGGGCGGCGGCAGCCATGCTCAAAGACCTCATCAACATCCATCGCGGCAGATAAACGTTTCAACAAAAGGAGGGAGCGCCTTGACCAAGATAATTGACCTAACCTTGGACATCTACGATGGCATGCTGACTTTCCCTGCCCACTGGCACCCTCGGGTGGAAATCACCATCCTGGGGAGGCATCGCCTGGAGGGGCGGGCCACCCGCAAGCTGGTGCTGGGCACCCACACCGGCACCCATGTGGACGCGCCCCTGCACTTCATCAAGGACGGCCAGTCCATAGACGAGGTCCCTTTGGGGACAATCGTCGGGGAGGCGGCGGTCATTGACCTGACCGATAAGGGTGCCCCTCTGACGGCCATCACTGCCTGGGACCTGGAGGCGAGGGGAGGCGCTGTCCAGAAAGGGGACATTGTCATCCTCCGCACCGACTGGTGGAAGCGGTGGGAAACGAGGGCTTTCTACTTCGAGCACCCTTACCTCATGGAGGACGCCTGCCGGTGGCTGCTGGAGCACCAGGCGCGAGCCGTGGCTATGGACATACCGGACATGGAAAACCCCACCGAGGAACTCCCCCCAGGCACCCCCGGCCCCTTGCACGTTTTGTTGATGAACGAGGGCGTGGTCCTGATCGAGAACCTGACCAACCTGGACCGCCTGACCGGGGAGCGCGTCTTCTTCATAGCTCTGCCTCTCAAAATAAGGGGTTCCGACGCCTCTCCCGCCCGCGTCATTGCCATAGAAGAGGATTGAACAAGTTTTTAGGAGGTTATAACAATGGCTAACTGGGAAGCGAAAAGGATGAAGCACATCCCCTTCTCCGGCATCAGGAAGGTCTTCGAGAAGGCCAGAAGGCTGGAGGAGGAAGGGCACAGGGTGATTAACTTGGGCATTGGACGCCCGGACTTTGACACACCGGCCCACATCAAGCAGGCGGCCAAGGAGGCACTGGATGCCGGCATGGTGCATTATTCCTCGAACTATGGGCTGCCGGAGCTGCGGGAGGTCATCGCCGCCAAGCTCCAGCAGGATAACGGCCTGACCTACGATCCCAATGACGAGATCATCGTCACCGTAGGGGCCAACGAGGCGGTCTTGATGGCCATGGCAGGCACCCTCAACCCCGGGGACGAAGTGATCATTCCCGACCCCGCCTGGCTGCACTACTTCTACTGCGTGCGCCTGGCCGGAGCTGTCCCCGTCGCCGTCCCCCTGCGCGAGGAGATGGAATTCAAGCTTGAGCCCGACGACGTGGCCCGGGCCATTACCCCCAGGACGCGGATGCTGGTGGTCACAACTCCCCACAACCCTACGGGGAGCGTCCTCGATGAGGAGATATTGCAGGCTCTGGCCGATATCGCCGAGAAATACGACCTCCTCGTGCTCTCCGACGAAATCTACGAGAAGATAATCTACGACGAGGCCGAGCACATCAGCTTCGCCAGCCTGCCTGGCATGAGGGAACGAACTCTGACGGTCAACGGCTTTTCGAAAGCCTACGCCATGGACGGCTGGCGGTTGGGTTACGTGGCCGCTCCTAGGGAGCTGATTGCGGTGCTCATCCGCGTGCACCAATACACCACCGTGTGCGTCACCACCTTCATCCAAAGGGGAGCCGTAGCTGCCTATCGCGGCCCTCAAGATTGCGTGGCAGAGATGGTGGCGGAGTTCGACCGGCGACGGCAATATCTGATACCGGCGCTGAACGAGATAGAAGACATCTCCTGCGTGCGGCCGCGGGGAGCCTTCTACACCTTTCCTTCCATCAAAGCCACCGGCAAAAGCTCGGCGGAGATAGCGGACTTTCTGCTGGAAGAGGCCAAGGTGGCCCTCATCCCCGGCCCCGCCTTTGGCCAGTACGGCGAGGGATACCTGCGCATTGCCTACTCCAACTCCCTGGAGAACATCCAGGAAGCCATGGAGAGGATCAAAACGGCTCTGAGGAAAATGTAGGGGGGGCTTCGTGGAGGAAATCAACCTGATCCGAGGGGCAAAGGTTCTGGTTGACATCTGCGGCAATGTCCAGCCCCGGGAGGATGTGCTCATCGTGGCCGACACCGAAAAGCTGAAGATAGCGAAGGTGGTGACTATGGCCGCCGTGGAGAGGGGCGCCGAGGTGACGGTGGCCCTGATGACCCCTCGTTCGGCCCACGGCCAGGAGCCGCCGGCTCCCATTGCGGCGGCCATGCTTCGCGCTGACGTGATCTATGCCCCCACCACGTATTCCATCTTCCACACCGATGCGCGGCGGGAGGCGATCAAGGCCGGGGCGCGGTTCCTGAACATGGTGGATTACGACGAGCAAATGCTGGTCGCCGGCGGGTTGATGGCTGACTTTTTCGCCATGAGACCCGTGGCCGAGAGGATTGGCGAGATCTTCAGCCAGGGCCGGCGCGCTGAGGTGACATCGCCCCTGGGGACGAGAGTCGTCATGGACATAACCGGCCGCTCCGGTTCCCCCCAGCCGGGGATGAGCCGCGAGCCGGGCACAACCTCTTCTCCGCCGGACATCGAGGCGTCGGTGGGGCCTTTGGAAGGCACAGCCGAGGGCATCATCATCGTTGACGGCAGCATCCCCCACCCTGACATCGGCGTGCTCGAGGAGTCCATCGAACTCAAGGTGAGCCAAGGCCGCATCATGGAGATAAAGGGGGGCAAACAGGCCCAGGCCCTCCGGAAGCTCCTCGAGGAAGCAGGTGAGGACAGCGTCTACGTGGTGGCCGAGCTGGGCATCGGCTTGAATCCTCGGGCGAGGCTCTGCGGGAGGATGCTGGAGGATGAAGGGGTATACGGTTCGGTCCACTTCGGCTTCGGCGACAATCGTTCCCTGGGAGGCGTCACGAAGGCGCTGATGCACCTTGACGCCGTCATACTGAAGCCCACGGTGACCGTGGACGGCGTAACGATCTTGCAAGAGGGACAATTTATCAAGGAGGCATTGCGATGAAAGTATGGCTACAGGAGAAGAAGTGGGAGGAGGTTCGTGACCATCTGCAGAAAGACGACGTGGTCATCATCCCCGTCGGGAGCACCGAACAGCACGGCACCCACCTCCCCCTCGGCACGGACAGCATGGTCGCCATCGCCTTGGCCGAGGATGCGGCCAGGGAGGCCGGCGCCCTCGTCGCCCCGCCCATCTGGTTCGGCTGGAGTCCCCATCACATGGCTTACCCGGGCACAATTACCATCCGCCCGGAGACGCTTATCGAGCTGATTATGGACGTCTGCCACAGCCTGATTTACCACGGTTTTCACCGCCTTATCATCCTTAACGGGCACCGTGTCGCCAACATGGCCCCGTTGACCATCGCCGCCACCAGGCTGAGGGAGCGGACCGGCGCTTACGTGGCGGTGGCGGATCCCTTCTTCATTGGGGATCGGATCGGCCGCGAGGTGAGGGAGTCGGAGCCGGGAGGGCTGGGCCACGCCGATGAGCTGGAGACGGCCCACCTTTTGTATTTCGCGGGCGAGCTAGCCGATATGAGCAAGGCCCGGAAGCGTGTTGGCGCGCTGGGCAGGTTCTGTTACTTCCATCTCCACGACCCTCTGATCGAGGCCGATAGCGTGTTTTTGTCCAGCACCGCCGAGGAGTTTAAGAAAAAGACCGCTCCCACCGGCGTCTCCGGCGATCCCACCCTCGCCACCAGGGAGAAGGGCGAAAGGTATCATCGGGTAGTGGTTCAGAACCTGGTGGCCCTCATCGAGGAGGCCAGGGCGACCGAGGTAAGCATCAAGGAGACGGAGATCCCTGTGTAGCTTTGATTTCAGAGTGCTCTGTAATCACCCTGAACGCTTATGAAGAAAATTAAAAACCAAAGGAGAGGCACGATTATGAAAAAGCTATCGTTATCAGGAGCATACGCCCCCATCCCAACCCCTTTCGACGACGACGGGGCCGTCGCCCACGACAAGCTGGCCGAGAACATCACCAGGTGGAGCAAAACGTCTCTGGCTGGCCTCCTCGTCCTGGGCTCCAACGGGGAATTCAACTACCTGAGCGATACGGAGAAGCTCGAGGTGCTGAAAACGGCCCGCCAAGCCATCCCCAAAGACAAGCTGTTCATCGCCGGCACAGCCTGCGAGTCAACCAGGTGCACCCTGGAGCTGACGGAACAGTCCGCAGCCATTGGGGCGGACGCAGCCATCGTCCTTACACCCAGCTATTACACCTCCCAAATGGATGCCAAGGCGATGCGGCGACACTACCTTGAGCTGGCCGAACGTTCCCCTTTGCCCATTATCCTTTACAACATGCCCGCTTGCACAGGCATTGACCTCTCTGCGGAAACCGTGGTGGAGTTGGCGCAACATCCCAACATCGTGGGCATCAAGGATAGCTCAGGGAACGTGGTCAAGTTAGGAGACATCATCAGGGCTGCGCCTCCCACCTTCAACGTCCTGGCCGGCTCGGCCAGCTTCCTCTACCCGGCCCTTGTTCTGGGCGCGGTAGGTGGGATTCTGGCCCTGGCCAATATCGCTCCGGAGCAGTGCTATCGCATCTACCGCTATACTCAAGAGGGGCATCACGAGGAGGCGCGGCAGTTGCAGTTGAAGATGATCCCCCCCAACATGGCCGTGACGGCCCGCTTCGGCGTTCCCGGCCTGAAGCTGGCCCTGGATTGGCTCGGTTACTATGGTGGGCCAGTGCGCTCGCCCCTGGGCCCGCTGGACGAAGCCCAACAAGTCAAGTTACGAGCCATCCTGGTCGAAGGAGAGATCCTGCCAGCCTGAGCCAGGCAATGCCCTCCATCTCCATGTAATCGGCATGCTGCTTGCCTGCATTGGCGTTTATTTGATTTCATGAGGTAGACAACCGGGTGAGGACGACCAGGGCATCATCCTGCGCTCCCCTCAAGCTCTTTGACCCGCAGCGAGACCCGCCCACTCTGCTGAGAGCTGGAGACCGGGTGCGTTTCGTGCCTATTTCGGAGGAGGGGTACGGGGCCCATCTGGAAAGGGAGGAAGAGAAGGGTGGCTTTTGAGGTTCTCGAAGGAGGGATGCTGACCACTGTCCAGGACCTGGGGCGGTACGGCTACGAACGCTTCGGCATCCCGGTGACCGGGGCCATGGACCCCTTTGCCCTGCGGGCGGCCAACACTCTGGTAGGGAACCCCTGGGACAAGGCGGGCCTGGAGATAACGCTGACTGGCCCCACTCTGCGAGCGACCGAGGACTGCCTGGTTGCTGTGACCGGTGCTGACCTGACCCCTTGCGTCAAAGGCCGGGAAATCCCCCTGTGGATGGCCGTTTTCGTGCGCCGGGGTTGGATCATTGATTTCGCTGGCCAGAGGACGGGGTGTCGAGCCTATCTGGCCGTAGCTGGAGGAGGAATTGACGTGCCCCTGGTCATGGGCTCCAGGTCAACTTACCTAAGGGGCGGCTTCGGCGGTTTTGAGGGCCGGGCCTTGCGCCAGGGTGACCTCCTGGCAGTGGGACCCACCTGGCTGGACCTTTCTGCTCTGGCAGGGCGGAGCATTGGAGCCGATTTTCTTCCACCCTACAGTGAGGAGCCCCAGGTGGAAGTCATCCTCGGCCCCCAGGATGATTACTTCACTGAGGAAGGGCTCGCCGCCTTCCTGTCAGGGCAGTACAAGGTCAGTTCTACGGCAGACCGGATGGGGTATCGCCTGCAGGGCCCGCCCATCGCGCACAGGGAAACAGCGGACATCATCTCTGATGGAATCGCTTTGGGAGCGGTTCAGGTGCCAGCCGACGAGCAGCCCATTGTTATGATGGCCGACCGCCAGACGACCGGCGGCTATCCTAAAATCGCTACGGTGGTCAGCGCGGATATACCTTTGCTGGCCCAGTGTCTGCCGGGCAAAAGCAGCGTCAGTTTCAAGGAAACCACTATTGAGGCAGCCCAGCTTCGCTATCGAAAAATGATAGCCGACCTTGAGAGGGGCCTGGAAGAAGATCTGGATATGTTCTAATGGTTTTGGGCCCAGTACTGGTTTGGAGGATTATTTTGGACAGCACTTTTTGCAAGGATTGTGGATCACTGTGGTGGGCATGGGCCTGGTCTTTCTGGCCCTAGGCATATTGGTATTGGCCATGATGGCCCTGGAGAGGCTGTTCCGGCCAAGGGCTGAAGGGGCGATGGCGAGGGGGGCCGCACAGGCGCCCCCGATGGAAGAAGAGGAGATTGCGGCCATCGCCGTGGCCCTGGCCAGCCTGCTGACAGAGAAGGAGGTATAGGGGTTAGAGTGGGTGGAAGACGGTAGGCGAATTCAATCAGGGCGAACCCCCCGCCGTCCACTGTAATGGTTTGACTGACCCCCAGCCCCTGGGGTATGACTTCGTAGATGCCAGCCGAGAGGCCGCCAAACTCGCAGGCAAATTCGCCGTACTCGGGTTTGGAACCGGTGAAGGCTGTGACACTGAAGGGGCCCGACCTGAGCTCCACCGGCAGGCTCTTGAGACCGATGACTTGGACGGCGATGACCGACGCCCGCCAGCCCAGCACGTCACTTCCGGTGTTGCGTAGCACCTGTGCCATCCAGCGCGGCGCTGTGGTTACAGTGGGACTGGGCATGGGCACGGGGGTGGAGATTACAGCCGAAGCCGTCGGGCTTGTCCTGAGCGTAGTCGAAGGGGTCGGCGTTGGCAGGTTCGACAACGGTGCACTCGGAAAGCGGACCTGGCCAGGAATCGAATGAGGCAGACTTGGCAGAGGCACCCGTCTGGCCGGGGAGCCGGTATAGATGCGGAGCGAGGTCGGCAGGCCTGGCAGGGATGTCCGCGCCACTGGAGGGTTGACGTGACTGGGAATCGAAGCTGGCAGGCCGGGCAGGGGTATCCATGCTGCTGGCGGACTGGGCTTGCTGGCCACACTCTCTGAGCGGGCAGGCGTGGGGGGCAGCAGGGTCGGAGTGGGAGCGACGGTTGGGACAGTAGTAGGCGCAGGCGTGGAAGGCAGCGAGCGCTGAATGAACTCCACCAGAGCGAAGCCGCCCTCATCAACGGTGACGGTCACGCTCGCGTCTAGGCCTTGGGGGGTGATGGTGTAAGTGCCCGCTGGCAGCGCCCCGAACTCGCAGGCCGTGTCTCCGTACTCGGGCTTGGTGCCAGTCAGGGCCGTGGTGCTCCATTCGCCGGAGCGGATTTCCACCGGGAGCCACCATTTGCCAATGACCCTCACAGCAATGGCTGCCCGCGAGATCCCTCGACCAGCCCCGCTGACCTGACGCACGATGCTTCCCGTCCAGACGGACACAGGCTGCGAGGTTGGAGAAGGGGTGGCGGTGGGCGTAGCGGTAACCAGGGGCGTAGGTGTCCACGTCGGCTGGGGTGTGGGGCTTGGTGACGGCGACGGCGTCGGAGTGGGCGTAGGCAACACACGGTAAACCTGAGCAAACTCGACGACGATGAGGTTGGTGCCATTGGCCGTTATCTCCAGACTGGCCCCCAGGCTCTCGACGGACACCGTGTAGAAGCCCGGTGGCAGGGGCGCGAACTCGGCCATGTAGGGACCGTACTCCGTCTTGCTGCCGCTGAGGGCAGTGGTACTCCAGTCGTAAGCGGAAACCGTGATCGGCACTCCCACCAGCCCCTCGACCGAGACGCGCAGGATGGAGCCGTTGGGCGGGGTCGCGTTGGGGGTATCGCTGACGATCCGCCCTTCCCAGACCAGTTGGGGTGTAGGGCTGGAGGATAGGGCAGCAAGAGGGAGATTGGCCTCCACTGACCCAACGGGACTGTGGATGCCCAACCAAAAGACCAGAACCAGAGTCAACAGGGTGATAATAAGTCTCAGGGAAAGAGAGTTGTTGGTCACGGTGTTCATCCCCCCCTCCAACTCACTGGCTGCGGATGCGCATGTACTGCCAGGCCGCATTCACGTACTCCCTGGGGGTGAGACGGAAGGGGAACATACGCCGCTTGATGGCGTAGCCCTTCCAAATCTTGTAAACGAGCCAGAAAAGCCTGTTGCGGGGCAGCTTGATCAGCAGCTTGACCAGAAGCACCAGGAAGGGGAACTCCACAGCCAGGGCAAAGAGCTTTTGCAGGTTCTCGATCTGACGCTTCTCCGACTCGCTGCCAAATCTGAGGACGGTGTCGTCGCTGACCGAGCCCGACAGGTCGTCAAAGGAGCCGGCCATCCAGCCTTCCCGGCAAGCCCACTCGCCTAACTCGGTCTTGGGGTAAGGCTGGAAGAGGAAAACGTTGGCGTAGCTGGGCCGGCATTGCACGTTCAACTCTAGGGTCTCGAAGTCGGTCTTCAGGGAACCGGTAGGCAGGCCCAGCATGTTGTTGGTCATAAAGGCGATGCCGTGCCGGCGGAAAATGCGCGAGGCCTCCAGGATCTGCTCCCGGCTCATGTTGCGCTTGAGGATAGCGTTGCGCAATCGGTCGTTCCCCGCCTCCAGGCCAAAGCTGACGCTGACACAACCAGCGTCCTTGAAGAGAGCCATCATCTTGTCGGTGACCAGATCGGCCCGCACCTGACACCAGAAGGGCAGCCCAACCTCGGTTTTGTAGCGAACGGCGAACTCTTGCAACCATTGGCGATTGAGGATGAAAGTGTCATCCATAAAGGTGATGAATTCGAGGGGGTATCGCTCGCGCACCGCTTTAATCTCCCGGATGACGTTTCCCACGCTGCGGCGGCGCATGGCCTTACCCAACCCTCGATAGAGGTCCCGGTAGGCTTTGTTGAAACAGTAGGTGCAACTGTAGGGGCAACCGCGACCGGTGATGAAGGGGCGGATCTTGTTGCGACGGCTGGCAGGGTGGACGTTGTAAAGGAGATCGCGGTCGGGGAAGGGCAGTTCGTCCAGTTGCTCGCCGGTCAGCAGAGGCCGCACCGGATTCCGTATGATCTCCTCCTTCGATCTGTCGGTCGAAGGTGTAATAGGGGAGAATGTAGGGGACACCCACACACCCCTGCCCTGCCGGGCTAGCTTGAAATGCCAATTGGGGATGCCGGCGATTTCAGCACCGGCTTGCAGGGCGTTGAACAGCTCCAGGGTTGCATACTCGCCTTCGCCCACACAAATCCCGTCTACTCCCTCGTGCTCGATCATCTCCGGGAAGAAGGTGGGATGGGGGCCACCAAAGATGGAGAAGACGCCGGGCAATTGAGCTTTTATTTGGTGGTTCAGGTCCAGGTAGTAGTTTTGAGTACCAGTGTAGACGGTGTAGCCCACCACGTCGGGTTTCAGTCGTAGAGCAGCCTCGACAGGGTCCTCCTCGGTAGCCACCACCAGGCTCGTCTGATGTCCTTCCTGCTTCAGCAGAGCGGAAATGTGCATGATGCCGTGGGGCTCGTTATCAATCTCTTTGATGATGAATAGCAGATGCACCTAACGTAAATCTCCCTTCGGTATTTGACAAAAACGGTGTTTTGCGATATGGTTATCAATAGTTCTGAAGAGGAGAAGGGACATGAAAACGACACTCTCCGTGGGGATGGTTCACAACAGGTTGACATTTTGACAATCGCATGGGCTTGCCAACGGTGGCGATTTCGGGGATAATAGCCGTGCTCGCAACGACTACACTTTGGCCGGAGGTGAGGCATGGCAGAGTATCGTGTCCCCGAATTCACCCTGGAACAGCGCACCGCTGCGGCGGTGCAGATGCTTGTTCCTTTGCCAGATCGCAGGTGGGGGCTGGTTTCCGAATTGGCGCGCCTGTACGGTGTTTCTCGTACGCTCCTGTATGAGATACGAGGCCGCGCCTGGGAGGCCACCGTGGAAGTCCTGCTGCCCCGAGAGGCCGGTCGGCCGGCCCAAACTGCGACGCTCACGGTGGACAAGCCCTTCATCGACCGGGCGATCGCCATCCTGCCCATGCTGAAGGGCACCGTGCGTGACATCCGGCTGGGCCTGGACCTGATCTTGGGTGTTGGGCGTTCAGTGGGCTACATCAGCCAGACGCTCACGGCTGCCGGCGAGCAGGTCACAGCCTACAATCTGGAGATCAGGGTGCCGCTTCCGATCCTGGGCGAAGCGGACGAGATCTTCCAAGGGCGGAAGCCGTGCCTCACGCTGGTCGACGGGCGTTCATTCCTGGCGTTGAATCTCACGCCGGCCGAGTCCCGCGATGGCACGGCCTGGGGCCTCACCTATCTGGACCTGGTGGAGCGCGGCATCCAGTTCCATGACTTGGCCTGTGACGGCGGTACAGGGCTTCGAGCAGGCGTGCGTGAAGCAGAATTGGCCATTCCGCTGCGCCCGGACTTGTTTCACATCCTGCAAGACGCCCATTGTCTCACACGGCGACTGGAATCAGCGGCCTACAAGGCTATTGAGACCGCCGAACGCGCCCGGCGAGCCGATCTGGAGGCACGTGGCATCATCCGTAGACGTGGCCGTCGTCTCAAGATCAAGGTGCCGTTGCCCCAGGCGGAGGTCGAGGAAGCCCAGGCCATTGAAACCTTCGACAACTGGTGTTGGCTTCTTGGTGAAATCCGCCAGGCATTGGAGCCCATCACGCCAGCCTATCGCATCGTCTCAGTAGCAGAGACAAAAGCCACCGTGGAGACGGCCGTGGAACTGCTCAAGGAGCTTAACCATTCGGACATCACGGCCTTCGCTGACGATCTCCAGGGGAAGATACCCCAGTTGCTCGCTCCACTGGAGTGGCTGGAGCAACAACTGACTCCAGTGCTCAAGGACCTGGATGCTGATACTCAAACGTTTATCATCTGGGCCTGGCAGCATCGTCAAGAATTGAACTTGAACATCGACACTGACATCCCAGAGGCCCTGCGCTCGGTCGTGCACACCGTATGGGATACCTTGGAGCTGTTCCACCGCTCCTCCAGCTTAGCGGAATCCTTGCACAGTTGGCTGCGCCCCTACTTGCAGATTCATCGTGGTATGCCCAAGTGGTTGCTGCCTTTGCTGCA
>Ga0315308_1001492_pt1 | contig 13419 bp, 16 predicted proteins | sample TDP3_MG_FD_203078 | JGI IMG/M metagenome (GOLD analysis project Ga0315308, IMG submission 203078) | Freshwater sediment microbial communities from Lake Towuti, South Sulawesi, Indonesia - TDP3 | ecosystem: Environmental > Aquatic > Freshwater > Lake > Sediment | place: Indonesia: South Sulawesi... | reverse complement strand
GGAAGTCGAATCTGTTCACTAGAGAAATCAACCCCAGTGACTTCAGCTCCTTTCGTCGCACATGCCAGCATTACATGGGCATCACCAAACTGAAGCACAATAACCCGCTTACCTTTGTGTTCTTCAGACAGAGAAGAAATCTTCGGTTCAACTCGTTCTGAGTAAGAATCTGGATCTCGAACAATACTAGGCAACTCAGCTTCCCTGCCAGGCCAATTCCTGACAGCAATAATGCCTCAATGTAACTTGTTAATGCGAAGGTAATCTTTGAGATCGACGGGTTGCACATGGATCACTTCTCTTTTTCTCTACAAATGTACTATCAACTATGTACTCTCTTTGTCCTATATTTTCTGTCTCATATTTGCTTAACTTATAAACCCTTGAAAATACGAGATTGTGTCGAAAGACCTATCAATAGAATATCGTTTTAATTGATGTTAGTTAGACAGTTATTTACTTAGTTGAAAAGAATTATATGCGCATTTGTAGTGCGATATAATTACATCTTAATGTATCTTTCTTGTTAATTGTACTGTTAGAAACCGGATTGGATTAGGTGTATTATCTCTTGTGTGCTCCAAACCTTTATCTTTCTCTGCCTCTTCAAGTCCTTATCATCACTCCAAATACCATCGCATGCTATGCTCAAAGAAGCAGCTATGAAAGGAATATCACCTTTATCGATCGGCCCCATAATCTCTTCGGCTTCATTCCACTTAGCTGAGATGTTCTCCGAATGAACGACTTGTATATTGGTCAAAAGGATGCTCAACGCGAGGTTTATCTCTTCTCCCGGGAGGCCTGTCTTCTCCATGAGGAGAGGTAAGTGCTTCTCAATCTCCTCTATAGCATACTCAGGAAGGTAGAACTGATGATTGGGGTTTAGGAGGATGACTCTAACCTTCGAATTCTTGATAAGGGCTTTCATAATGATGTTCGTATTCACGATGAGCCTCAAGTATTTCATCCTTCAGCTTTAGCGTATCTATCTGAGATTCCCTTCTTGACCACTTCACCGAGTCCGAGTGCATCCTTCTCCGAGAGCTTGCTTTTACCTGCAATCTTGTCGAGAAGTTCAAGCTTCCTAGCGTATTCCCACAAAGCTTGCCTAGCCACTTCACTCCACTTTATCTCGGGATGCTTCCTCATAATCCTGTGAAGCTCCTCTGGCACCGCTAGAGTTACGTTTACCAAGCACACCACCTATGTGTGATAAGTAAATACACATACTAATAAATTTGCACCTTTCGATGGAACAAGGTAGTTTCGAGATTGCGAAAATATGTACATATTCCCCGGCGCCAAACGTCATGATTAACGTTTAGATTCTCGGTTTTTTGCATCCGCGGATGCTGACAGTCTGTTTCATGGTGCAAAAAACATGTTCAAATATCGGTTCAATTTCGGTTTTATGAGGTCTAAATTCGACCTTATACCACTTATTTGTAGAAACATTTTAGGTCTTTGTAGGGCAGGAAACCCAACGCTTTTGCTACTTTCAGCGACGGTTCATTTGTAACGTCACTGGAATACACTCCAACTGATCCTTTTTTGATTAAGGATTCTGAGGCGAGAGATGTTAAGCATTTGGCTATTCCACGACCTCTATACTCGGGCTCTGTTTCGGTATAGCTTATGGCGAAAGACTTTTTGGTAAGAAATCCAACACCCGACATGGCTATCAATTTTCCTTTTTCGTTCAGATAGCCATAAACGGGGGCGGTCTCTATGCGCTTGATAAAATGAGGAGAAGATGAGCGCTGCAGTTTCACAATGTTTTCAGGTGTCAACTGAATGGTTCTTTCTTTATGTAGGCAGTGTGGCTTAAAGGTCTCAGAGTCAGCGCGGCAATAGCGAACAGTATAAGTGCCAGTCAACCATTTCATAAATTTTTTGACATGCGATTCCGCTTCCTGGGAAGTTTGCAGATGAATCCGAAAATCCTGCATGTCCCTGAGAATGTTTGCGAATCTATGAATGATTGACGATTTTTCCGCAGTCATATATGCGCTAAGGCTTCTGCCACTCCAGTAGAAAGAAGGAGAACCAACAACAAGAAACTCTCGAATTGACACGGGATCATCGACATAGACCCTAACATTCTGCCAAAGATGATCTTCCTCTACTAAGGAAATCTCCTCAACATGATAAACACAATCCTCATAAAGCCGTCGCAATATTATTTCTTTGTTTTTTAAATGAAAAACCATATTAACAGTTACGGGATAGGTTATTATTCAAGATTTTGGTAGCTCAGAATGGGTTCCAACTCCTGTTTTTGTATCTTCGTCAATACCTCATCTTTGCCCATCTCAAAACGCCAAGTTAGATGTTTTGGGAAAGAAAAAGGGAAAATGTACGCGAGCTCTCTTTAAGCAGAAATCGCAGAGAATTCAAACCGAGCTTTGAAGATACCACCGCCCCGAAATATGTCTCGTTTTATTGAGTTAAGCTGTTGCAGCCAACTTTTCCGTGTTGAGTATTTTGTTCACCAGTTGTTTCCCTAAGTTTTTTGATGCTTCAAGGATCTCTATTCCAACTATGCGCCCACGCTTGTCAAGGTCTAAGATAACGTTTTCTGCAAGCTCTCCACTAATTTCGTATCTGGCTTTTCTAAGCCAAATATACATTGCGTCGGCTTTTGAGTCGTATTCAACCCTTATCATCTTTCCCTAGTCTCCTGGTTCAATAGACTGTAACAAATGTTGTTTCATCATTACTCTTTTCATAGATGACCTTGAGAAACTTACCGCCATATTTCTTCAATGCAATCGACCTGCCAAGACGTGTAATAAAACTGGAATCTGGGTTTCGAATGTTGTCCTCGACACTGGCTTTTGATATTGTTCTGTGCCACATCCGAAATGTCGCATGCTCTGTCTAGTCAATTGCCATTTCTATTCGATAGTATCTTCAGCGTTGAACATTAAGTACTTACTGAAGCGCGCGTTAATTGTCAAAAAGGCTCTAATACCGGAAGACCTTGAGTAACGCGGCAAATCTGCATGTTTGGTTGCAACAAGAATGATAGGCATCCTAGAAACAATGAAAATCTCAGAGAATTAAAAAGGGAAGAACGAGAAAGGAAAGTCTAATATTTACCGCTAACTTCAGCATCGATTCTTCGAAGCTCACCGTCGACGGTTTGATAGGCCGCGATGTCGTAACTGATCGATGAGATTATGAGCCAAATGTTCTCAGGCCAGAGTTTCATATATTCAACATCGGTTGGGGAAGGATAGGCGGGTGCAGGATGGGAGTGAAAGAATCCGATCAGCTGCATCCCATTTTTCTCGGCTTCGGGTAAGGCTTCCACGAAGGTTTCTGGGTCAATTTGAAATCTTGTAGTCGATTCCAAGATGTTTTGGACCGGCGCTATCCTCTTTACAATAGCCTTTTTACTATCGACGTTCCCAAGAAGAAGACCGCAAGTTTCAATAGGATGACTAATCTTTGTCGCCTTTTTGAGTAAGCGTATGTGTTCATCTGTTAACTGGAGAATCATGGTGTCTCTCTTCATTCAATTTCCGAACGAGGAATCCTAAATTCATTAATTATCATCTTGTTGTAGAAATCGTAGGCTTCTCTTTCGTTGCCTAGGCCGTCGATTATCAATATGCCGCTCTTCAGAATGCTTGCTGTTCCCTTTAAGCCATTATCAAATGTCAGTCCAAGATCGGCCTTGACCTCAATTTTGAACCCCTTGTTCTTAACAGTTGAACACAATTCATCCATATCCAGTTCGAGGTTTCTTCTCGGGGTTATGACGAAGACTCTTTTCCCTTCTCTGCCACAGACCTCGGTTATCAATTTATGCTTTAGCGCCATTGGAGGACTAGACGATTTTGAGCCACATACTGGACAGTTCTCAGCTTTCGAGATTTCTATTTCCTCAAACTTCATATCTCCGATGTCACAGTGAAGCATCTTGTTCGCTAGGCGGGGTTTCTCTCCGAGAATTATCTTGATCGCCTCGGATACTTCCATGCCAGCTATGATGTTGAGGATCGATGGGTGGATGCCGACTACAGCGCACGTTGGCAGCGTCTCATCGTCAAGGTTTCCTTGGAAACACTCCAAGCACGGGGTCTTATGCGGTATGATTGTAGATGTGTTCCCGAATGTCATGATCGCGGCGCCAAAGACGTATGGAACGCCAAGTTTTACGCATGCTCTATTCAAGGCATAACGTGGTGTCATACGATCGAGTCCATCGACCACGACATTCATATCCCTTACAATATCTTCTGCGTTGCTTACGTTCAGGGATAAAGGAAGAGGCTCTATCTCTATATTTGGGTTTAATTCACGTAGCCTCTTGGCTGCAACTTCAACTTTGGGATACCCCAAAAAGTTTACACCGTAAAGGTGTTGTCTCTGCAGGTTCGAAAGCTCAACAACGTCGCGGTCAACCAGGCGGAGATGGCCCACGCCCATAGCGGTCAACAGCAATGCTGCTGGGGAGCCGAGCCCGCCTAAGCCAACTATACAAACCCTGGCGTTTCTGAGTTTCAACTGTCCATTGTAGCCTATTTCGGGAAGAACTATTTGGCGCGAGTAATACTCCAGTTCTTGATCTGAAAGATCGTTTTCTTCAGTTCTCGGCATAGAAGTTTTCTCCGATAACATCGTTATAACAAAATCATATTAACTTTCCGGTAAGCACCTTGGTAAGAATCGTTAAGTTTAAGATATTCTTACATATTTTCTGCCTCAGAAAGACTGCTGTCAAGCGTGAGCGCATTGAGAGTCAAAGTCAGGTATTTTACAACTCTGCGCGAGCTGGCTGGAAGTGCCGAAGAAGAATTGGAGATGGGGGATGATACCTCTCTTGCTGATCTTATCAGGGAGGTTGCCTCAAAATACGGGAAAGAAGCACACAATTACTTATATCAGAATGGAGAGAACGGCAAGGCTGATCCCTCTATCTACTTCCTGATCAACGGTATAAATGCGAGAATGCTTTTGGGGCTGGATACGAAACTGAGGGACGGCGATGTTGTAGCGATAATACCTCCAATCGGAGGCGGATAAACTGTCTACAAGGCAAAGCAAGCTAGAAAAGAATCGTCCTAATCTTTCCAGTCTAGTAGCCTCTTTTCCCCTTCAACCTTTTTGATGTCTGTGATGTCTTGTGTAACCTCCATTGTTCCTAGGTATTTTCCATCCTTATCTCTAACTGCAAAGTATCGAATGTGGACCAATCTACCCTTGAAGTTGATCCAGAACTCAGCCACATCTTTTTCGCCTTTCTTGAAGCTTTCCAGGATTCCATTCACTATGTGAACGCTTTTCTGAGGGTGGCACAGCTGGACTTTTCTTCCGATTACCGCTTTAGCCCGTACGAAGATTCTCTTCTCAGCTTTACTGAAGTATCTAACCGTGTCTTCCTTGTCGATAAAGGTGATATCGACTGGTAGAGCATTAAGGATGGTCTCAACTTCATCCTTTGATAACATTCCCGTTTCAAACTGCAGTAATCCTTCTGGCGCAGCTAACGCTTCAAGTTTCGGCTCAGCGAACCCTCTAGCTCTTGACTTTGTTACCAAATCTTTGGGTGTAAAGCGGCAGTAACCAATTTCGTCGAATTCTCTTCCGGCCTCTTTCCACTCATCGTCCTTAACTACTCTTAGGGCTGAAGGAAATAATATATTATTCTCCTTGAAGACGTGGCTTGAAAGGGTGCTCACTATGGACTTGGCAGTTTCTGAAAGTTGCTTCTGGAAATCTCTCAGATTCATAGTATCATAATTCTCTACTAAGCTATGAAGTCGCTTCTTTTCTTCTCTTAGTTGATTGTGTTCCATCCACATTATTGCGGCCGGCTCCTTGATTCCATGCTTTTCCAAGATGGGAAAGAGCACATTCTCTTCACGTAGGTAATGCTTCTCCGCATCTAAGAGGTCTTCTACCACGCTTCTTAAATGGGTCATTTTCTCATCTAAACCGCTTTTATCTTCAGCCCGCTTGATGTTATTCACGATAGTGCCCAATTTCCCAGCAATCCCTAGAAGGATTCTGTGCTCCTCTCTGAGGATGTGAACTGGATTTTCAATGGAAACAGCCTCTCGTTGCCTTTCTATTTGTTCCCGAAAGACAGCGAGGTGCACTTCGCATAATCTCTGAATCTCTTCTCTAGATATTCCTTCACCTATGAGTTCCTCCTCAATCTTAGCGATCTCCAAGGCGCTCAGACCTTCTAAAACCTGTTTGAACCTTTCTTTGACTTCTTGGGGCGAAGCTCCGGCATGAAGCTGCCTGATCAACTCCTTTAGCATTTCTCTCCTCGTTGAATCATCCGTAGCCACTTCTCACAACTCCCTATTTTCTTCTCGATCTTTAACTTTAAAATATTTCCGTAAAGGCGTTTACGGAGACCAGAGCCTTAGGCTTTCAATGTGCAAGCCATTACGCAGTGGTTTCTCTCGTTTTGAGCATAAACTCAACTGAGTTCCTAGCCAGAGACGCAATTTTAGGTGGTACGTTCACACGGTATCTTCCCTCTCTTAAGGAGAGGTAAAGATTCTCAAGTGTGTGGAGTTTCATGTTTACGCATATTGCTTCCTCGTAAGCTGGGATAAATACTGCATCCTTCCTCTCCTTTTTCATTCGATGTAGAAGCCCTATCTCGGTTGCAACAATAAACTTCTTAGCGCTAGACACTAAGGCTTCCTTGTACATTTTAGAGGTGCTACCCACGAAGTCGGCGACCCTGCACACTTCTGGGTTACACTCAGGATGAGCCATTACCTCGGCATCTGGATGGGCCTCCTTAAGTTTCAGGATGGCTTCTCTGCTGAATAGCTTATGGACTGGACAGAATCCAGAGGCCGGTATGGGGACCACTCGTTTGCTTGTGAAATTCCTGGCGTATTGGGCTAGGTTTACGTCCGGTCCGAACAAGACGGTCTCTGAATCCATCCTGTTAATGATCTCGGCAGAGTTGGCTGACGTGCAGACTGCGTCACAGTAGGCTTTCGCCTCAGCCAAACTGTTAATATATAAGACGATTTTCGCATCAGGATTTTTCTCTCGGTAAAAACGAACGAGTTCCGCTGGTAACATGGCTGCCATGGGACATAAGGCGTTCCTGTCCGGTATCAACACCTTCTTATCTGGGTTGAGAATCGCCGCTGTCTCAGCCATGAAAGTTACACCGCAGAAGACTACCACTTTTGCTTGGGTTTGGGCGGCGCAGAGAGATAGCTCCAAGCTGTCGCCGACGAAGTCTGCTATGTCTTGGACTTCTGGGCGTTGATAATTGTGGGAGAGTATGACTGCTTCTTTCTCCTTCTTTAGTCTCTGAATCTTCCGCGCCAAATCACTAGGGTTCATTTTACTTCACGTTCATGATGTGGATCGGATCTTTTAGTGAAAGCATAATCAAGCTTAAATTCTTTAACATAATTCTCCGCAATTTCGTGGAAGGCGTCCCTAACTTTCTTAATTTCATTCTTTTCAAGTCCGTACAAGGAGATCTTTACATATTTGCTTATGCCTCTGTGAAGCCCAACTATGCCTCTTTTTATCATCTCCTCGGATAGGAAGAAGCCTCTCCTCTTGTGATGTTTCGATATCTCCCATAAGATCGGAGTCTCAAAGTGTAGCAGGTGATGCCTATGAGGTCGCTCACCGACCAGTCTAACATCATCTATCTTCTCTATCTCTCGAATAAACCAAAGCGCCTTGTCGAGCTCTTCATCCCACTTTCCAACTCTTTCCGCTACGTATGGGAATGAGTACATAGCGGATATTAGTGGGATTCCTCCAACACTGCAGCCAAACATGTTTGGAATCTTCTTCCCGAATGTTCTGCCACTCCAATCGGTCGCTATTTCTGAGGTCTTAAAGGCTCTTTCAGTCCACTCACGATCTGTCACGAGAAAGCCTAAAGGCCCAAGAGAAGCCATAGACTTGTGTGCTGACACCGTAAGAAAGTCAGCGTGAAAATCTCCCATCTTTATCGGCATGATACCTGCGGTATACGCTGCATTGACCATATAAGGTATATCGTATTCCTTAGCTACCTTGCCAATATCCTCGACTGGGTTCAAATTCCCATAGTAAGGCTCCGCATGGGTGGTGACGATGAGCGCCGGCAATCTTCCGGTCTCCTTCTTCGCCTCTTCGATTTTCTCCCTAAAGCCTTCCGCCCGGACCTTGTATTCCGGGTATCCGTCATGCGGCGGTTCAACTATGCGGAGATCGGTCGCCTCGGCTGCTATAGCGGTTGTATAGTGGCATAGAGGATCCGCTAATACGACCTTGGCGAAATCTTTCGAGCCTTCGCCTTCCACGAAGTCGCTTATAGTTTTCATAACTGCAAATTGGGCAGCACGGCACCCAAATGTGTGTTCAGCTCTATCTCCGCCGAAAAACTCTGCAATGTCAGCGAGAAAATCTGCTATGGGGGGCTTAGATATAAACCCCGACCTTCCCTCGATACAGTCGAAACATACCGAGTAGCCAGTTTTTGTCCAGCCTTCTTCAAAGAGTTTCCTCTGAACATCTTCGGGCACTATGCCCCCTCTCATGATTGGATGGACTATTATGGCTTTCTGGTATTGATTCTTGATCTGATTGTATCTTTCGAGACTCTCAATTTTCGCCACGTATGTCAATCCTCCACTTCATTAGGTGCCGAATCAGTTCTTCTATGAAACTCTCAGTCGCAGCTCTGACTAAGAACTCCTGAGATAAGTCTATGCTCGAGGCATATAACCCATCTGCTGACCAATTCGAATCATCGAAGAAGGTTTATTGATCGTAGACTTTTGGGTTTGCTATGTAAAGTGGTTTCTCACCTCTTAAGACTCTGAGCACATCTTCTGCAACGGTCTTCGCCGCGGTGACAAAGAAGTCATTCGTATGAGCTGCCATGTGAGGAGTTAAAATTATGTTTTCAAGTTTAAGCAACGGATTGTCTGGAGAGATCGGCTCTACGGCATACACATCCAATGCGGCTCCAGCTATCTTCTTATCCCTCAGATACCTGCATAAGGCTTCTTCATCGACGATTGCGCCTCTAGATGTGTTGATCAGATAAGCGCTTTCCTTCATCAGGTCTAGTTCGCTCTCTCCTACTAACTTCCTCGTCTCTTCGGATAGCGGAACATTAACCGAGACGAAATCAGAGGTTCTCAACAGGTCAGTCAAAGATGTGTATTTGATGTCTAGCAGACGCTCCAGATCTTGCTTTCTCACAGTGTCATAATAGATTATCTCCATACCAAAGACTTTGGCAAACTTAGCCACTAGGGAACCTATCCTCCCGAGACCTATCAATCCCAGAACCTTGCCTCTTAAGATGTCGCCTGTGAACTTGTACCGAAATTTCCAACCCTCCTTCGGGTCCTCTCTAAGCTTCCTGTCGGCTAATATTATCCCTTTGGCTAGGGCTAAGACTAGGCTCATCACGTGGTTTGCAACAGACTCGGCTGGAGCGTAAGGCGTATAAACGACTGGTATGCTTCTTTCTGTTGCTGCCTTTATGTCTATGTTATCGCATCCGGCGCCGTGCTTCCCAATGACTTTCAGCTTCTCAGACTTGTAAATTACTTCTCTCCCGATTCTCGAAAGACGCGTTATTATCGCGTCTGCATCTCCGACGTATCTAGCGATAACTTCTTCAGGGGCATTCACCTCGAGATTGAGAACTTTGACCTCTGCATGGACTCTCAGTAATTGGATACCAAGTTCGTGAATTGGCTGCGTTAATAGAATATTCCAAGTCATCTTAATCCTTGGTTATGCTCTTCGAAAGATATTAGCTTTATCTTGAGGGTCTAGGGTGGCGTACTCATTTTTGAGTAGTAACTCTTAAATAACGATCGAATGTGATGGACATTATCTGTAACCATTTCATATGAGATAGCATTCAGATGAATGCCAAGACAATCTCCTTCGCCGCCGTGTTTGCCGCGCTTACGATTGTCCTGAATTCAGGACCCTTTAAGATAGCAGCGCCGTTCGCTCCATTCCTGTACTATCAGATATGGGAGATACCTATAGTAGCTGCGTTTCTACTATATGGCCCCTTAATGGGAATTGCTATAGCCATAGTAAACACTCTCGTCTTGCTCATAATATTCCCCGGGATGCTGCCCACTGGTCCTCTTTACAACCTTGCAGCAGTATTAGGTATGTTACTTGGCATGTATGTGGCACACAAGTTCATACCGCAACACTCTGGTAGACAGAAACAGACCATTTTTACTGTTTTTTCTACAACACTTGGGATCGTTTCAAGAGTAGGGGTAATGTCCTTTGTGAACTGGTCGTTCCTCAGGTATCCGCCTCCGGTTGGTTTCAGCATACCCGACCCGGTGCTTACAGCCATGCTTCCCGTTATAGGGTTGTTTAACGCCACTCTTGCGCTTTACACGATTCCCATGGGATATATTCTGGCTAGGGCTGTTTGCTCGGGTATAAGGACAGAAATGTGGAACCCAACCTCTAAAGAGATCAAAAGAAGTAGCGTCTAGAAAACCCAGTATCATCTATTCTATGATCTGTTCTTATGCAATGAAAATGAACAACATAAATTTCAGCCCAAAAGCTTTTATGATCACTAGGAAATGAATAAGAGCTTAAGGGTTTCGATTGAGACTTGTCGTAGCAATGACTGGAGCTAGTGGTGCTATCTACGGAAAACGCCTACTAGAAGTGTTAGGTGACAAGAATATTGAGACTCACCTAGTCATAAGCCGAACCGCAGACCGAATAATTGAACATGAGCTAAATCTGAAAAGGAAAGATGTTGAAGATCTCGCCAGCAACGTCTATGAACCAGATGATTGGGATTCTCGAATCGTTAGTGGGTCCTTCAAAACAGATGGCATGGTAATAGTTCCTTGCAGTATGAAGACACTTGCCGGCATTGCCAACGGATATTCTGACAATGTGATTCTAAGAGCTGCTGACGTTATGCTGAAAGAAAAAAGGAAGCTGATACTCGTGCCTCGAGAAACGCCGCTAAATGTTGTCCATCTTCAAAATATGTTAGAGCTTGCTATGCAAGGCGTCCTAATTGTTGCTGCAATGCCAGCCTATTATCATAAACCTAAGAGTATCGGTGACGTTGTAGACTTCGTCGTGGGAAAAGTCTTGGACCTTTTGGGAATTGAACACATGTTATACAAGGGGTGGCATGAGATCTAGGTGATAATCTAGCCGAACAACACTAGTATTTTAAGATATGACAGAAACGGACAAAAGGAGGTGCTGCTTAACTGGAGCGGACAAGCAGTCTTTATGATGTAATTACGATCGGCTCTGGTCCCGCTGGTTGCACGGCGGCGCTGTATACCGCGAGAGGCAACCTCAAGACCCTCATGATATCAGGAGTCGAAAGCGGCGGCCAGTTGATACTGACGAGGGAGGTTGAAAACTTCCCCGGCTTCCCCGAAAACATTGCTGGGTCAGATTTGATGGAGAGAATGAGAGCTCAGGTTGAAAAATTCGGCGTCCAAACTGTTTGCGGCGATGTCACAGCTGTAGATCTCAGGAATTATCCCTTTAAGATCTTCGTAGATGAAGATGAATATCAAGGCAGAGCCATCATAGTGGCTACGGGTGCATCGCCGAAATGGCTAGGATTACCTAATGAGGAGAGGCTTAGAGGCAGAGGAGTCTCCAGCTGTGCCACATGCGACGCCCCCCTCTTCAAAGGAGCAAATAGAGCCGTCATAGTTGGCGGAGGAGATACAACGATGGAGTATGCCCTTTTCACTGCCAGAATGGTCAATGAGGTTGTAGTTGTTCACAGAAGGGATAAGCTAAGGGCGTCCCTTATCCTCCAAGAGAGAGCCTTCGCGAATCCTAGGATAAGATTCGTCTGGAACTCCATCGTGATTGACATCCTGGGCGACAAGAAGGTTGAGGGCGTTAAGGTTAAGAACCTCATGAACAGCCAAGAATCCATAATCGAATGCGACGTCATATTTGTGGCGATAGGTCATAGGCCCAACACGGAGGTCTTCAAGGGGCAGCTAGAGATGGATGAAGATGGGTACCTCATCGTCAGGGACGGCAATAAGACCAGTGTTGAAGGAGTTTTCGCTGCTGGTGATGCCCACGACAGGGTTTACAGGCAAGCAGTGACCGCGGCTGGATTCGGGTGTATGGCCGCCGTCGATGCGATCAGATGGCTCCAGACGAGCGCGCCGCAGCTTCAGAAACCAACCTGACGACTTTAAACGCCTAGTAATGTGAGATCAGAGTTCATAAGAGTAATCGCCAAGTTTGCCAGTCATATTAAGGCTTCTCAGCATTTATCATTTCCGTTAAAAGCGTAAACTTACACTTTGATTATCCATGCGTGACTAGGTGGGGTGCACGTTGTACGCGTCTAGTATTTGGAGAGCAATCAAGGATCGCCGTAGTATACATGAGTATCTACCTAGAGACATCCCCAACGGTGTCCTTCAGAAGGTCTTAGAAGCAACGGTGTGGGCGCCTTCGGCGCACAATGCTCAGCCTTGGCGCTTCATCGTTATCAAGGATCCAAAGGTTAAAGAGACACTGGCTGAGGCGATGGCGAAAGAGTGGGATAAAGATCTAAGAGAGGATAGAGTGCCTCCTGAAGATCGTGAACGCCTTATCGAAGCATCGATTAAACGGTTTACAGAATCACCGATCCTTATCATCGCATGCTTGACTATGGATGACATGGATACATACCAAGATGAAAGAAGGCAGAAAGCCGAATATACAATGGCTGTTCAGAGCGTAGCAACCTCAGTTCAGAACTTACTCTTGAGGGCTCACGCCGAAGGTTTAGGCACATGCTGGTTCTGTGCTCCGCTGTTCTGTCCGAAAAAGGTTAAAGAGGTCCTAAGGCTTCCCGAGAACGTTGAGCCTCAGGCATTGATAACACTGGGGTACCCCTCTAAGAAGCCCGAGGTTCCCCCTAGAAAATCATTGAAAAGCGTAGTATATCATAACTATTGGGGGTGCAGTGGATGATCACAGCTCTTGCGGGAGGTGTTGGAGCTGCCAGATTTCTTCAAGGACTACTAAAGCTGATCCCTGAAGAAGATCTGACAGTTATCGTTAACACGGGTGATGATATCCAGCTTTACCGTCTACACGTATCCCCTGACCTCGACATAGTTATGTACACTTTGGCTGGAATCGTTGATGAAGAGAAGGGATGGGGAGTTAAGGCAGACACTTTCCACGCTCTCGAGATGCTTCAGAGGTATGGGTACGAAACTTGGTTTGGGCTCGGCGACAGGGATCTGGCAACTCATGTTCATAGAACCTGCCTTCTAGAAAGTGGGCTTCAGCTCTCACAGGTTACCGCCATGCTCTCTGGGGCTCTTGGGCTAAGGATAAGGATAATACCGATGACCGACGAAAGGTTTGAAACAATCGTCGTGACGGATGAGGGGAGAATGCATTTCCAAGAGTATC
>Ga0315308_1001491_pt1 | contig 13433 bp, 9 predicted proteins | sample TDP3_MG_FD_203078 | JGI IMG/M metagenome (GOLD analysis project Ga0315308, IMG submission 203078) | Freshwater sediment microbial communities from Lake Towuti, South Sulawesi, Indonesia - TDP3 | ecosystem: Environmental > Aquatic > Freshwater > Lake > Sediment | place: Indonesia: South Sulawesi... | reverse complement strand
CCATTGCTTCGTCGGCACCGCGAGCTAACATCGAGGTCTTGCTCCATGCGCTGAACATAGGGCCGTATTTCCAGGCCACTGTCTCGGCAGACGATGTGATCAAAGGTAAGCCGGACCCGGCTATTTTCCTCAAGGCCGCTGCAGTCTTGGGCGTATCCCCTGCACGCTGTGTGGTGGTCGAAGATGCCGTGGCCGGCGTGCAGGCAGCTCGTAGGGCGGGGATGGCCTGCCTGGCTGTGGCTACTACGCAACCGGCAGAGAGGTTGAGCAATGCCAACCTGGTCGTGAAGCGCCTGACCGAACTGGCAGACGATGCTTTTGAACGGCTTCTGAACCTTCAACCGGGCTAATAGGGATGGAGAGAATCACAAGTGAAAATCAAGCTGGAGAAGATTGAGGTTCAGACCCGAGCAGATAAGGAACTGATTGACATCACCCCAGAGGTCGAGCGGGTAGTGGCCGAGAGCGGGGTGCGCGAGGGGTTAGTTTACGTGATGACCACCCACACCTCGTCGGGCCTGCTGGTCAACGAGGGGCTGGAATGTCTGGAGCGAGACGTGATCGCCCATCTGGAACGGTTGGCTCCAGATGAGGGCGACTACTGGCACAGCCGCTACCTGGACATTGATGGGCGGCTGGGTTTTAATGCTGGGTCACATCTTAAGAACATACTGGGTGGCTACTTCGCCTACTTCCCCATCGCCGAAGGCAAGATCGTCAGAGGCTCGCGACAAAGGATCTATTTTGCTGAGTATGACGGCCCTCTGTGTCGGACCTATTGCGTACAGGTTATGGGGGAATAAGGTGACAGAGTTCATTGACAATAACAGGCAAAGATGGTAAAATGTGCGTCACCAGTAGATAAGAGGGTGACCACATAATAGAGTTCATTGGGTCACCGCTGGTTTCCCCCTCCACCAATGCTTCTAGTGCTTTTTCGATGCCTGGTTCTTTTCTTCAACCTGATGCCGCCCGCCACCACGTAGACGGACACAATCAACAGGACGGTCAGCCAATGAGTTCTTCCATTCATGTCGCCCACGTCGAATCGTCTCCACGTTCATCCCTGTGATTTGAGACATGCGTTTAGCACCACCATGCCCATCTTTTTGGCCTCTAAAGCTACATACCATCGTCGCTGTTGCTCATCTAGGCGGCTGAGGAACAAGTTCATCTGATAGTGCAATTTGCTGTGTGCCGGTACAATTACTCTGGCAACCTTGAGAATCTGGAGCTTTCGGCCATGGCGCATTTCACAGAGCTAGACTTTCACCGCTACGAGGAATACGCGGACCTCATCTTCAACTGACTGAGTTTCAACCGTTACCAGGAGAAGGTATGTCAAACCCTACGCTTGTTGTGATGGCCGCCGGCATAGGGATCCGCTATGGCGGACTGAAGCAGACTGACCCTGTCGGCCCCAATGGTGAAATCATCATTGATTATTCCATCTATGATGCACTGAATGCGGGGTTCGGAAAGGTCGTCTTCGTCATACAGAAGGACATCGAGGAAGCGTTCCGGGAAAGGGTGGGTAGGACCATCGAACAACGATGTGAAACGACCTACGTATTTCAGAAACTCGAGGATGTACCGGAGGGCTTTGAGGTCCCGCCGGGCAGGCAAAAGCCTTGGGGAACCGGCCACGCGATCCTCAGTTGCAGGAATGTGGTCCACTCTCCGTTTGCAGTGATTAACGCCGACGATTTCTATGGACGGTCTTCGTATCAAACCCTTTGCGACTACTTGAGAAGCGCACAAGACCGTGATGGTGTGTATGATTACTGTATGGTCGGCTATGTGCTGAAGAACACACTTACAGAACATGGTCACGTGGCACGCGGCGTCTGCACGGTAGATGAGGCAGGGTTCCTCATAGAGGTTCACGAACGTACCTGGATAGAGAAATGCGGCGAGAGCGTGAAATACACAGAGAATGGCGAGACCTGGATTGAGATACCAGGCGAAAGCGTTGTTTCAATGAATATGTGGGGATTTACTCCAAGCCTTTTTCCAGAGCTAGAAGCGCGTTTCCAGCATTTCCTCCAAGAGAACAGAGACAACATACGAAAAGCGGAATATTTCCTTCCCGACGTCGTCGGAGACCTAATTCGAGAGAATAAGGCGCGTGTTAGAGTCCTTTCGACAAACGAGAGATGGTTTGGGGTCACCTACAAGCAGGATATGCCCAGGGTCAAGCAAGCCATACGGGATCTGATTCGCCAAGGAGTCTATCCAGAGAACTTGTGGGGTGATGTCAAATGAGACCTGACTTTGCGGAAATGGTCAAGCACTTCAGATTTGAGGGCGATTTCTTAGAAGCTAACCTCTGGAAATTTGGACACATCAACGACACGTACGTTGCTCGTTTTCGAAAAGCGGACGGTGCGGTCCACCGCTACATTCTTCAGCGGATAAACCATAATGTCTTCAAGAGCCCAGAAGAGCTTATGCACAACATCGAAAAGGTGACGACCCATCTGCGGAAGAAGATTATTGCAGCCGGTGGCAATCCAGAACGGGAAACGCTGAATCTCATTCCCACGGTAGGCGAAGAGACTTTCTACAGGACGCCGGATGGTAACTACTGGCGGGCCTATGTCTTCATAGAGGGGGCGCAAACCTACGAGGTGGTGGAGAACCTGGATCATGTTTACAATGCGTCGAAAGCGTTCGGCCAGTTTCAGAGGTTGCTCAGCGACTTGCCGGCAGGGCAGCTTTATGAAACCATACCGAACTTTCACCACACCAGGAAACGCTTCGAGGCTTTTGTTGAGGCAGTGGAAAGAGACGTCAAGAACCGTGCCCAGTCCGTTAAGGCTGAAATCGAGTTTGTGGAGAGAAGAGCCGAGGATACATCGGTCTTGGTCGGTCTGCTCGAGCGGGGCGAACTGCCCGAACGCGTCACGCACAACGATACCAAGTTCAACAACGTAATGATTGATGATGAAACAGGAGAAGGTGTCTGTGTCATTGACCTTGATACAGTGATGCCTGGGCTATCTTTGTATGACTTTGGCGATTCTATACGCTCTGGAGCCAATCCAGCCGCCGAGGATGAACGGGATCTTTCGAAAGTGTGTATTGATCTTGAGATTTTCGATTGCTTTGCCCGTGGGTATCTGGATGCCGCCCGCGATTTCTGGACGCCTACAGAGGTGGACTATATGGCCTTTTCTGCAAAGCTCATGACATTTGAGTGTGGCATGCGGTTTCTGACAGACCACTTAAACGGCGACGTTTACTTCAGAATACACAGGGAAAACCATAACCTGGATAGGTGTCGCACTCAGTTCAAGATGATTGAAGACATGGAAGCCAAGTTCGACCAGATGACGAGAATCGTCGGAAAATACAGATAACTGTAGCCGGGCCGACCAGGCGACCTGACGGCAGATGGCAACTGCAAGCGCATCATCTCTGACATGAGGTGTTAGATTACTCTTGACATGAACGAAAATCCATGATATATTTAGTATTGTGATCGTTCACCACGTCGGAGAACCTCCATCGGGATCTGGCGGTGTTGGCAGCAGAGAAAGGCACCATGTCCTTTTAAGGAAATCGAGTGGAACGCGTGAGGGGGAGGAGGTGATTGCCCATGCTCTGACTTGAAGCGCTAGTTGGCAGGGACTTGAAGCGCGCACCATAGCCTGTTTATCCAGGAAACAAGTCGCTAGCAAGAGCAGGTTTATTGCGCCTTTCAAGCTTGATTGTCACGAATTCTGAAAGCCTTCTTACATCCATCCCAATACGGAGAAGGCAATGATCGCCTGAAAAAAGACGAGAAGGAGAGAAAGATGAGCAGCACAAAATTTTATACACGAGGCTCCAGGATAGGGAGGAGGGACTTTCTCAAGCTCATGGGGGCTGGTGCGGCCTCCCTGGGGATCGCAGGTATCGCTGGCTGCGCCCCAAAGCCCGCGCCCACTCCGACACCGGCGGGACCCCTCCACCTCGACTTCACCGTTTGGAGCTACAGCATTGAAACCATCCTCGACAACATCAAGAAGTTCCAAGAAGCCTACAATAATGCGTTCGAGGTGTCACTGACCGACATCGCCTGGGGCGAGTACCACTCGACGATGGTTGCCCGCTTCATGGCCAAGACACCCACCGATGTATGCTATAACGGCGGCGATTGGCTCCCCGAATTCGCTAAGGCCGGTTGGGTGGTTCCCCTTGAGGATCACTTCCCGCAAGCGCTGGACTACAAACCAGACATCGTGGGCTACGCTTTGAGCGACGTAACCTATAAGGGGAAGTTGTATGGCCTGCCGTACTACTCTGACATCACCAGCTTCCAGTACAATAAGAAACTCCTCGAGGAGAGCGGCGTCAAAGGCCCTGCTGAAACTTGGGAGGAGTTGACCGACCAGTTGAAATTCCTCAAGGGGAAGGGGTTCGAACCTCCTATGGTCTTGGAGATCGCAGCCGAGTTGCCCACCACCTTTGATAACTTCACGGCTATGGCCTACGGCCGCGGTGGGGACTGGCTCGATGAGAACTTTGATCCCCTCTTCGAGGACCCAACAGGCCCTATGGGCCAGCAACTAAAATGGATGGTAGATAACTATAAGGCTGGCCTGGTGGCCTATCTACCCCACGAGACCGACGTGCAGAAGCAGCTCAACACTGGCAAGACTATCTACACCGTACTCTGGAACTACAACATGGCCGCCTTGAACAGCAAGGATATCTCGCCTCTGGCCGGGCAGTTCCAGATTGCCCTCATGCCCGGTGCAACTCATGAGACCCAAGGTATGGCTAAGATGTACAACATGACCCAGATGGCCGTGGACCGGGGCCAGGATGTGATAGACGCCTGCTGGAAGTTCATCGAGTACTTCGCTGGCAAGCACGAGGGTGAGTACAAGGTGGCTGAGCGGTGGGCAGTGGAGAAGGGCCTGGGGTTCGGCATAAAGTCGCTCTTCGATGACCCCGATGTCCAGAAGGCCTTCGCCTCTTTCATCGATCCAGTTGTGCTGAAAGAGCAGGAGGCTAAGGCTCGGGCGCGCCGCCATCCGGAGTGGGAAGCGGTCTTCAACGAGTTTGCACGCCCGCAGATCGTCTCGGCCGCCACCGGGGAGATCACCGTGGAGGAGGCCATCAAGAGCATGGCCGAGAAGGCTAAGGAGCTGAAAAAGCAGTACGCTTAGTACACGTGGGCGTAAATCCTTCCCCAGTTCGACGTTAGGCGAGAGCGCCGGTCGAGTAGGAGCTTTAGGTCGAGTAGCGAAGCGTACCGAGACCAAGCGACGTATCGAGACCAAGCGGCTTGTCAAAAGTGCTCTTGTGGGTAGAAAACGCTTGGTTTCCTGTGGCGCAATAGTGCCGCGATACACTTCTCCGCTGGCGCTACGAAGTTACTCAACCGGCGCTTGCCCTGTAACTGCCGAAGGATTCCCGCCGTGATGTACTAGTCCCTAAGTTACCCGTCGCTGTGGGTCAACGCTGCTACGCGGGGTTGAAATAGTAGCAGCGTTGACCCCACCTAATGAGCAAGTCGCTGATGACGGCTAGTCAAAAAGGGAGGTCAAATCGTCGTGGCGGCAAGAGAGCGCGTAATAAGAAGGATAACGGGTAGCATTACATTCAGTGCCTATTGGATGATCGCCCCAGTGGTATTATTGGTGGCTGCCTTCACCCTTTATCCCTATGCCTACGCCCTGTGGTCAAGTTTCCGAGTGCTGTCCCCTGTGCTCCCTCCAGCATTTGCCGGCCTCAAGAACTATAAAGCGGTCATCACGAGCGTATATTTTCTCCGCGCCATGAGAACTACGCTGATCTTAACCGCTGCTTCGGTCCCCGTCATTGTCGCCTTAGGCGTATTGGTGGCCTCTCTCCTCAATCGACGCTTTTTTGGAGATTTCGTCATAAAGGGCCTGGTCCTGCTTCCCTGGGCTATCCCCACTGCCGTCAGTGGTGTGGTAATGAGGGGATTTTTCAATAGTGGTTGGGGGGCTTTCAACGCCCTGCTCTATATGGCAGGTATTATCCACAGTTATATCCCATGGTTGGACAATCCGAACTTGGCTATACTGGTGGTCATCAGCGCTCAGATTTGGACTCAATTTCCCTTCGCCACGGTTCTGACACTGGCCGCCATGCAGGCGATCCCGGTAGAGCTCTACGAAGCGGCGGCCATTGACGGGGCGGGTCTCCTGCAGCGCTTCTTCTACGTCACCTTGCCTGGCATCAGGGCCATGCTGGCCATCGTAGTGATCTTCGAGACCTTGATGGGGTTGACCACCTTCGACCTCACCTACGCCTTGACGGGAGGGGGACCGGGCACCGCTACTACCGTCATCAGTTACTTCACTTGGTCGGAATCTTTCAAGATGCTCAACTTTGGTAACGGGGCCGCTCTAGCAGTTATTCTCGCTTTGTTCGCTTTGGTCCTGATCCTGGGCATCCTAAGGTTCATCCCCAAAGGAGCGCTCATTGGAGGTGAAAAGGAATGATGGAGGCAAGGGGAATCAAACTGGTCACCTATCTGGGGGCTATATTACTAGCCATATATATACTGGCTCCGCTGGGTTGGATATTCCTCTCCAGCGTCCTACCTGAAGGAGCGATCCTCTCGTTTCCGCCGAACTGGTTCCAGTACGAACTAATGGGCGCCAATTATGACTATATCTTCACTGGTAAGGTCCCCCCTAGTGGCGCCGTAACTACCGCAACCTTGCGTACTATGATCTCTCAAGAGGTGCGGCTCGTACCCCGGACCATTCTCAATAGTTCCATAGTTGCCTTTTCGGTTATGATCATCAACTGCCTAATAGGCTCCCTGGCGGCTTACCCCTTCGCCAGACTGAGATTTAGAGCCAAGACCCCCATATTCTTTTTCATCACTCTAAGTAGACTGATACCTACTGTAGCGTTGGCGTTACCTTACTATCTCATCGTTCAAAAGTTGAACTTGCTCGATACTTATGGGGCTTTGATCCTCATCTACTCTGTGCTTACCCTACCTTTTACAATACTCATCCTCACCCTCTATTTCCGAGGGCTCCCGGAGGAGATCGAGGAGGCGGCTCAGTTGGATGGATGCAGCCCATTCCAAATCCTCGTCAGGATCGCTGCTCCCCTTGCCCTCCCCAGCCTTATCGGCACGGGCCTCTTCGCCTTCATGCTTTCCTATAGCGAGTTCCTATTCGGCCTCCTCATAACCCAGTCCATAAAGTCCCGAACGCTGCCCGTTATTCTAGCCACAGTCTCCTGGAATCCGGATGTCACCTGGGGACTGAACAGCGCCAGCATCACCATCGGGATAATTCCCACCTTGCTCTTGGTGGTTCCCGTGTGGCGATATATGGTCAAGGGGTTGGTGGCAGGGGGTGTCTACTAATTTATTTCTTCCGAGGAAGGATATGGCTAATGAACGTCAAAGGTTCGCAAGGCAGCCTACAAATAGTGGCTTGCTCCTTCCCTACGCCGGAGCATCCCTGCTACTATGCCCGGCTCTTTGTGGAGACGCCGGGGCAAAAGGATTATCAGGTGCAACGGGTGGAGGCCAACGGGAAGTGGGTGCGCGACTTCTGGGTCTACAACGACGATACCTACCACAAAGACAAGACCTTCCTGGCCGACGCCAGATCCTCTATTGTGGTCCGCCACGACTGGCAGAATGGCTCCGCCAATCATCTAGAGATTAGGATCGCTGCTGAAGGTGGGGAGGAAATCACTCTCAGCACGGAGTTCACCGCCCCGGACTATGGGGGATACTGGAATCCAGCCTGGAAGTATTACGCCAGCGTGGTTCTGACCGAGAACGACGGCTGGCCCCGGGTGGTGGAGCCCATGCACATCACCCTGGGCCTCTACGCTGACCGGTTCACCGATCCAGAGCGGGAGATCCGGGTGGTGGGAGTGGATCCGGAGAGCGGCGCCTACATCGAGGTGCCCTACCAGGTGTATGGCATTTCTACCTGGGACAAGATGAAGGATGAGCGATGCCAGCCCACCACCACGGTTGAAGTGGCCTTCCTGGCCGATGTGCCCCCCAAGAGCGCCAAGGTCTACTTGATCTTCTACGGCAACCCCCATGCCGAGCCCATCACCTACCCCACTGACTTAAAGGTCACAGGAGAGGGCTTCGAGCTGACAGTGGAAAACGATCATTATCGGGTTAAACTTCATCCTCTCAGCGGGGCCATTGATGAGATCTTGCTGAAACAGGGGCTGGATGTCATCTTCGACCATCATCTGGAGACCAATGGTGCCCTTCACTGGAATCCGGATGTCTATGCCCCACCTCGCACTTGGATTCACGCTTCTGATTGGGACCCGCCGGCTGGCTACAGCACCCAGGGCGGTCCTGTTTTCTTCATGACCAAGCGTTGGGGACCTTTTCCCTATTATCCAGAAGTGGAGGTCTCTATCACCTATCTCTTCTACGCCCATAACCCTTACCTCCTAATGACTTCCACCCTTGACGTCCTGAAAGACATTGACGTGGTAGCACTGCGCAACGGCGAGATCGTCCTGAACCACAATGTAGTGCGTGAATTCGCCTGGAAGAAATCCACCGGTGAGATCAGCAGCGTGATCATCAAGGAGCGACCCCGCCACCCGACCCGGGGGTTGGACATCGAGGCCGTTACACCCTGGTTTGCCTGGTATAACCGCGAGATTGGCGCTGCTTTTGGCGCTATCGATCTGGAGCTGGCTTATATGCGTCGTAGTGAAGGCCCGAGCCGTGTGGAGCAGCCTTATAGATACATGCACTGGGGCCCTTGGACCTATTGTGCGCGCCCACTGATCTACACTTTTGCCACCAATAACCCGCAGCGGGTGATCCGGGCGCCGGGCGGCAGCACTTACTACGAGAAGACGGCTTTCCTTCCCTTCCGTCTGGGAAGCAATGAGGCGACCCGCTTTGAGGCCATCGAGCGTCGGCAGCAGGCTCTCTCCCATCCATTGGACGTCCGGGTCGTGCTGGACACCGACGAGCGGGTCCCCGAGGAATGGGTGCCGCCGATCCTTGTGGAAGAATTCGAAGAGATGGAAGACTAAGCCGATGAGCGAGAAGAAACTGCGAGTCTTGGCCATCGGAGCTCACCCTGATGATATCGAAATCCTATGCGCTGGCACTTTAGCCAAGTATGCCCAGGCGGAGCATCGGGTGATCAACTGCGTGGTTACTGATGGGAGCGCTGGGCATATGATCATCAAACCTCCGGAGTTGGCCAAGATCCGCCAGGAAGAGGCACGCAAGGCAGCGGAGATCATCGGGGCCGAGTTCATCTGGATGGGCTTCCCCGACGAGTTGCTCATGAACGACCTGGACACTCGCCTGGCCTTCATCAATATGATCCGCGTGGCCCGGCCCGATATCATCATCACCCACGCCCCAGAGGACTATCATCCTGACCATCGCATGGTCAATCGGTTGGTCTTTGACGCCAGCTTCATCTCCAGCGTGCCTGCCATAGAGACCGAACACCCAGCACATCCGCTGGTGCCACCGCTGTATTACTTTGACACTCTAGCCAGCGTTGACTTTCTGCCTACGGAGTACGTGGATATCTCAGAGACCATTGAGACCAAGCGAGCCATGCTCTCCTGCCACCAGAGCCAGGTGAAGTGGCTCAAAGACCACGACAACATCGACATTATGGATTTTGTGGTAACCATGGCCAAACTTCGGGGCCTGCAATGTGGCGTTCCCTTCGCCGAGGGCTTCCGCAAAGAGCCTGTTTGGCCTCGGGGGATCACGCGACGGCTTCTCCCATGACTCCCCCTATCTGAGCATGGGTAGGTGGAAAAGGGGATCTTCTTCCTGCGCATCTCCTGTAAATACATCCACTCCTTCAACATGGGTGAGTACGCTTTGGAGGGACCCTACCTTAAGCGCCGCTGGTTGACCGAGGGGCTCTCAGCCTCGGTGACATACCGGTAGCCCACCCCGCAGTGAGCGGGACGAACTGCAGTGGTCGGATCGCTTTTCTTTCCAGAAGATGGGAAGGAGAATATGAATGACCCGCTCTGATAACGCCTTCAACAACGAACCTTCCACGGACAGGGCGAAAGCCTACGAAGGAACGATAAGGCTGCCTACCTACGAGATCCGCGGTGAGAACAGGAACCCTGTCTTTCATTCGCAGTACGGCGTGGCCCACATCTACCCGTACACCCTTCTCGACGACATCGCTCCCACCCCCAGAGACAAGACCTATCGAACGCTCAACCTGGAGAACCGTTACTTGCGGGTGACAGTGTTGCCAGACCTGGGCGGACGGGTTTACTCGGTCTACGACAAAGTGTCCGGGCGTGAGGTGTTCTACAAGAACTCTGTCATCAAGTTCGCCCCCTTGGCTATAAGGGGAGCGTTCTTCTCAGGCGGTGTAGAGTTCAGCTTCCCCGTAGCCCATGCACCTACCACGGCAGACGCCGTAAACTGGGACCTCAGGGAGAACGAAGATGGGAGCGCTACGATCTCCTGCGGTGGGTTAGAGCACATGTCCCGAATGCGATGGACCATCTCGCTCACCCTGTACCCGGACCGCTGCGCCCTCGCCCAAGATGTACAACTCCAGAACCCATCGCCTGTGCCAGGGCGGTACCACTATTGGACCAACGCCTCCCTGGATGCCGATGACCAGACAGAGTTCATCTATCCGCTTCGTCGGGTTAGATCCTACGAGTTTGCCGGGGCAGCTTCCTGGCCCAGGGCCCGCATTGACCTGATCATGGAGGGCCCGGGGCTTGAGGGAATGGAGGGCGTGCCCAAGTGGCCCGCCCATCGGCTCCACGAACCGATCAACTTCCGTTGGCAGAAGAACATGATCGCCCAGGTATCCATCTTCGGGCGCGAGGTGGAGTGGGATTTCTTCGGCGCCTGGCAGCACTCATCCAACTATGGCTACGCCCATTTCGCCGATCACCGCGATGTGGCAGGGATGAAGCTGTGGTCCTGGGGAAACGCTGGCGTGGGGATCATGAACCAGGCGGCACTCACCGACGATGGCTCTCTCTACGCTGAGACCCAGTGCGGCGCTATGGAGACGCAACTCGACTTTGATTTTTTGCCGCCGGGACACACCCGCCAGTGGCGTGAGTGGTGGCTCCCCCTGCGTGGCCTCGGCGGCCTGACCTGCGCCAGTGCTGAGGTGGGCGCGCGCCTCAACCTCGCCAGAGGTGACGGGGAAGGGCAGGTAAACCTCACGATAGGTATCTGCCCTGTCCGTCCGCTGGGCGAGATCACGGTGAAACTCTTGGTCTCAGGGAAGATCCTTTTGGAGAGGAAGGCAACCGTTGCCCCAGAGAAACCCTGGCTTCATACGGAGACCGTAAAGGCCCAGGAACTTGCCGGCCATCCCATGACCTTGACAGTGGTAGATGACAAGGGCAAGGCGGTTTTGGACTACACCCATGACCGTGAAGTGTGCCTGGTAGAGCCCTTCGACGTGGTTTATCCTGAGCGAAGTCGAAGGGCTCAGGACAGGCCTTTTGAGCCCAGGGGTGAAGAGGAGCCGACGACGGCGGAAGATTTCTACAACGCTGGCCTCAAACACGAGAATTTTGACAATCGCGAGGAGGCACTGAGAGCCTACGAGAAGGCTCTTGCTCTGGATCCCTCGCATGGACCTTCTCACCTGCGACTAGGTCTTATGCTCCTGAGGGCCGCTGATTTCACCAAGGCAGAGGAGCACTTTCGCCAGGCAATTGCTGCAGGTCAAGCAGAGGCGAACTATTACCTAGGCACCCTTTTGCTCTACCTTGATAAGCCAGAGGAGGCCGAGGGGTATCTCAAGGCCGTACCGGATGGCGCCCCAGTGTTAGCGGCAGCTTTGTGTGGCCAGGGACGCATCGCCCTGGGCCAGGGCGAGTGGGAAAAGGCTGCTGAGCTTTTCAGGCAGGCCCGCGCTGAGGACGCCACTTCCATAACGGCCTCACTGCTCCTGGCAATGGCCCTCCGCCGGGCTGCCCGAAAGGAGGAAGCCCGGCACGAGCTTGAGGACATCTTGCAGGAAGATCCCCTGAATCACCCAGCCCTGCGGGAGATAGCTTTCCTAATGGCCGACGATGGCATGCCCTACTTCACCAAGCTCAACCGGCTGCTGGCAGACGACCGGCAGTACACCCTGGATCTGGCCTGCTTCTACATGGACGCAAGGCTGTTCGCCGACGCTCTCACCATTCTGAGAGAGATAGCGGAGGAGTGGGACTACCCGATGGTGTACTACCTGGCTGGGGAACTATGCCAACGACTCGGAAAGCATGATGAGGCCGCGGAGTGGTTGGGGAAGGGCGCCGAAGCTGACCCTGATCTGGTCTTCCCCAACCGTCTGGAGGAAATCAGGGTTCTCACACGGGTCGTGGAGGAAAACTCGCGCGACCACAAAGCAAAGTACTACCTGGGCAACTTTCTCTACGCTCATCAGCGATTTGAGGAGGCCATCGAGTTGTGGGAAGAGGCCGCAGTGGAACTTGATTCCTTCGACATAGTCCACAGGAATCTGGGACTGGCCTACTGGCAAAGGCGGGGGGACCTGAAACGGGCGACTGCACTGTTTGAGAAGGCGCTGCAGATCAACCCCCAGAACCAAGACCTGTGCCTGCACCTGGACGGCCTGTATGTAGCCCAGGGGCTGACGGACAAACGCCAGGCACTGCTGGAGAAAATACGGGCACTCACCGACCCCAGGGATGACCTTCACAAGTGGGTGGTGGTTATGCTGGTTGACCTGGGACGCTACGAGCAGGCGATCCAGATGCTCACTGAGGATCGTTTTGTGCCCTCGGAGATGGATCAGAGCTTCCGTCTGGCGTATGTGGGAGCCTATCTGAAAAGGGCCCAGGCCCATATCGAGGCAGGCCGCATCGAGGAGGCCATAGCCGACTACCGAAGAGCCCTGGAGTTCCCGGAAAACATCGGCGTTGGCCAGCCAGCGTCCACAGCTAATGCAGAGATCCTGTACTGGCTCGGGTGCGCCTGTGAGCAGCTTGGCAGATTCGGGGAGGCTGTCGCTGCCTGGCAAGAAGCGGCCAGTGAGCATCATCCCCACGGCAGCGAGTTTTTCCTGTTCGTCCAGATGTCGCTCAACAAGCTCAACCGCTACAGCGAGCTTGGCTTTTGCTGATAGTGAAGAGATGAAGAGAAGAGCACCCCCTCATCGTGACCTGGGAGTTCGGCCAGGGACGGGTTATGGTCTTCGCCACCGACTGCTCACCGCATTGGGCGGCCTACTTTCAGCCGTGGGAGTACTATGGGCAATTCTGGCGACAGGCAGTTCGCTGGCTGGCGAAAAAGTTATAGGAAAATGACAGCAAGGGACGTTCATACACCAATGGGTCTTTGGATCCTTTGAACCTATTGTGGAGCAGCCACAAATACAAATAAATGAAAGGAGCGACAGTATGGCTAGTGTAACTTATGATCATGTCACCAAACGCTTCGGCGATGTGGTGGCCGTCAATGATCTGGA
>Ga0315308_1001490_pt1 | contig 13435 bp, 9 predicted proteins | sample TDP3_MG_FD_203078 | JGI IMG/M metagenome (GOLD analysis project Ga0315308, IMG submission 203078) | Freshwater sediment microbial communities from Lake Towuti, South Sulawesi, Indonesia - TDP3 | ecosystem: Environmental > Aquatic > Freshwater > Lake > Sediment | place: Indonesia: South Sulawesi... | reverse complement strand
AAAGGTCTAGATCACTGCCGGTCGTGACCAACCCGTCAACAAAGCCTCCGCCTAGGACCGGGAAGAGCGCAGGCCGTGGTTCGACCCTAACAAGCGAATCCCTATTGGCAAGCAACCAATCCACCATGGCCGCTCGAGCCAGAGAAAGTGCGGATTCTGATATGGTCCGGAACCTGACAGGGCAGGCATCGAAATCCCCACTCTTCTGGCCTTTGTCTTTGCGTTGGGTCATCCTCATGTCTTGTGCCAGCGGAGTCCGGCGCACACACCCGTGACGCAAGTTCGTCCTGCCCATCATCTTTCGGGTTCTTGATCCTCGATGGGCTCTATGACTATCCGCCTTCCCTCGGTGTAGATATCGACTTCGTCGCCTATCTTGACATCCGTGGCCTTCATGACATCCTCAGGTAGGTAGAGGGCGGGCCTCTTGCCGGCCGTGCTGGTTCTTCTGCGAAGCTTTAGCGGCTGGATGACAGCCTCGATCCTCCGTTTGACCTCTCCGTACTGATCCAGGCCCAGAAGCTCGTCGCCGCAGACGGGGCAGCGAAGGGCCTTCACGCCGCGCAGAACGACTCCTTTGTATTCAAAGTCGATGCTTACCTCCCTAAGCTCCGAATCGTGCTTGTAGCACTTGGCCATCTTCCATTACCTCCTCCTTATCACGGTGATCACAACTACTTGGTTCTGCGACTCCCTGCAGATCGCTATGAAAAGGCCTCTCTTGTCCTTAGCACGTATCTGGCTTTGTTCCTGCTCTCCGATACGCGCTGTTTTTCCCGGATTACCCTCTCCATGTCCCCCGGGCCAAGATCGTGATCCAGTGCTCGCCTTACCGCGTGAATCGTGAGATGGATTCCCTTGTCGCTCACCGGATTTCCGGGCCAAGCGTTGGCCGGTTGCGTACTTGAATCGTACGTGTTTAGAACGTGTCTGAGCCTCCGCCCAGCGAGGCCTTTCCGAGCCTTTGTCCCCGCGGACGGTCGCCGGAAGGCGCATACTCTGTCACCAACCCAGCCTGTGTGCCCGGGAACTGACGGACGACTCGATCTGCAGACTCGGGGGCGCGCCGGGGCCTCGAAACCATTAAGAGATATGTCCTCACCTCGCCCCCCGGAACGACCATCCGGGCTATCCTGGGTGCGAGTTGTATGAACCGCATCTCGATTTTTCTCTTTGTCCTGATGTGCCCAACAGGGGCAATGTGCATCCAGAGACTTAGCGTCTTGGCAATAGGCCAAGTCATGCCCGGGGAATCCCCCATACCGTACTGGTTCGACGCGGATCCCCTGGTGGATTACGTGCTCATTCCGACGGACATCGACATCATGGGCGGCCTGGCCGTCGCGGGACAGCGCGTGATGGAGCAGGCCTGGCGGCGGTACATCAGGATCTACTTCCCCAAGACCCGGGAGTCCCTCGCCAGCGATTTCGACTTCTTCGTCTTCCCAGACGGGTACATAGAGCCCTTCACCCCGGCCCAGATATCCGACATGAGGTATGCGATGGAGAATGGCCTGGGCACCTTTGTCACGATGGGAGGTGACATGTCAAGCCCCACGGGCAAGGCCTACCCCGGCTGGAAGAACTCGGTGCTGGACGAGATCCTGCCCGTCGAGCTCAACGACAAGATGAGACAGGATGGATCGACATTCAGCATCAGGGTTCTGAAGAAGGATCCCCCGCTACTATCGATGTTCGTGCCCTTGGGGATAGAGAGCGTCCGGGGAGCCTCCGCCTTCACCTATCTTACCACCAGAACCGGGGCGACGGTCTGGGGCAAACTCACATCGCCCACGCTGCCGACGACCGCCTCAGGTGACTGGCTTGTGTCCTGGCGGGTCGGGGCAACTGGCGGAATATTCTGGGTCGTGGCGGACGATCTAGATTCGACATGGTGGTCCGCGGTCCACGGGCTGAGCAAGAATGAATACGCGATCGACATCTTCCTCAACATCCTTCTGTACTCAACGGATCGTTCCCTGCCTGAGGATATCCTCCTCCTGCACGATCTGAGGATGCGGTACTGGCGCTACAACGAGGATCGGCTGTTGCTCTTCTCGCTGCTTGAGTTCGTCGACAGATTCGGGGCAAACACGAGGACGCTTGAGAACGAGATAGCGAACGTGGATCAGCTCAAAGAGGAATCCTTCAAGGCATACAGACAACAGGACTTCGCTCAGGCCTCCGCGTCCATGGCGGAGGCTCTCGGCAGGGTCGAGTCCATTGCCGACAGCGCAATGAAGCTTAAGGACCGTGCCCTCTTCTGGGTGTACCTGATCGAGTGGTTCTCCGTGATGGGAACGCTTTTTGCATCCGGGTTTGCGCTGTACAGCCTCCTTGTCAGGAGGATTCTGTACAAGGAAGTCAGGGTGACCAGAGGCAGGGCGCAGGGCTGACGCGTTGGCATTGAACGGAAGCCCAGCAGGCCCGTTTGCACCCCTATGCGGTTTTCAGCCCCACCACATGCTTTCCCCGGATGGTGATGGACTTCCCCAGAGATTGCCTTGTGCTGCAAGCATCACCGCGAGGGTCGACACGGTACAGGCTTGCCTTGCCGGCAATCCCGAGCTGTGAGAGATCGAGGCAAACACGGTGGGGTTGAGATGATACGTTGGCCAGAACAATGGCGATTGATCCGTCAGATGCCTCCCACGAACTGGCAAGAACCGATGGCACTGTCCTGACCGTGATCCTTGACTGCCCCAGAAGGGTGTAGATGCCCTTGCTGAGGCAGCAAACCTGGACGGATGGAACCCGGATGTCTGGGGATCCCAGGTATCTCCCCCGGACCAGGTAGTCCTCCAGACACTCGTGAAGCAAGCAGACCTCCTTGAAGAACCGAAGGCTTTCCTTCATTCGGGCCCGCACCAACTGACTCGGGTGGAAATTGGCGATCATCGGCTTCTGCCCGAAGACGAGGCAGCGGGCTACCTCGAGGTCGAACTGGTCCGTGTGCTGCGAGAGGTCCGCTTCGTCGACCGCTTCCCTCGGGGGCCAAAGCTCATCGTACGGGGGATTGTCCAGTGATGCATAGGACCCGAAGGTGACCACGAACTCGTGGTAGACGCTGTTGAACATCGGTATCGGCTCCCAAGCATCACCCAGGGATCTGAACATGCCCATCCTCTCGTAGGACGGCGAGAGGGTTAGGAAGGCATCCAGGAGGTCGATGTAGACCTCGCAGCATCCCTCCGAACAAAGCATGGCGTCGGGATTCCTCGCCCTGGCCACCGACCTTGCGGTGGACAGCAGCGCCCTGTTGCCCTCCGCCCAAGCCAGGCATCCGCCCCTTGGATGCCCGTGGGATGCCGAGAAACAAGCCTTTGGTGGAGCCGAGGCAACCTGGTCGATATATACCCCGTCGAGCCCGGACTCGACCAGGTGAGAGACGATCTGGGACAGCTCGCCCTTCCAATGCTCCGTCCCCGGGCACATCACCGCCAGCCGGGCGCCGGTGTACTTGCAGTAGGTCTCGGTCTCGACCTCGCCAGTCCGCTTCTTGACGGCCGCAGCATCACTGAAGTGCGCCGACTCCAAGTCGCAGCAGCGCCCGTTGATGTAAACTATGCACCTCAGCGCCCTCTCGTGCAGGCGGCGGATTGCCTTTCTGAAGGCCTCCTCACCGTCCCTCGGCGGGAAGTACTCGGGCAGCATCGTATCGTAGGGATTGCCGTGCCACCAGTACCAGTCCAAGGCAGCCGGGCGTGCAAGGTAGTCGGAGAGCTTCTCGGCATCGGGGACCACACATGCGGCCCTGCCTCTGTTCCAGACCCACGCCGGGGTTGCTTGAAGCCACCCTTGAGTCGCCCCGCGCAACAGCCTGCCACGCGAGCACCACTTCTGCTTGAGAGCCCACTTCCCGTAGATCCTGGATGCGTCCAGCCAGGTTCCCTCGTAGGTTGCGACCGCAACCGGGTATGGAAGCGCGCTGGGAATTGATGGATCCGCAAGGTGGTTCCCGATATAGAAGACGATGTGGCCGTTCCCGTCCCTCTCCATGGTGAACCTCTTTGCACACCCCGAGGGATCGTGGCACGCAAAATAGAGGCCCGCCCCACACCCGCACCCGTAGGCCACAAACTGCATTGAGTAGTTCCCGGGGTAGGAGCCCGAGAGCCGGAAGTTGGCATCCTTGTTGCTGAAGACCGTTGACCCCGGATCGCGCACCAGCACGCCCTGCTCAAACGGCACGGCAAGGTAGGAAAGCTCGGAATCCCCCGGGGGCAGTGCCAGATCCGCCAAGCACGGGAAGTCGAGGCGCTCCACCTCCGCGAGGGAACCAAGATTCAGAACCGCAAGATGCCAAAGCACAAGGTCGCCCGGCTGGGCCTGTACGCCGACCTGGACCTTGAGCCCCTGCGGACCCTCAAAACCGAGCGATATCCTCCGGTCGGATTCGCTGAGAAGCGAGGCCCGGGCGTCGCGGGAATTGATGGCCTTGGATTCTCCCTTGTGATCTGTCCCAACCAGCCTCCAGAGCCCTGGGCCTGCCGGTTCCTGGATCCAGTTGAAGCCCGATCTGCGGTCGACGATGGAGGAGAGGGCGAATCCGTCCTCCCGCGATAGTCTGATCTCCGTTCGTCCGCTTCTCGTCCCCACCGTATTGTCGGTCACGCCAATCCCACTTTCCGAAGCCCTTCCCCGACCCTGGCCGCGAAGCCCTGTTGGGGACGGGTTCGAAGCATCATGGATGCCATCAGCAGCGCACCGCCGACGGGCGGCAGATGCGGCCGGGCGATCCTGCAACGCAACCCCAGCTCCCTCAATCGTCCTTCCAGAGCCGGCAGTACGAGATCCACATCACGGAACATGCCGCCGACGCATGCCAGTTGGAACCCATGGAAATCCAGCGTCGCTGCCACCGCTCCCACCATCTCGGCCATATCCTCTGCAGCCTCCCTGACGATGCCTTGGGCGCTCGCGTCGCCCTCGCGCGCAGCATCGAAGACGACCGGGGCTAAGCTCGGGATCCTCTGCACGAACTCCTTCTCGGAGGATGCTTCAACCATCTCGTCCGGGTTCGAAACCCCAAGGAAAGCTGTCACCTTGTCATGGAGGGCCGATGGCGCGCGCCTTCCGTCCCAAGACTTCATAGCCTCAAGCAGCGCCTTGTGCCCCACATCATAGCAGCTTCCCTCATCGCCCAGGATCCTGCCCCACCCGCCGGCCCGTTCGCATCGGCCTCGTCCATCGCAACCCATCGCCACAGAGCCAGTACCTGAAACCAACACGATCCCGGGCTCTCCTAGGAAGGCACCCTGCAATGCTACCGCGGCATCGCTTGTGACCATGATCCTCGAGCACCTTGGAGCGCCCGGCGTCGACAGCGCCCGTTTGACCATACGCCTGCCCACCGCCTCGCCTTGGGCCCGTCCGCACCCTGCAAGCCCGGCACACAGGGAATCCAGCCGCTGAACCTTGGCAGTCAGGGAGGCGCCTAGAAGGGCAGAAGCCAGAGCTCGAGTCGCCTTGGCCTGCCCAGCTGTGAGGAAGTTCGAAGGTCCGGAGGAATGCACGGCGAGAATGCTGCCGCTCTCATCGGACAAGGCACACAAGGTCTTGGTGCCTCCCCCATCCAACCCAGCGACGACGGCCATGCTAGATCACTTGGGCGCCCAGGAATCAGAGCACCGGACAGGTCCTGCTGTGTCCAGGCTTGAATAGTCTTACAGGACCCGCATCGCTGTCGGTGTGGAAAGAGGCAGTGCCTTGAAAGGGGGGATATCGGTCATCTCCCGAAATCACCCTTTAAATAGATGGATATCCCTTGACTCCCGGAGGGCTAGCGCACGAGCGTTGACCTGGACAGGCTGTTGACCGAGAGGAGAAACCCCAGGAGCAAGGACATAGACTCCATGGGCACCCTCGATATCCTCGCCCTCATCAACGACGAGGACAAGTCGGTTCCCGCTGCCATAACCTCCAAGATCCCTCTGATCGCCGAAGCCGTGGAGCGGTACGTCAAGGCGATCAAATCCGGCGGACGGGTTTTCTACGCGGGTGCTGGCACGAGCGGAAGGCTAGGCATAATTGACGCAGCCGAGTGCCCGCCCACGTTCAGAACCCCCCCGGGCCTGATCCAGGGACTCATCGCGGGGGGACCAGATGCCGTGTTCCGTGCCAAGGAGGGTGCAGAAGACAGCGCCTCCAACGGAGGGAAAGCCATCTCAGAAGCCGGGGTCGGGAAGGGGGATTTGGTGATCGGACTCGCTGCAAGCGGCAGGACTCCCTGGGTCGTAGGGGCCCTCAGACGGGCAAGGCAGCTCGGTGCAGCAACTGTGGGAATAGACTGCACGCCCGAGTCCGAGATATCCGATCTCTGCGACATCTCCATATCCGTTCAGGTCGGGCCCGAGGTCATCACTGGCTCGACCCGGATGAAGGCCGCGACCGCCCAGAAGCTGATCCTGAACATGATCAGCACCACGGCAATGATCAGGCTTGGGAAGGTCTACGGCAACCTCATGGTCGATCTTCAACCCTGGAGCGAGAAGCTGCGCTCCAGAGCCAAGAAGATAATCACCCTGACGACCGGCCTTCCCCAGGCCAAGACAGGGAAGCTTCTGGAAGATGCGGGATACAACGTCAAGGTGGCCCTGGTGATGGCAAGGACTGGCCAGAGCAGGGAGGGGTCGGAGGCGCTGCTGAAGAGGGCGGATGGATTCGTCAGGAAAGCCATCGAGCTCGGAGGCGGACGCCCATGAGCTGGCCATGCCTGCGTGTGTTTCACCGGGAAGATCGGATGCCGGCCCCTAACAACCGGATCTTCTGCTGTTCTTTTTCCAACCACCCAATCTTCCCCGCCAGAACCATTTTCAAAGATCACTGCACAGCCTGCACGTTCTAGGCTTGCTCGCCACTGCCATCCGTAGAACTTGTCGCTGAGAGGTTCTAGCAGATGATCATCGATCCACAATGCGGGGTGCCCATTGAACAGGATCCCGACAGGTACAAGGTCGAGGTCCGCGGAAGGACGTACCGCTTCTGCAGTGACTACTGCCGGCATGCTTTCCTGGAGGGAAGAAGGGTGGCCTACTTCTCGATGGAGATCGGTTTGACCGATGACATGCCGACCTACAGCGGCGGCCTTGGGGTCCTGGCAGGCGATACAATCAGGTCCAGCGCGGATATGAGGATACCCCTGGTCGCAGTGTCGCTGATCAGCAGGAAGGGGTACCTGAAGCAGAAGATCACCAGGGATGGCAAGCAGGTCGAGCAGCCCGTCGAGTGGAACCCATCCAGGTTCATGAACGAGCTTCCCTCCCAGGTCAAGGTCCAGGTACAGGGCAGGGAGGTCCGCCTGAAGGCATGGCTGTACGACCACGTCAGCCCGACGGGCGGCTTGGTGTCCATCCTCTTCTTGGACACCGACGTGGACGGCAATGCGCCGGACGATAGGGGAATCACCGACTACCTCTACGGGGGCGACCAAGCATACAGGCTCAAGCAGGAGATCGTCCTCGGGATCGGTGGGGTCCGCATGCTCGAGGCATCGGGATTCAAAATCAGCCGCTACCACATGAACGAGGGGCACTCGAGCCTGCTCGCCGTTGAGCTGCTCCGCGCAAACGGCATGGTTCCCGACAAGGTGAGAGACCTGTGCATATTTACCACGCACACCCCCGTGGAGGCGGGCCATGACCAGTTCCCATACGAACTCGTTCAGGCTACGATGGGCACGGTCATACCGCTGGACCTTCTCAAGCAGCTCGGAGGACGGGAGAGGCTGAACATGACGGCCCTTGCCTTGAACTTGAGCAAGTACGTCAACGGCGTGGCCAACAGACACAAGGATCTGTCGATGCAACTTTTTCCGGGGCACCACATCAGCGCGATTAACAACGGCGTTCACTCCTACACATGGACGTGCGAGAGCATGAGGAAGTTATACGACAAATACCTCCGGGGTTGGGCAAACGAGCCGGCCCTGCTCGTCCGCGTCGACACCATCCCGGATGAAGAGATCTGGGAGGCCCATATGCAGGCCAAGAAGGAGCTTATCGACTTCGTCTGGGAGAGGACCGATGTGAACCTGGATCCCACCGTCCTGACCCTTGGCTTTGCACGCCGGGCGACAGCATACAAACGGCCCAACTTATTGTTCGCGGACCTGGAGAGGCTGAGGCAGGCAAACCGGGAACACCGGATACAGGCCGTGTTCGCGGGCAAGGCACACCCCAAGGATACATGGGGCAAACAGCTCATAGAGGAGATCCACGGCCACATCGAGAAGATCAAGGGCGAGATCCCGGTTGTGTACCTGGAGGACTACAACATGGAAATGGCAGCCAAGCTCACATCCGGGGTCGATGTCTGGTTGAACACTCCCCTTCCCCCCTTCGAGGCCTCGGGAACGAGCGGGATGAAGGCGGCCCACAACGGCGTGGTCAACTTCAGCGTCCTCGACGGCTGGTGGGTGGAGGGTTGCATCGAGGGCGTAACCGGCTGGTCCATAGGTCCCGCGCCGGAGGAGGATTTGTCGCCCGAGGCCCGGCGCAGCCGGGAACTCGACGATCTTTACGGCAAGCTCTCCTACGTGATCGGCCCGACCTTCTACGATAGAAGGGAGGAATGGACGGGGCTGATGAAGAACTCCATCGGGAAGATAGCCTACTACTTCAACAGCAACAGGATGATGTACCGATACGTCACCGAGGCCTACCTCTAGCGGAGGGCAGGATCGGCTAGGAAAAACCCCCAAGCAAGGCTATCTGTCCAGAACCTTGGAGTATGTGCCAAGCAGCTTGTCGATGGCCTTCTCCCAGCTGAACTCCCTGACCTTTCTGGCCCCGCCCTCGGCGATCTTCCTCATGGCGTCGGGAGAGTCCAGCAGGTAGTTGATGCCCCATGAAACTGAATCCGGATTGGCGTACACCTTGACCCCGTCCACGAAGTTCTCGATGTTCTCGCCCAGCCCCCCGACGTCGGCGGCCACCACGGGCTTCTCGGCAGCCCATGCCTCCAGCAGTGCTATGCCGAAGGGCTCGTTCCTGCTGGGAAGGCAGACGATGTCGCAGGAGTTCAGAAGCTCGGTGAAATCCCAGTGGGGCACGAAATCCAGAAACCTGGTCGCATTCGCGACGCCTAGTTGCCCCGCCCTGCGTTCAAGGTAGCTCTTCATGCTTCCCTGGCCGCTGAAGATGAACTTCGCGTCCCATCGCTTGGCCAGCACGCTCGGGATTGCCTCCAGGAGAAGGTCGGGCCCTTTCTGGTGCTCAAGCCTCCCGATGAACATCACCACGGGCGCCAGCGGGTGTATGCCGTACTTTTCCTTCATCCTCCCAGGATCTAGGCTGAGTTTGAACTTGGACGGGTTTATCCCGTTCGGGACGACATCTATCCTGCCGAGGGGTATCTGGTACAGCCAGTTCAGCTCCTTCTTCATGCAGCGCGAGACGGTGGTCACCCTGTTGGAGATGAACCCTCCGTACCGCTCCACGCCCGAGATCTCCCTGAACTCGGGCCAGCCGCCGAACGTCCCGCCGTTGCGACCATACTCCGTGGAGTGATAGGTCAACACTATCGGACGGCCCTCGTTCTTGAGGGTGTGAAGGGCGTCCACAACGAGCCAATCATGGCCATGGACGATCTCGAACTCGCCCATATGTCTTTCTACCTGATGGAGCCCATCGACCATCGCCATGGACATGTTGTGGGCAAAGGTGTAGCTGCTCTGGCCAGGATCTGAGAGGAAGGTGTCATAGTAGACGCCGTTTATCTCCATGTACTGGGACTGTCCGGGTGCCCTCCTGGTGAAATAGTAGACCTCGTGTCCGGCGTGGGCGAGCTCCTCAGCGAGGCTGCTCACCGCCACGGCCAGCCCGCCCACCTGGATGGTGTACAGGGATTCCCAAGCAAGCATGGCCACCCTAAAAGCCAATCCCCCCTTGATCTGAATGCCGCGTCATAATCTCCACAGGCCAAGTGCAACCTGGCGGCCACAGAACGGCCACAAGGCATCCCCCGGGAATCGCCCCGCAACATCCACCGTGCGGAAGCATGGAGGGGAGCTGAGACTCAACACGATTTCCGCCATAAAAATATCTGGTCCTTCATTAACCGCATTCTGCAAATGAACGCTCGCAGAGAAACGAGATCCTAGGTCAGTACGGATCTAAGCTCCTCCAGCCTGCCCTCCACGCACGCCCTCAGATCGCGGCGGAGCTCGGATGCGCCAGCCCCCGTCACTTTCCCGATCTGGCGCGCAAGCTTCACATCACCTATCGTGTCACCGACCCATTTCCCGAAATCCTTGGAGGAGTTGTGAAACAGGATCGACCGGTCGGAGGCCAGAGCCAGCGCATCGTTGAATTCGTCCAGGGAATGGGCGGAGAGATCAATATACCTCCCGTGCTCGTGGAAATGGAACGCCTCATCTGGGGAGACCACGCGCAGAAGGCGGGTGGATGTCCTGTAGGGCTCCTTGAGATGCTGGGCCGTCCTCTTCTGCAGGTTCGACGCTATCCTCATGAAGGCCCAGAAGGCCTTCACCGGGGGCTGCGAGCTGAAGTATCCGTGGACGAGACCCGATGCGCCCCACTGGGTATACATGTAGTACAGGTGATCGCTCGTCTGCAGAAGCCTCCACAGCTTCAGCATCTGCTGGTCCCCGCTCCTCTTCACGAACGGCTCCATCCTCCTGATGGCATGGTATGAGGTCCTTTGCATGTCGTTGCCGAGCCAGGCATCGGTCGTTCCATCGACGTCCGCCCAGGATATGGTATCCAGCGGGCCGATGTTGACCTCCCCCACCGGCGGGTGGGAGGCTATCAGCTCGGAGGCCGTCTTGAACGAGAGGTTGTCGTGCTTGGCCACCTCGCTGGGAAGCCACCCGAGGAACTCGAGTATGCCGGTCTCCGGCCACTGGTGTTCCCCGAAGGTCTCGTAGTCGATGAATACGACCACGCACTGCCCCGCGGTTGCAGATAGCCATGAGGCGTACTTGTCGGCGGTCAGGGGCCATTCCAGCCAATCCGGGGCCGAGAACCTGAATGCGATGTCGTCGGAGAGGACATGATTCCTTAGAAGCACGGCAAGGTCTGAGCCCTCTGCGCGGTAAATGTAGTTGGGGGATCTCCATCCAAGGATCCGGGGACGGCCTTCCGTGAACACACCCGAAAACCCCAGCTCCTTCAGCGTCCCTGCAATGGAGTTGTTATAGATGAACTCCGTGTTCTCGAAGACGCGGGGCTGGAGACCGAAGACGTCCCTCATCAACTGCCGGTGGAGGAGAACTTGGTCGACGAACTCACCCCTCTCGGAGGAGTATAGGCTTGAGAGGGAGTGGTAGTAGGTCTGGTCCAGCAACTCCACCCGGCCCGTGTCCGCGAGCTGTCTGAAGGTTTCGAGGGCATCGGGGGCCCAGCGCTCCAGCTGTTCGACCAGGACGCCCGAGAGGCTGTACACAACGCTGAACTCCTTTCCCACCGCCTTCAGCTCGTCGATCTTCTGCAGGATGATCCCGTTGGCTGGGACATAGCATTTCTGGGCGACCCTCCTGAGTATGTCCCGGTTCAACCCGTTGTCGAAGTAGACCTCGAGAAGCCCACCGAGCTTCTTGCCCTTGGCGAGCTCCTCGCGGAAGCTTCCGTCTATCCTGATGGGCTGATGGACCTCGAATCCGAGACAGATATCCGGCATTGTTCAACCACATCCGCTGCGGAGCTGAGAACCTGCCACGCTCGACAGATGCCGTCCCGTGTCCTACCCGCCGACGAGTTCTTGGTAGCGCCTGATGGTCTGCTCTGCGACCTTTGTCCATGTGAAATGCTGGAGGACCCTCTTCCTGCCGTTCCTGCCCCACATCCTTGCCCTCTCCTTGTCGCCCAGTGCCGCCATGATGCCCCATGCGATATCCATGGGGCTGTTGCCGTCGACGTGTACCCCGGTCTGATCCGGCCCCGACGGTATGACCTGCTCCCTGAGCCCAACCACACCCTTGGCACCAACGACCAACGGCCTCTCCATCGCCATCGCCTCCAGGCCAACTATCCCGAAGGGCTCGTATGTCGATGGGAAAACGCATAGGTCCGCCGCCGCGTAGTGGAGGATTCTCTCCCGCTCCGGCACGAACTCGAAGCGGAAGCGCACCTTGTCCGCTATCCCCAGCTTGGAGGCCAGTGCCTGTAACTCCCCTTGTTCCTCCCCCTCTCCGAGCAAAACCAGCCTTGCGTTCGGATGCCTGCTCAGCACCTGCGGCATTCCCTGCACCAAGTTCCTTGCGCCCTTCACCCAGGTGAGCCGGCCCACGAAGAGTATCATCTCGTCGTCCTGTCCGATCCCGTATCTGGCCCGCAAGGACTGTGCGTCGGCGCGCTCGCAGACCCCAGGGTCGTAGATCGCTGGGTCTATGCCGTTCCAGATGACGTGGATCTTGTCCTCAGGCCAGCTGTGTGCAACAAGGTCCTGCTTCATCCCGTGGCTGACCGTGATGATTGCCTCGGCCTGTCCGGCCGCCTCCCATTCGAGTCTGTTGACTATGGCGGACCCTCCTCCGGTCCTGCCCCATTCGGTGGAATGGGCGTGGAAGACGGCAGGGATCTTCAGCTCGTCCTTGGCGATAATCCCGGCAACGCTGTTGAGCCAGTCGTGGAAGCTGACTAGATCGTACTTGAAGCCCTCCTTCCGGGCAAGGCTGTTCACCAGCTTGGAGGCCGACATCAGATTGTACTGGAAGAAATCGCTGAAGAACTTCACGTTGTTCCCCCAGCCTCTTAGCTCCTCCGACAGCAAGGAGAAAACCTTGGATGCGTCAGTGATTATGGGCCTGTGGACCTCAACGCCCCTCATAATCTCCCTGGTGGGCAGTTGGCCGTTGTTCAGGGCGAAGACCGCGACGTCGTGCCCGAGTTCCACGATTGTCCTAGCCATGTTCTCCGCATACATCCCCAGCCCGCCAACGACGACCGGGGGATACTCCCAAACGAAGAAGGCTATTCTCATCTGCGCTTTCCCGCCTGCGGTCCAAAGATACCATGGGTGCAACGGGATTCTAATAAATAACGTCCAACGGCCCGACCTGCTTCTTGAATACCCCGTCAGTTCGGCGTTGCCCCGGAATCAAGCATCTTGGGTCCGGACCGAAATGGCAGCCCCCTGGAGGCCCCTATTCCGTGTTCCGTGGGAAGAATTATGAACAGGATGCCCACCATTGGTCCAAGGTTCCAGGGGGGACCGAGATGCCCAAGTCGAGAACCGAGAAGCTGCTGGAAGATGTTCCTGGTGAGAAGGCGTTCTACTTCTACACGGACATCGGCTGCTACACAGGAAGGTCTGCGTCAAGCCTGCCGAGCTTTGCGAAGGCGGTTGAGGACATCGAGATCGCCTCCATAGAGTTCCATGTTGGAAGAGGCGACTTTGAAAACTGGATACGATCACTGGGCGATGAGGCCCTAGCGAAGCAGGTTTCCGCCCTTAGGGTGAAAGGGCTCAAGGG
>Ga0315308_1001488_pt1 | contig 13439 bp, 22 predicted proteins | sample TDP3_MG_FD_203078 | JGI IMG/M metagenome (GOLD analysis project Ga0315308, IMG submission 203078) | Freshwater sediment microbial communities from Lake Towuti, South Sulawesi, Indonesia - TDP3 | ecosystem: Environmental > Aquatic > Freshwater > Lake > Sediment | place: Indonesia: South Sulawesi... | reverse complement strand
GGAGATGTGTGCTTTGACCGCCATAGATTCTACGGCCCACGATCCTCCGGGCATACTGAATAGGAATTCTTCTCTGGCCCCTTTCCATAAAAATAATTATTGAAATGGCAAGCACCATTACGGCGGCAAGGAACAAAAGTTGGAAAAGATTAATGTCTCCGGTGCGCATCAGGCGAATAGTATTCACCAAAGCAGCAGGAATGCGGGCAACTATGCCTGCATAGATGATCAGAGAAATTCCGTTTCCTATACCCCGCTCGGATATCTGCTCGCCAAGCCACATGATAAAAGCCGTCCCTGATGTGAGCGTCAGGGTTGTCATTAACCGGAAGGACCATCCTGGATTAAGCACAATAGACTGCCCTGCCTCTCCACGTGTCCTTTCAAGATGGTAGCTTAGAACAAAACTTTGTATGAGACTCAGAACAATTGTTCCATATCGTGTATATTGAATAATCTTTCTTCTCCCAATCTCTCCTTCCTTCTGAAGTTTTTCGAGATAGGGAAAAACAACGGTCAGAAGCTGAAGGATGATAGATGAACTGATATACGGCATGATCCCCAGGGTAAACACTGAGAATCTCTCAAGGGCCCCTCCGGAAAAAAGGTTAAAGAGTCCAAAAATAGTTCCCTGCGCCCTCGCAAAGAAATCAGCCAATGCCTGCGCATCAATTCCGGGAGTAGGCACAGCAACTCCAACCCTATATACAGCGAGCAAAAGAAGAGTAACGAGCAGCCTCCTCCTCAGCTCCGGGATCTTCGGAATATTATCTACGCCGCCCAGCATTTAAATAGACTCCACTTTTCCACCCAGGGCCTCTATCTTGTTCCTCGCAGAAACACTGAACTTATGAGCCCTAACAACCAGGGGTTTATTCAAGTCTCCTCCCCCGAGAACCTTGAGTTTCTTGCCCTTACCCTTGAGAATTCCAGCACTGCGAAGAGATTCAAGATCAACTATGCTGGCAGGGTCAAATCTTTCCAGATCTCCGATATTAATTACATGGAACTTTTCCTTAAAGATATTTGTGAAACCCCTTTTGGGCAGACGGCGGATTAGGGGCATCTGTCCCCCTTCATACCCCGGAGGGCTTGATCCACCGCTTCTTGCCTTTAGCCCTTTATGGCCCCGGCAACTTGTCTTTCCATGGCCGGAGCCTGGCCCTCTTCCGACCCTTTTTCTCTTCTTACTTGATTTCTTGTGGGGGCTGAGTTGTTGTAGGTTCATCTGCTTTCCTTGGTATTTCTTTTCCTCTTTTTGCTGCATAAAATTCCGGAGTCTTCAAACGGGCAAGGGCATCGAAGGTTGCTTTCAGCACATTATGAGGATTGTTCGACCCAAAACTCTTGCTCAGAATATTTCTGATGCCTGCCATCTCCGCAACCGCTCTTACTGCTCTTCCTGCAATAATGCCTGCCCCTTCGGCGGCAGGCTTAAGATAAACCCTGCCTGCCCCAAAGTGCCCGATAACTTCGTAAGCGATCGTTCCGTCCACAATAGGCGCCTTGACAAGATTCTTCTTCCCCCTCTCAATGGCTTTCTTGATAGCATCAGGAACTTCGTTGGCCTTTCCCAAGCCATATCCGACCGTTCCCTTACCGTCTCCAACCACAACAAGAGCAGTAAAACTGAAACGTTTTCCTCCCTTCACAACCTTGGAAACCCGGTTAATGTAGACAACCCTTTCCCGAAATTCCTTCTCTTCCCCGATTTTAAAATTTGAGTCCATTTTCCCGAGCTCCGTTTGCGAGGGCTTTAATCCTTCCATGATATAAAAATCCATTTCTATCGAAGATAACCCTCTTGATACCCAACTGGACGGCTTTCTTCGCAAGAAGGGCTCCGACAAGCTTAGATGCCTCTGTCTTTTTCATCTTCTTTACTTCATCCCTGATCTCCTTGCTAAAGGTGGAGACTGAAGTTAAAGTCTTACTGCTAATATCGTCAATCAGCTGGGCATATATATTTTTGTTGCTTCTATACACTGACAGGCGCGGATTCTCCTGGGTTCCAATTATCTTCTTTCGAATCCTCTTTTTCCTCCTCAAATGGGAGAGTGCATTTTTCTTTTGGACAAGGATCATAATGTTAAGGCCCCTTCCCTCCGGTTTGAACCGTTGCAGCTGCTTTTCCAACCTTTCTCTGTATGTATTCACCGATATACTTTATTCCCTTCTCCTTATAAGGATCCGGAATCCTGAAGGAACGCAATTGTGATGCTACACGTCCAACAAGCTCTTTATCTATCCCTTTCACGGTTATCTTTGTCCCCTTTTCCACAACAATATCAATACCGTTGGGTATTATGTAATTGATCTGGTGTGCGTATCCAATCGAAATAACAAGGTTTTTGCCCTTCACCTCTGCCTTGTATCCGACACCCTGAATGATGAGATCCTTTGAAAAACCCTGGGATACTCCCTTGACCATGTTTGCAACAAGGGCCCGAGTCAACCCATGAAGAGCCTTCGTCTCACGCGATTTATCAAGCGATAGGATGCTGAGCTTCCCTTGATTCAAGGACATTTTGAAAGCCGAAGGAATCTCCCGCGAGAGTTTCCCCTTCGGTCCCTCGATCTCAATCTCTCTGTCCTTCAAGGTGACTTTTATACCCTGAGGGACTTCAATGGGAATCTTGCCGATTTTGGATAAAGTCACCATATAAAACAGACCACCTCCCCTCCTATTCCCAACTCGCGGGCCTTTCTGTCCGTGACGAGTCCCTTAGAGGACGAAAGTATAGCAATCCCCAGGCCGTTCTTTACCCTCGGGATTTTTTCTTTCTTCACATATATTCTTCTTCCTGGAGTACTTATCTGCCGAATTCCCTCAATAACTGATGTTCCCTCCCCGTCATACTTCAGTAATATCCTGAGAACATCATGTCCTTCGATCTTCTCAGTTTTGCTTCCCAGTATATATCCCTCTTCCTTCAGAATTTGTGCGATCTTCTCAATATTAGAAGAATATGGCACATCCGCATATTCGTGTTTAGCTGAAAGAGCATTTCTGGTTCGTGTGAGCAGTTCAGAGATCGGATCGGTCATAGCACTTCACCAAGATGATTTGACAACGCCGGGTATCCTACCCCACAATGCCAATTTTCTGAAACAGATCCTGCACATGGAAAATTTCCTTATGTATCCCCGTGACCTCCCACAAAGAGGACAGCGATTGTATCGCCTCACTAAAAATTTTGGAGTCCTAAGAGACTTCACTATGAGAGATCTGCGAGCCATTATCAGCCTACCCTGAAGGGCATCCCCAGCAACCTAAGCAAACACCTGGACTCTTCGTCTTTATTTGCTGTCGTTACAATCGTGATATTCATCCCTTTGATCTTCTCCAATTTGTCATAACTTATCTCAGGGAAAATGGTTTCCTCCGTAATACCAATAGTGTAATTTCCTTTCCCATCAAAGGAGTTGGGGCTAACCCCTTTGAAATCCCTAACACGGGGAAGTGCAATGTTCACACACCTGTCGAAAAACTCATACATTCGGGCCCCACGCAATGTAACCATACATCCAATCAGCATTCCTTTCCTCAGCTTAAAGGTGGCAATAGATTTCTTGGCCTTTGTTACCACAGGCCTTTGCCCGGTTATCAGGGCAAGCTCTTCAACGGCGGTATCTATAAGCTTTATATTCTCCTTTGCGGCGCCAACACCCATATTGATTACAATCTTATGCAAACGGGGGACTTGATATTGATTTTTATAACCGAACTCCTTCATCATTTTCGGAACTATGTCGTTTTGATAAAGCTCTTTGATCCGCACCATGGTCGTCTCCACCTTTATGATGCCTCAAGGATCTCGCCGCAATGATTGCATATTCTGACCCTTCTTCCGTCTTCCAGGGTTTTCTTCTTTGGACGCACTGCAGAATTGCATTTAGAACAAAGGGGCATTAACAGGGACATATATATAGGGCTTTCCTTCTCAACAATGCCGCCCTTCGGGTTCTGATTGCTGGGTCGTGAATGTCTTTTTACAAGATTTACTTTCTCAACCAGAGCACGGTTCTTATTTGCCAGAATACGGAGCACTTTCCCCTTTTTTCCCTTTTCTCTTCCACCTGTCACGAGGACGGTATCACCCCTTCTTATGTGGAATGATCTCGCTATCTCCATCTCAAAGAACCTCCGGTGCCAAAGAAATGATCTTCATAAACTTCCTTGCCCTCAACTCCCGCGCAACAGGGCCAAAAATTCGGGTCCCAATGGGTTCAAGCTGAGGAGTCAAAAGGACAGCGGAATTCGTGTCGAATCTGATATAGCTTCCATCAGCTCGAGGAACTTCTTTGGTCGTTCTGACAATAACCGCCTTCATTACATCCCCCTTTTTGACTTTTGTATTTGGAATAGCCTCTTTCACCGATACAACAATGATATCGCCAAGAGATGCATACCTCCTCCTTGTCCCTCCAAGGACTTTGATGCAATAAAGCCTTTTTGCTCCTGAGTTGTCAGCTGCATCCAATACTGTCTGAGACTTAATCATGTTGAAGGTTCCTTCTGTATCTCCGTCTTCTCAGCATGCTCGATAACTCTAAACACCCTGTGCCTCTTGTCCCTGCTCAAAGGCCGCATCTCCACAATTTCAACGAGATCTCCCACATTACAGGTGTCTCTTTCATCGTGAACCTTATAGTTCTTCATCCGCCTAATATATTTTTTATATTGAGGGTGTTTAAATACACGGGCGATTCTTACAATAATCGTCTTTTTCATGCTGTGGCCAACCACCACGCCCCTCATCTTCCTTTTTGCACCTTCCCTCATTTTTTATCTCCCCTTGATTTGAGAATTGTTTTCGTCCGGGCAATATCCTTACGAAGAAGCGAGAGCCGGGCTGTGTTCTTCAGCTGTCCTGTTGAGCGCTGGACTTTCAGATGAAAAAGCTCCTTGGCCATCTCATCGATCTTCTGGCGCAATTCTTCGTCACCCAGTTCTCTTAGTTCGCTCGCCTTCATGTTTGTTCTGTCCCAATACCCATTCGGGACAATATTTTTGTCCGCAGAGGAATTTTATGGCTCGCCAACCTCAGGGCTTCCACTGCCAAATCCTCCGGGACACCCTCCATTTCATAAATAATCCTGCCGGGATGGATGACAGCGACCCATTCAACCGGACCCCCCTTCCCTTTTCCCATCCGTGTTTCCGCTGGCTTCTTTGTAACTGGCTTGTCCGGAAACACACGGATCCAAACCTTCCCACCCTTCTTCAAACACCTGGTTATGGCAATCCTCCCCGCTTCAAGCTGTTTAGAGCTCACCCATCCGCCGGTGGATGCCTGAAGTGCGAAATCACCAAACTCAAGGGTGCTGCCCCTAAAAGCAATACCTTTCATCCTGCCCCTCTGCTGCTTACGATATTTTACTTTGCTTGGGATCAGCATGGTTCAAGCCACCTGAGGTTCTCCAACCACTTCCCCCTTACAGATCCACACCTTTACACCTATCATTCCATAGGTGGTCTTTGCCTCATAAAATCCATAATCAATATCTACCCCGAAGGTATGGAGAGGAACATTTCCTTCCCTGTACCACTCGGATCGCGCAATCTCAGCGCCTCCAAGGCGGCCGGAACATGAGATTTTGACCCCCTTGGCCCCAAATTTTAATGTAGAAACCACTGCTTTTTTCATCGCCCTCCTGTACGAAACCCTGCGCACCAGTTGAAGCGCTATATTTTCAGACACAAGCTGGGCGTCGAGTTCGGGCTTGCGAACCTCAATTATGTTAATCTGAAGATCCCCCTCAATATACTTCTTCAATTCCTGTTTGAGGTTCTCCACCTCCAGTCCCCTTTTTCCAATAATTATCCCGGGCCTCGCCGTGTAAATATTGATCTTTACCTTTTTTGCAGCACGCTCAACGACAACCCTGGAGATCCCGGCATGATGGAGTTTATTTCTAATAAAATTCATAATTGCTATATCGCCGTGAAGAAGCTTGGCGTAGCCCTTCTCTGCATACCACCTGGAATCCCAGGTCCTGATGATTCCAAGCCTCAATCCAATTGGATTTGTCTTTTGTCCCATATCACCCCTATCTCTCATCCAGAGCAACAAATATATGACTCGTCCTCTTCTTCACAGGAGTCGCTCTCCCCATCGGAGCGGGCCTATACCTCTTGAGAGTCGGCCCGGATCCTACAAAAAGACGCCTTATATAAAGGGTGTCAACATCAATGTCCCCCCGCTTCTCGGCATTTGCAACGGCAGATCTCAGAAGTTTTCCCAATATCCGGGATGCTGCCTTATTAGTGAAATCAAGAATGTTCAGGGCCTCCTCTACATTTTTTCCTCTAACCATATCACTAACCACTTTCACCTTTCGAGGCGAAACCCGGACAAATTTTATTTGTGCAGTGATCTCCACTAACCTTTATCCTCCTTTGCCGCCGGGGATGGGGTTGCAGGGGCAGCTCCAGTTGCTGGGGCAGCAGTGGGAGCTACAGGTGCTGCAGGGACAGGGGCACCAGGGGGAAGGACCTGGGCCTTTGCCTCTTTGGCAGCCTTTCTTTCTCCAGAATGAATAACAAAAGTTCTTGTAAGTGAAAATTCACCAAGCTTATGGCCAACCATGCCCTCTGTAATATATACAGGAATAAATTTTCTGCCATTATGGACTGCAATTGTATGGCCAACCATCTCCGGAATGACGGTAGACCTCCTTGACCATGTTTTTATTACTTTTTTTGTTCGAGCAGCATTCATCATTGCGACCTTTTTCATCAAATGACTATCAACAAACGCCCCTTTGGCTACTGAACGACCCATTTTATCCCCTCCTCTTAATGATATATCTGTCACTCATTTTCTTTTTTCTCGTCTTGAAACCCTTTGTCAACTTACCCCAGGGGGTCACGGGATGAGGATTGCCCTGTCCGGATTTTCCTTCACCACCGCCATGTGGATGATCCACAGGGTTCATCGAGATACCCCTGTTATGCGGCCTTCTTCCCAGCCACCGACTTCTTCCGGCCTTCCCAATAGACACATTCTCATGCTCAATATTGCCCACCTGTCCAACTGTAGCCATACACTCTATGTCAATGGAACGAACCTCTCCAGATGGCAGCCGAACATGGGCATATCTGCCCTCTTTGGCCATTATCTGGGCTCCTCCTCCTGCACTCCTGACAAGCTGGCCCCCTCTGCCGGGATTTAACTCTATGTTGTGAACCATGGTCCCTGAGGGTATATATTTGAGTGGCATCGCATTGCCGGGGACAATATCCACCTGCACTTTGTGGCTGGAAATAACAGCCTGTCCCACCTTCATATCAATTGGAGCAAGGATATATCTTCTCTCTCCATCTTTATACTTCAATAGCGCAATCCGGGCAGATCGTATAGGATCGTATTCAATTGAAACAACAGTTGAAGGAATATCATCTTTATCCCTCAAGAAATCAACAATACGGTATGCCTTTTTATGTCCGCCTCCCCTGAACCTGCTGGTGATCCGTCCGTAGCAATTCCTTCCCCCTGTTTGTTTCAAGGGAATCACGAGACTCTTCTCCGGTTTGCCACGCTTGAGCTCTTCAAATGTGGTAACGGTCATAAATCTACGACCCGGAGTCGTTGGCTTGTATACCTTTATGCCCATTTTCTATACGCCCTCAAAGAACTCGATCCTATTCCCTTCCTTCAATGTGACGATCGCTCTCTTCCAATCCGAACGCCGCCCCCATCCTTTTCCCATCCTCTTGACTTTCCCCGTTACAGTAGAGGTCCGCACACTGAGAACCTTGACTTTGAAAAGCTTCTCAACAGCCTCCTTGATCAACTTCTTGTTTGCATGCCTGTCAACCTCAAACATAACCTGGTTCTGCTTCTCCTTTAAAAGGCCTGACTTTTCAGTAATCAATGGCCTTTTGATGATTCCGTATATTCCCGTCATGACAGTTTCTCGGAAATATGGGAAAGAGCCGTTTTAGTAAGAACAAGGATAGGGTATTTCAATACCTCATATGAATTCAGGTTTCTCCAATCCATTACTTTATATCCCTGAACATTACGCGTTGCCCTTCTTGTTTCCTCATCAAGTTCTTCCACAACGATCAATGCCTTCTTCAATTCCATTTTCTTGATAAATGCGTTGAACGATCGTGTCTTTCCATCCGGAAGATTCAGGCTGTCCAAGACAACAATGTTTCCTTCGCCGGCCCTGTCAGTGAGAACGACCTTAAGGGATTCGTTACGCATGATCTTTGGAATCCTTGACCAGTAATCCTTAACCTGGGGCCCGAATATGCTTCCTCCTCCTTTCCATAGAGGGGAACGAATACTCCCTGCACGAGCCCTACCTGTTCCCTTCTGACGCCAGGGCTTTTTACCCCCTCCTCTGACCTTTGCCTTGTTTTTAACAGTAGCCGTCCCCATCCTTTGATTCGCAAGATACATCTTCACTACCTGATGAACAAGGTGAGGCCTTGATTCGACGCCGAAAACCCTGTCCGCAAGCTCAACCTTCCCAACCTCATTGTGATTTTGATCATATACTGTAAATGTTGCCGCCATTGCCTCACCCATTGGATTTGTTCAAAAGAAGAAGCGAATGACGCGCTCCCGGCACAGGCCCTTTTACAATGAGAAGATTCTTTGCCTCATCCACATGAACAACTTTTACCCTTTTAATCGTCACCCGAACATTGCCCATATGCCCCATGAGCCTTTTACCCTTGATCGTCCGTCCCGGATAAGTATGTGTCCCCAGCGAACCAGGGGCCCTGTGGAACATGGACCCATGTGAAGCCACTCCGCCGGCAAAATGATGCCTTTTGACAACCCCTGCAAACCCCTTACCCTTGCTTCTACCTGTTATAGTGAGGATATCTCCCTCCTTGAACATTCCCACCGTGAGTTCCTTTCCCAACTCATCGTTAGAATTCTCCACTTTCACCTCACGAAGTATCCGGAAAGCCCTTGTTCCTGCTGCCTTCATATTCCCGAGGATGGGCTTTGTCTTCCGTGAGGGAGGAATTTCCTCATATCCTACCTGAAGGGCGGAATATCCATCCTTCTCAGGGGACTTCTTACGGACTATCACGCACGGCCCTGTCTTTATCACCGTCACAGGGATTCTCTTTCCGTTCTTAGAGAATATCTGCGTCATTGCAATTTTTCGGCCAAGAATTTCCATTTAACTCTTGATCTCCACCTCAACGCCCGCGGAAAGGTCAAGCCTCATCAATGCATCAACCGTTTGCTGGGTAGGCTCAAGAATATCCATCAACCGTAAATGCGTCCGTATCTCAAACTGTTCCCTTGATTTCTTATCCACATGAGGGGATCGGAGCACAGTAAAACGCTGGATTCTCGTCGGAAGCGGCACAGGACCAACCACCTTGGCCCCGGTCCTCTGAACAGTGTCCACTATATCCTTGACCGAACGGTCGAGAAGCCTATGATCAAACGCCTTAAGCTTTATCCTGATCGTCTGTGCTGTCATCTCCTCACGCTATGATCTCTGTCACCACTCCTGCACCCACCGTCTTCCCCCCTTCTCTAATCGCAAACCTCAACTCCTTCTCCATAGCTATCGGCGTGATTAATTCAACCTCCAAATTCGCCGTGTCCCCAGGCATCACCATCTCCACCTTATCCGGTAACTTAACCACACCCGTCACATCCGTCGTCCTAAAATAAAACTGCGGCCTATATCCACCAAAAAACGGCGTGTGCCGCCCCCCCTCCTCCTTAGTCAATACATACACCTCACCACGAAACTTCGTATGCGGCGTTATGCTCCCAGGCTTCGACACCACCTGCCCACGCTCCACCTCCCCACGCTCCACTCCCCTTAACAATACCCCTATGTTGTCCCCTGCCCGACCCTCGTCCAATACCTTCCGAAACATCTCTACCCCAGTGGCCACTGTCTTGCGCGTCTCACGAAATCCCACTACCTCTACCTCATCCCCTACCCGCACTACCCCACGCTGCACCCGCCCAGTCACCACCGTCCCACGCCCAGATATCGTAAACACATCCTCCACTGGCATCAAAAACGGCTTCTCTACCTCCCGCACAGGCTCGGGTATGTAATCGTCCACCACATTCAATAGCTTCCATACAGACCCACAATTGACACACTCCTCCTTCCCACACCCACACTCCCCTGCCTTCAACGCACTGCCCACTACCACGGGTACCTCATCTCCAGGAAACTTGTACTGCTTCAATAAATCCCTTACCTCCAATTCCACTAAATCCACAAGCTCCTTGTCCTCCACCATGTCCGACTTGTTCAAATACACAACCATCGCTGGCACCCCTACCTGCCGCGCTAATAATATATGCTCCCTCGTCTGTGGCATCGGCCCGTCCGGCGCACTCACCACCAATATCGCCCCGTCCATCTGCGCCGCCCCTGTTATCATGTTCTTTATATAATCCGCATGCCCAGGACAATCTACATGCGCATAATGCCGCTTCTTCGTCTGATACTCCACATGAGATATGTTGATCGTCAATCCCCTCTCCTTCTCCTCCGGCGCCTTGTCTATCTGCTCGTATGCCATATACTCCGCTAACTTGAGCTTCGCCAATATCTTCGTAATCGCACTCGTTAGCGTCGTCTTCCCATGATCCACATGCCCTATCGTCCCTATGTTCACATGCGCCTTCGTCCGCTCAAATTTTGCTTTCGCCATGATCCCTCCTCTCTCCCCCTCCCCCTCTCTCCACTCCCCTGGAAAGAGGGGTCAAGGAACCCCTCTTGAATTCCCCCCATCGGGGGGAATCCTCCTTTCAGTCTGCTCAATCAATTACCACCCTGTCATGAACCGCCCCGCTCCCCTTGCATTCTCCGCAGCAAGGGGGCCCTGCCACCCCCGCCTCTCTGCCCTGATGGTTGCTCACTCCGTTCGCATCATTGAAAACCACCCTGTGATAAATCCGCCCCCGCCCACCACCCCCGCCTCTCTGCCATGGAGGGGGAATTCCAGCCCACGATCGGACTCGAACCGTTATCCTATGAGCCCCTTCTCTTTAAGCCCACGATCGGACTCGAACCGTTATCCTATGAGCCCTTTCTCTTTAAGCCCACGATCGGACTCGAACCGTTATCCTATGAGCCCTTTCTCTTTAAGCCCACGATCGGACTCGAACCGATGACCTCTTCCTTACCAAGGAAGTGCTCCGCCGCCTGAGCTACGTGGGCAACTCTATTTATAATAAAGACCCCGCGCCGATCCCCCCAAAGGGGGGAACTCATGGAGCGGGAGACGGGATTTGAACCCGCGACCAACAGCTTGGAAGGCTGTGACTCTACCAGACTGAGTTACTCCCGCATTCCCGTGTATTGAAACATCTCCCTGCACCGTTTACTATGGAGAGGGGAGGATTCGAACCTCCGAAGGCTTATGCCGGCAGATTTACAGTCTGCTCCCTTTGGCCGCTCGGGAACCTCTCCTCTGCAACCAAGAAAAAAACCAATAGAAATCATGGAGCTAGCGATGGGACTCGAACCCATAACCTGCTGATTACAAGTCAGCTGCTCTTCCGATTGAGCTACACTAGCAATAAATAAATGTACTAATTTATACCTTATTTGATCTATAAATCAAATCAAATTAGTTTAAATAAATTATCAATAAATTTAATAAAATTAAATATATTTCAATAATTAACTATATTGGGAGTTTATTGGCCTTGATGATCCGTTGCCTTATTACCTCATAAAGAATCGTTGCTCCTGCCACAGCTGCATTTAAAGGGATTGGGCATGCCGTTGGGATCCTGAAAAGAAGATCACAATGCTTCTTTATAAGCCTCCTTATACCCAAACCCTCCCCTCCTATCACAAATCCAATATCTGTACTTAGAGAAAGCTCGTAGAGGTCTTTGGGGGCGTCCGGATCGGCTCCATAGAGCCAGTAGCCTTGTTTTTTTAAAAAAACCATCGTTTGGGATAGGTTTGTTACCCGTGAAATTGGAACATATTCAGTCCCGCCTGCTGAAATTTTAATTACAGCGGGACTTACCTTTGCTGACCGATCCTTTGGAATGATAATTCCGTGCACCCCCCACGCTGCAGCGCTCCTGATGAGAGAACCGAGGTTTACCGGATCAAGAATCCCATCAAGAATAAGTAGCACCCCTTTTTCTCCCGAACTCCTCACGGAGGTAAGAATGCTTTCTATAGAGGCATAGTTATATGGTCCTGTCACAGCGGCAATCCCTTGATGAACAGCCCCCCTGCATAGTCCACTTACAATCTCCTGAGAACAAAATAGCGCGGGAATTTTCCTTCTCTCAGCTTCCTGGAGTATTTCGCCTACAATCCCGGAGTGTTCTTTGCGTGCAATGTATATCTTCTTTATATCGCGGTTCCTCCTGAAGGCTTCTCTTACAGGATGGACTCCGTATATCACATTGTGCTCATTCACGAGAAACCTCTGCTTCCTGTATTTCCTGAATGATCCCTTCACATGTCTTCACCCGATCTTTTGCCTTCAAGATAGGCCTTCCTACTACGATATAGTCTGCTCCTGCGCGGATTGCCTCTCCAGGAGTCGCAGTCCTTTTCTGATCATCTTTAATCCAATCAGGCCTGATCCCGGGAACCACGATCAGGAATTTTTCGCCACAGGCCATCTTTATTTTCCGGATCTCGTGAGCTGAGGAGATGGTTCCATCCAAGCCTGACCCCTTGGCTTTCAAAGCCAGCGAGACCACATGCTCTGAAACGGACACGCGATAGCCAAGATCCTTCCTCATGCTCTTCTGATCAATACTTGTCAAAACAGTAACACCAAGAATGAGCGGCTGCCTCCGGCCTGTCTCACGCGAATATTCCCCAACCTCTTCAACGACTGTTTTCATCATGGCGCTACCACCCGATGTATGAACATCGAACATAAAAACATCAAGATCCACAGCCCTGCAACCCGCTTGGGCCACTGTGTTAGGAATATCGTGAAATTTCAGGTCAAGAAAGACCTCCTTACCCAAATCCCTGATATTTCGTATAATCCTTGCACCTCCAAGCAGAAACAAAGGGCTGCCAACCTTAACAATATCGCAATAATCCCTGCATTCCCTGAGGATACTAAGTGCCTCGGCTGGATCGCCTACATCAAGAGATAGAATGAGTTTTCGTCTCACTGGCTCTGCTGTAAGCTTCTGATTTCTTTTATAATTTTTTCGGACTTCTCCGGGGGAAGAGCACTCTTTATCGTAAAGAATTCAAAATTCAGAAGCTCGTTCAGTCCCTCAAGAAGAAGCTGAGAAATGAATAATTCATTCAGCCCTGCAATTTTGTTGAAATCTTCGCTCTCCAGAAGCTTCAATCCCTTCACATTTTGAAGAAGACGGTCTGTATCAAATCCACCTGTCTCATTCAATGTGATACGGTTGAAAAGCTTCTGAAGTTTTTCCGACAGCTCAGAGAAAAATGAATTAAATGTTCCAATGGCATCA
>Ga0315308_1001487_pt1 | contig 13441 bp, 11 predicted proteins | sample TDP3_MG_FD_203078 | JGI IMG/M metagenome (GOLD analysis project Ga0315308, IMG submission 203078) | Freshwater sediment microbial communities from Lake Towuti, South Sulawesi, Indonesia - TDP3 | ecosystem: Environmental > Aquatic > Freshwater > Lake > Sediment | place: Indonesia: South Sulawesi... | reverse complement strand
TTGAACTCGCTCGGCACTTGAACAGGGCAGGACTTCGCGCATTCCCCACACGCATTACACTTCGTCTCGTCGACATATTTGGGCTTCCTGAGTATTGTCGCCGTGAAGTCCCCGGCAGATCCCTTTACCTTCTTCAACTCCGAGTAGACGAGCAGCTTGATGTTCGGGTGACGGAAGCATTCGACCATCTTCGGCGCTAGTATGCATATTGAGCAATCCATCGTTGGAAATGTCTTATCCAGCTGAGCCATCTTGCCACCTATGCTTGGACTTTCCTCGACGAGATACACCTCTAGACCGCGGTCCGCGAGATCTAACGCCGCTTGAATTCCTGCAACTCCACCTCCGACGACAAGAACGGATTTCTTCTTCAACACGAGCCCCCCTGAACTCAGTGAACGTGAGTAGTCATCTTGATTGAAGGAGCCTCCTCTCTTGCTTGCGGGGCTCGACGGAGATAATTGTCGATTGCTTGGGCCGCCCTTCTCCCACGGGCGACAGCTTCTATGATCGACGCCGGCCCTGAAACCACATCCCCCGCGGCAAAAACACCCTCTAAACTCGTTTCTGTCGTTTCGATATCCGTCAGCACCGTACCGCGATCGCTAAGCCTTATCTCCTGAGGAAGGAATGATGTATCAGGTAGTTCCCCAATTGCGGGTATTACTGTGTCCGTCTTGATTTGAAACTCTGAGCCATCTATCGGAATGGGGCGCCTTCGTCCTGTCTCATCCTTGTCGCCTAGCCTCATTCTTATGCACTCTATTGCCATGACGTGCCCGTCTCGACTGCGAATTCTCTTCGGCGCAATTAGGTAACGCATCCTGACCCCATCCTTCACTGCATGAGCTGCTTCCCACGGGTTCGCTGGCATTTCCTCCCTTGTCCGTCTATATAGCACAGTGACTTTGGCACCTAGACGTGCAGCAGTCCTAGCGGCATCGATAGCCACGTTCCCTCCCCCAATTACTACAACACTTTTTCCAAACCTGACCTTCTCACCCAATCTGACTTTCCTCAGGAACGCGAGACCACGGATCACCCCTTCGAGTTCTTCGCCTTCGACACCAAGCGCGGCGCTCCTATGAGCACCCGTGGCAATGAGAACCGCATCGTATTCTTTCCTGAGTTCCTCGATTGTGAAGTCTTTTCCAACTGAAACGCTAGTTTTGGCTTCTAACCCCAAGTTCTTCAGTCGCTTGATCTCGTAGTCGAGCACATTGTCCGGCAAGCGATACTGCGGGAGACCAACCCTGAGCATACCCCCCAGCTTAGGTAGAGACTCCAAGATCTCAACTCGATAGCCTTTCACCAGCAAGTCCTGTGCGGCTGCGAGCCCTGTCGGCCCTGAACCGACCACGGCCACTTTCTTCGCGAGTTGTGTAGGTCGACCGGAGAACTGAGATCTTCCACGAAGCATCTTGGGCTCATATTTCGCCATGAGCTTCATGACGGTCCTCATGACAAGCGGACCGTCAAGCCTGCCTCGCTCAGGATGGAAGCATGCACGAACGCAGATTGCTGGAAGAGGTATCGTGTCTCTTATGATTTCTATCGCCATCTTGAGACCCTGCAACTTACGCTTCTTGACCGCGATGTTTCGATAGAGTAGAAAGATTTCTGGCAGCTTTATCGCCTGTGGACATCCGTCATAGCATCTATAGCACCATGCGCACAACCAGACCTCGTGTCCTGTCCAAACACTTTCCGGATTCAGGATAATTCGCGAAAGGATCGCTCGAGGGTTGTAGCGTTCCGGGATCAGCTCTGCGACTGGGCAGTTTGAAGTGCAAGTGCCACATTCAAGGCATCTTTTGCCGCCAGCTTCGACATTCAACTGTCTTCGGACTCCCTTAGCGAATCGCCGAGCCAGTTCCCGACGTGGCCTTCGGCGATCCGTGCCACTTCATTCTTAGCGAATCTTTACGTATGCGCTGTTTTTAAAACGTGGTTTCCTTAGTCCTATTACTATCATGTCGGACAGGTACGTGTCAGCTCCAAACTTAAATCAGATTGCGACCTATGCCGAACCTGCCCTGATACGTACGGCCAGCAGGAGCGAGGAAAAAGCAGGAGGATGAATTCAACCGCTTGGAGAGAACTCACGAAGAGGCTGCCTTGACAGCTAAGATTGGAAGAAAGGACAGGAAAGGAGACTGCTTCTTCCTGTATGTTCCACCAGACTTTGTGCGCAATGGCGCATTCCCCTTCAGGCCGGGTACTGCACTTACTCTTGATGTTAGGCAGGATTGCTTGATCATACGGGAGAACAAGGGAGAAAGAGGACGTATTCCTTTTGTAGAGCCGGACCTTCCGGCCTGCTGGTTCATCGGAACTCTCTCACCGAAAGCAGTACGATCGACCGGGTGAAGGAAACCAGCATTGCTAGAGTCTCGAATCGGTGTCTACGTATGTCGATGTGGCTCCAATATTGCAGCGGCCGTTGACTGCGAGGATGTCGCCGGCTTCGCTAAGTCTCTTCCAGGCGTCGTACTGTCCAGAGTCACAACGTACACGTGCTCAGATCAATCTCAAGACGATATAAAACGGGACATTGCAGAGCAAAAGCTCAACAGAGTCGTTGTTGCCTCCTGTTCTCCTCGTCTTCATGAGGCCACATTCAGAAGGACATGCGAAGAGGCGGGACTGAACAAATACCTCTTCGAAATGGCCAACATCAGAGAGCACTGTAGCTGGGCGCACCTGCACGCTGGCAAGGAAGCATCGGAGAAAGCAAAAGATCTTGTCTCCATGGCAGTGGCCAAAGCGAGACTGTTGGAGCCGCAGTCTGAACTCGAAGTGCCTGTACTCAAGAAAGCCTTGGTCGTAGGAGGAGGTGTAGCTGGGATCCAAGCATCTCTTGACTTAGCGGATATGGGGTTCCACGTCTATCTTGTCGAGAGATCGCCCAGTCTGGGAGGAACTATGGCTCAGCTGGACAAGACCTTCCCAACGATGGACTGCTCGATATGCATACTTGGGCCGAAGATGTCAGACGTCGGGAGGCACCCGAACATCGAGCTGTTCACATGTGCCGAGGTGAAGGAGGTCAACGGCTACGTCGGTAATTTCAAGATCCGTGTTGAGAAGAAACCACGTTATGTTGACTTGGACAAGTGCAATTTATGTGATGAATGCAGTAAGGTCTGCCCCGTCGAAGTCCCCAATGAGTTCGACGCACGCCTTAGCTGGAGAAAGGCGATATATCAGCCCTTTCCGCAGGCAGTGCCTTCTGAATATGTCCTCGATGAACGCAGCTGCCTAGGGTTCGCAACAGACTCATGCGGCCGCTGTAAGGAGGTGTGCGAGCCGGACGCGATAGATTATGACGATGCCGTCAAGATGATCGACCTAGAAGTGGGGACCATAATCGTCGCGACCGGAGCCCAGCCATACGATCCCAAAGTCTTGGATAGATATGGATACCTCAAATATTCGAATGTTGTGACGCCGCTGGAAGTTGAGAGGCTTGTGAACGCTGGTGGACCGACCAAAGGCCAACTAGTTCGACCCAGCGATGGCACACTTCCCCGTCGCATCGCATTCATCCAATGTGTTGGCTTCCGGTCTGAAAGGGATGGAAAAGAATATTGCAGCAACATCTGCTGCATGAACACGGTCAAACAATCACTCCTGATCAAAGAGCACTGGCCAGAGACAGAGATCTACGTCTTCTATACGGATATGAGGGCATTTGGAAAAGGGTTTGAGAGCCTACTGAGGAGAGCTAAGAAGGAGGGCATGAAGTTCATTCGGGGCTTGCCAGCGGAGATCATCGAGAGGAATCCGAGCAAGGATCTGCGATTGGTAGGCGAAGACACTTTGCTCTCCGAACTCTACGAGGTGGATGTTGGGCTAGTGGTATTGCAGGCCGGCGTCGAGCCGAGGCGAGGTAGCGAAACGATTCAACATGTTTTCAATTTATCAAGGTCTGCAGATGGATTCTTTTTGGAAGCTCATCCAAAACTGAAACCTGTAGACACGCCCACCGCCGGGGTATTTCTGGCGGGATGCGCCGAATCTCCGAAGGACATTAGGGACAGTGTGACTCAGGCGAGCGCTGCAGCCGCTCGCTCAGGCATCCTTATGGCAAGAGGAAGACTTACGGTCGAGGCGATCACTCCGAAGACTATCTCTGAAAGGTGCACCGGGTGTGGCCTATGCGTCAAGGTGTGCCCTTTCCACACGATATCACTAAACGAGAAGACAAAGAAGGCTGAAGTCGTCGAAGCGGCATGTCAAGGATGCGGAACCTGCGGAGCAGAGTGCTTCAGAGAAGCTCTCGAAATGCGTCATTTCACGGATGGCCAGATCTATGCACAGATAGATGCTGCAACAGAGCTGGAGCCTGAGAGGAAGATAGTCGCCTTTTGCTGCAACTGGTGCAGCTACGCTGGAGCTGACATGGCTGGCACAAGCAGGATACAATACCCCCCTAGCGTGAGGATCATCAGAACAATGTGCTCGGGACGTGTTTCATGGAAACATATCGATCGAGCCTTCGCCAGACGCGCAGGAGCAGTCTTGGTCTCGGGCTGTCACCTGGGAGACTGCCACTACATGAATGCAAACTATGAAACCAAGCGAAGAATTGAGATGTACTGGGAGCGGATGACTCGACTGGGACTTGACACAAATCGACTACAACTCGCTTGGATCAGTGCAGCTGAAGGAGACAAGTTCGCCTCCAAAGCCACTGAGATGCATCAGTTTCTATGTACAGTCAAGAAGGAGGAGATCGAGAAAGCCGCATCTCTCTTGTCTCACGTCTAGGGGCCAAGAACATGACGCCGACTTGAATCGATGAGGACTGCATGGATGCTACCCGATGACTGGCAGTCGATGAGGCTCGAAGCGGAGAAAATAGGCGGATGTTACGAGTGTGGGGTCTGCACTGCGAACTGCCCCCTCGCTCACATGATTCCGAGGCACTACAATCCTAGAGCTACGCTGCTGAGGCTGTTCCTTGACCCGGCAAAAGGAGGTATTCGGAGAGAACTTTGGCTGTGCATGCGTTGTCGACGATGTTCCAAGAGATGCCCACAAGGGCTGAAGCCGCATGAGCTGTTCTTGCGCATGAGACAGGCCATGCTCAAGAGTAATTCGATCCCCAATCCGCTGGAGACAATGAGTGACGTTCTCAAACTACTCCAAAGCGAAACACCTCTTCCTGCAGTCCTAGGTTGGCTTTGTCTTAGGCCAGCGGACAAGAACAGTGCATACGATAGAGCAGGAACGCTAGCCGCCAAGGCATTGAAGGACTTTCTCAATGGTTACCGGCATTCATTCAGAGTGGCAAAGAGAGCGCGCTCAGAGAAGATATCCATCATTGGGTCTGGGCCAGCGGGACTTTCCGCTGCGTCTGAATTGGCAAGAAGAGGATATTCGGTGAACATTTATGAGAAGGCACCGAAGCCCGGCGGCATGCTGAGAACTGGCATCCCGCACTTCCGTCTGTCGCGGAAAATAGTGAATGCCGAAGTTGACCACATAAGATCCCTAGGAGTCACTATTAGCACTGACACTATTGTAGGAAGCGATATAACCGTTCGTCAACTTCTAGAGGAAGGCAGCCGAGCACTGTTCATAGCGTCAGGATGCGGACGTTCTATGCAAATTGGAGTCGAAGGAGAGATGTTAGAAGGTGTCCACAACGCGATCGACTTCTTGGAACGGTTCAATTCAGGTGCGAATCTGAAGTATGGCGATTCCGTTGTGGTAATTGGGGGTGGTGGCGTTGGAATTGACGCCGCTAGGGCCATCAGGAGACTGGGGCCGCAAACAGTCCGGGTCCTGTGTCCTGAATCAAGAGCGGAGATGCCCGGGGACGTAGCAGAGATCACGGATGCAGAGAATGAGGGAATCCAGATCATACCGTCCTGTATGCCTCGACGCATGTTGGGCAGCGATGGGAGAGTGACAGGGATCGAACTAGTCAAGACAAGATCAGACGTACCCCTGCTGGGAGGAGGATATCCTTTGATACCGATTGAAGGTTCTGAGTTCACAACCGATGCGGATACAGTGATAGTAGCAATAGGTCAAAAGGCTGATCTCAGCTTTCTGCCCGACGGAATAATGGTCTCAGACCGAAACACGATTGACGCCGACCCGTTGACCTTGCAGACCTCGATGAAAGGCATCTTCGCAGGTGGAGACGCTATTCTTGGACCTTCAAGCATTCTTGAAGCAGTGTACACAGGATGGAGAGCAGCGGCCTCCATCGATCGATACATAAAGTATGGAAGTGCCTAAGATTCGCGATGGAGATCCTAAAGGAGGAAGGATACAGGACAGTAAACGAGGCATGTGAACAAGCTTGAAGAAGCTCCCAGCCACGCTGATTACCGGTCGAAGCTTCGGCCAAGGGATCGCAAAAGAGTACGGAAGGTTCTCAGAGAAGTACTTGTATGTTGCACGATCCTGTGAAATGAATCCTCGCGATGTAGAGAACCTCGGAGTCAAACGTGGAAGTAACGTCCGAATCAGAAGCAGATTCGGCGAGATCATCGCTAGAGTCGCTCAGCCGACACAGGACCTTCCTCAAGGAACAATTTTCATGCCTTATGGACAATGGGCAAACGTTCTCGTGGGTCCTGATACCGACGGGACAGGTATGCCTTCGTCGAAGGGAATACCCGTTGAAGTTTGGTCGTCAGAAGAAGAAAGCATCGAAGAACCTCATGTTGCAGGTCCGGAAAAGATGGCTGAGCCGGCTAGGCTCAAAGAGGCGAAGGTAGTCGGGAATGTAGTCTGCCCGTTTTGCGGATGCCTCTGTGACGACTTGGAGGTCACGATTCAAGACGGAAAGATCGCCAATGTGGAGAACGCATGCATTCTAAGCTTGAACAAGTTCCTGAACTACGAAAGAGAGAGGATCTACTCTCCAATCTTAGTAGAGAATCAGAAGCCGAGCCAAATAGGCCTTGAAGATGCCGTTAATCGCGCAGCGGAGATCCTGGCAGATTCGAAGCATCCCATAACGTATGGCTGGAGCACGACGAGTAATGAGGCCATCCGTATCGGCATAGAGCTGACAGAGGCAATGGGGGGAGTAATCGATAACACGACGACAGTGTGTCACGGGCCAACGATCTTGGCTGAACAAGATGTGGGCGTCTCAACTTGCACATTAGGTCACGTCAAGCATAGAGCAGATCTCATAATATATTGGGGATGTAATCCTCTTCAGTCACATCCTAGGCACCTAGCAAGGTATACGGTTGCGTCCAAAGGACGTTTCCGCCAGTCACGTTCAGACCGGACAATGGTCGTTATCGATGTGAGGAAGACATACACTGCAAGGGTGGCCGACTACTTCATCCAGGTGGAGCCCAACAGGGACTACGAGCTTCTGAAGGCTTTGCGTGTCGCAGTTCAAGGTGAGGAGTTGGAGCAAGAGGTAGTGGCCGGTGTTCCGAGTGAGACTATCGAAGAACTCGCTGACCTGATGGTGAACTGCGAATTTGGCATAGTCTTCTTCGGTGTAGGACTCACAATGAGTGCTGGCAAGCTACGGAACATAGACGAAGCAATCTCACTGGTCGCTGATCTCAACGCTCAGACAAAGTTCACGATAATGCCTATGAGAGGACATTTCAACGTGGCCGGGGCGAACATGGTTCTCTCATGGCAAACTGGCTATCCATACGCTGTCGATTTCAGCCAAGGATACCCAAGGTACAATCCCGGAGACACGTCAGTCGTCGATATACTGTCTAAAGGAGAAGCCGATGCAGCGCTAATCATAGGTTCAGACCCACTAGCGACCTTCCCCGGTCAGGTAGCAAAAGGCCTCTCGAAGATTCCGCTTGTGGTAATTGACCCTCACAGGACGCATACAAGTGAGAACGCTAGCATTGTGATTCCCTCGGCCCCGGTAGGATTAGAAGCCGACGGAACCGCTCACAGGATGGATGGGGTTCCGATAATGCTCAAAAAGCTGAGGGAACCTCCAGCAGGCATCAGACCTGATGTGGAGATACTTCAGATGATGCTGAACCGTCTAAGAGAATTGAAGGGACTGAGTTGAAATGAGCAGGAGGATCAAGAGTTTCCGGAAACGGGGACAGATAATCAAGTCTGAGAGCAGAAGCGAGATAACAATCGAGAGACACTACTTGGTTCGAAGGTATCAATTGGTCTGGCACGAGGAGAACTGCGTTGGATGCGGGATTTGCGTTGACATGTGTCCAAAAGAGGCGATTCTGTATTTCCCAGCTGAGTTCAAGGCCGGACGAAGGGCATCAGATCGACCTCGAATCGACTTCGAGCCTGATAAATGCGTACTGTGCGGCGAATGTGTAGTCGTCTGCCCTATGAATGACGCTCTAATCATGACGGAAAATGGCCGAAAGTTTGTCCCAGTCATAGAGGAGAATGCTTTCGCCATGGTGACGAGAAAGACAAGTCTGTAGGGGGTGAGCTATGTGGGTAACGAGATCATCGTGAGGAACGGGTTCGTCTTCGACCCTGCAAACGGAATTGACGGAGAAAGGATGGACGTATTCGTTCGCGACAGCAAAATCGTCGACAAGGTTGATGAGAGCACCGCCAAGAAGATAGATGCATCCGGCATGATCGTCATGGCTGGCGGCGTGGACATACACAATCTCGCCCAGAGATGTATACAGCCACATCGCTGGCTCAAAGGTAAACGCCGGCAGGGTCCTAAGACCGGAAGACCACGTCAAGGACGTTGAAGCGAGAACGCCTGTGACTAGGTCGGGGGTGGGGCACTCCATTCCCTCCACTCTGACAACAGGCTATCGATACGCCAGAATGGGCTATACGACGGTGATTGAACCTGCGACTGCTCCCCTAAAGACGAGGCATACACATGAGGAATTGAACGATATTCCGATGATCGACAAAGCATGCTTCCCTCTCTTCGGGAACAACTGGCTGGTGATGGAGTACCTCTCGCAGGGGAAGGTTGAAGAATGCGCAGCACTTGTGGCGTGGATGCTTCAAGCGACAAAGGGATATGCGATCAAGATAGTCAACCCGGGAGGCATTGAAGCTTGGGCTTGGGGAAAGAACGTCTCAAGCCTAGACGATCAGGTACCCCACTTTAACATTACTCCTCGTGAGATCCTCCGCGGACTATGCAAGGTCAACGAGCTGTTGAAGCTTCCTCACTCAATTCATGTGCATCCAAACAACTTAGGGAAGCCCGGAAACTTCGAGACAACAATCGAAACAATGGACTGCTTAAGGGACCTAGGGGGCAGCAAGCCGACTCTGCACATGACTCATGTACAGTTCGAAGGGTATGGAGGAAAGGATTGGTTTTCAGTCACGTCTGAGGCCCCGGAAATAGCCAACTATGTGAACGCCCACGACCACGTAACCGCAGACATGGGCCAGATAGTTTTCACCGACACAACCACGATGACCGCAGATGGACCTTTCCAGTACCAACTACACCTTCTGAGTGGAAACAAATGGATGAACTTCGATGTTGAGGTCGAGTCTGGAGCTGGAATCGTTCCCTTTACGTACAAACGCTCAAACTCGGTGAACGCAGTTCAGTGGGCCGTGGGTTTGGAGCTGGCGCTACTGGTCAAGAACCCGTGGAGAGTCTACTTGACAACAGACCACCCCAACGGAGGGCCGTTTACCGCATATCCCAAGGTCATATCTTGGCTGATGAGCAAGAAGGCAAGGCAGAAAATTGTCGCAAAGATTCCGAGAGGAGCGAGGAGAAGAACCTGCATAGAGTCAATCGACAGAGAGATGACGCTCTCCGAGATAGCGGTGATGACCAGAGCCGGTACTGCGAAAGCCCTGGGATTGAAGGATAAAGGTCACCTTGCGGTAGGCGCAGATGCCGACATAGCAGTATATGGAGTAAACCCGAAACTCGTTGACCCGTCAAACGACTACAAGGAACTCGCAAAGGCGTTCGGCAATGCTTCATACGTCTTGAAAGGAGGTCAAATCATAGTCAACGAAGGATCTATCGTGAAGTCAATTGATGGAAAGACCTTTTGGGTCGACGCGAAAGTCCCAGCTGACGTTATGTCATCCATGCTGCAGGAGCTTGAGTCGAAGTTTGCGGAATACTACACTGTGAAAATGGAAAACTATGTAATTCAGGAGAGCTACCTTGGTCAATCTGCACCGCTGCTTACAGCCACATAAACGGTCGAAGGTGAAACGTAGGCAAGTTGTCTCCATCCGTGAAGCGAATATGAGGCGAAGCGGTTGAAGCAGCTCTTCTTGGAACTGAAAAGACCACTCTCGGTTCCCACTGAAGCCGACGGAATCTCGCCTGATGTTCTAGCAGAGAGATCACTCGAGGAGATAGGCAGGCTTGAGATGTGGGAAGGAAACCGACGGGTCAGCCTCGCTGAGATATTCACCACTAGAGGCGAGACAGGTGACACTGCGTCGGAACTTTCTGTCGTAGTCTGTGGAGACATGAGGAAGATGCGGCGCTTGGGGTACAAGATGAAGTCTGGCATGCTGAGAATTGAAGGCCACGCAGGCATGTACGTTGGCGAGGAGATGTGTGGCGGGTCGATTTCTATTGAAGGAAGCGCTGGGTCCTGGGTCGGATCAAAGATGACAGGGGGAACCATAGAGGTGCATGGAGACGCAGGCGACCATATTGGCGCTGCATACAGAGGAAGCCGCGACGGAATGAGGGGAGGACAAATAGTCGTACATGGAAACGCTGGTGTGGAAGCGGGATGCTGGATGAAGGAGGGAATCATTCGGATAAAGCAAAATGCTGGAATGTTCCCGGGCATTCACATGGGTGGCGGCCTCGTGCTGATAGAAGGAGACTGTGACGGCAGGGCTGGAGCTGGAATGACTGGAGGCAGAGTAGTCATTCGAGGAAGAATGGAGAACGTGCTTCCTAGCTTCACGATCGAAGAGATCAGGGACCGAGTGAGAGTCGGCGAGGAGAGGATTGAGGGGCCGTTCTATGTCTTCCAGGGAGATGTCGGAGGCGCAGCGAAAGGAAGAGTCTTCGTCAGCGTCACCGGAAATCCGCAATTGAAGTGGTGTGAGAAATACTTAGAGACGTGGTAAAATCTCTTGGCTGTGAGTGTGAATAAGAGGGCGCTGAGGCTCCTCGACAAGGCGATCGAAAAGAGGGAGGAACTTCGCATCTATGTAGAGACCGGCCCGCTCGGGTGCACTATTGTCGACGCGGGAATCAAAGCCAGGGGGGGCTATGCCGCAGGTAGGCTGGTTACGGAGATATGTCTTGGCGGCTACGGAGCCGCTCTGACGACTTCAATGGACTATGACAATCTGGTCTTGCCAAGCATCTTTGTTAAAACTGACTTTCCTGCAATCGCGACCTTGGGATCGCAGTTCGCCGGCTGGAGTATAAAGGCGAAGAACTATTTCGCTATGGGATCAGGCCCCGCAAGAGCATTGTCCAAGAAGCCCAAGGAGATTTATGAACAGATACAATATGAAGACCACTGCGACTCTGCCGTGATAGTGCTAGAAGCTGATTCGGTTCCTACCGAAGAAGCTGTGAAAACGATAGCAGGTCAGTGTGGCATTTCCCCGAAGAACCTTTACGCGATCGTGGCACCCACATCATCCATTGTCGGATCAATCCAGATAAGCGGAAGGATCGTTGAGACAGGAATTCACAAGCTCTCCCAGGTCGGGTTAGACCCGAAACTCATCAGCTACGGGTGTGGGTATGCTCCTATCCCGCCAATACATCCGAAGGCTGCGAGAGCAGTGGGCAGAACAAACGACGCGTTGTACTATGGAGGAGTAACATTCTACACGGTCGCCTCTGAAAGTGACGATCAGCTAAGGGACATCGTATCAAGAAGTCCATCTTGCACGGCCAGCGTCTACGGCAAACCCTTCTATGAGATCTTCAAGGAGGCGGGATTCGACTTCTACAAGATAGATCCAAACCTCTTCGCGCCTGCCGTAGTCTCAGTAAATAACGCCAAGACGGGTGCGACTTTCAGGGCTGGAAAGGTCAACGTCGAAGTCCTAAAGCAAACAATGGGTATTGTCGATGTCTAGACGGTGACGAATAATAACCCAACCAGGAACGCAGTTGCCATCAAAGTATTTGCTAGGATAAATGGGAGAACAGATCCTTCCAACAGCGAAGTGACGCAATGGCATCGCGACAGCCTCCGAAACGGGCCGAGGAACTTTTGGCACAGCTGAAGGCAGCGATAGTGCAAGGGCGGGCTCCTGGAGCGATCAGTACAGCTGAGGAGGCAATTGCACAGGGCTTGGGGGCAAATCGGATCATAGAGGCTATTCACGAAAGCATGCGAGAAGTTGACGAACTCTATCGCTCTCACGAGTATTTCATATCCGAAGTGGCTACTTCTGCTGCGGTCGCCGAGGAGGTATCCAAGATAATTGAGCGTACACTTGAACCTCAGATTGCAGAGCCAATAGGAACAATAGTTATCGGCTCTGCGAAGGGAAATGTGCAAACCCTAGGAAAGAACATAGTTGCTGCAATGCTTAGAGCTTCGGGCTTCACAGTCGTAGACCTCGGGGCAGATGTGCCAGCAGCCAGATTTGCGGAAGAGGCTGAGAGGAATAAAGCCGACATAATCGCAGTATCCTTGACGATGGAAGAAAACCTACAGTCTCTTGAAGATCTGAAACATGAAATCAAGGCAAGAGGGCTGTATGGAAAAGTGAAAGTCATGATTGGAGGCAAAGCGGCGTCTGAAGAAGTGAAGGAACGCCTGCAGTTCGACGCATATGCGCGTGACGGGACGGAAGCTGTCACCAAGGCTAGGAACCTCGTGGCTGCGAAGCATCAAGAACCTAGAACCTATTGACGTGACGCTTCTGTCTCAACCTCGCTTCTGGCGATGGTTGACATCCGCAGTAATCCTTCAAAACACCTTGTAGATTGGATGGCTTTTCGTTAGAGGTTTGATCCCGTGTTTCCTTGCCTGGTAAGCGATCATAGCGTCGGCGATGGCGCACGCTGGATAAATATACCTTGCCGCTTTAAGCGGACCAAAGATCAGGAAGTTTGCACCCATGAGCTGCAGAGCAACATTGGCAGAGGCGTCGCAGCTCTCGAAGCCTCTCTTCAAAGCGGAATCCATTTTGGAACGCTTCCACTCGTACGTGGCATTAGCCGGTGAACAACCTGCAGGGTATCCGAACTTCTCGTGTACAAGGTGTATCGCCTCTCCTGCAAGAATTATGCCTGGAACGTCGAGCACGACAGTATCGATGAGGAGTTTTGTTACACCAGCTTTCTGGGCAAGCGCTACGAGCCCTGGCCTCTCTCCCTCGCCTATGAGTGCTCTGATCCGTCCCTGAGGTGTAAAGTCGCGCTTATCGTAAGCCATGACTATCGCTGATTCGACGCTGTGATCCTTTAGGGCCTTAAGCTCCTCCTCAGAAGTGTCAGGCGAGACAGCGTCATATATGAGACGGGAGCGGACTCCTTGGGTTTCAGCCTCTT